>Ga0082212_10004716_pt1 | contig 18803 bp, 16 predicted proteins | sample TergutNt197P3_FD_71548 | JGI IMG/M metagenome (GOLD analysis project Ga0082212, IMG submission 71548) | Neocapritermes taracua P3 segment gut microbial communities from Petit-Saut dam, French Guiana - Nt197 P3 | ecosystem: Host-associated > Arthropoda: Insects > Digestive system > Gut ...
TCTTATCCGGCATGATTTGTCAATGCTTTTTCCATTCCGAAAACTTGTGGTATAATAGCGGAAATATACTTCGGCTTGGGGGCTAGTCAGATGGAATCGGACAAAACATTAAACATTGTTGATATTTTTGGAAGCTTGGTTTTCGACGACGCCGCGATGAAAGAGCGCCTCCCGGAGCAGGTTTTCTTCGCTTTGCAAAACACAAGGCAGCTTGGCCAAGCCCTGGACGCCGATTTAGCAAATACAGTAGCAAACGCGATGAAGGATTGGGCCATCGGGAAAGGCGCCACCCATTATACCCATTGGTTCCATCCTATGACCAATCTGACAGCGGAGAAGCATGACGCTTTCATCAGCCAAAGCGAAGATGGCAAAGTGATCATGGAGCTATCCGGCAGGGCGTTGATGGTGGGCGAAACCGATGCGTCTTCACTGCCATCGGGCGGCATGCGGAGCACATTTGAGGCAAGGGGCTATATGGCTTGGGATCCGACTTCCTATGCATTCATCAAAGAGGATACCCTTTGCATCCCCTCGGTATTCTGTACATACGGGGGCCAGTCAATGGACAAAAAGATGCCCCTGCTCAAATCCATCGAGGCGATTAATGCCCAGACGCTGCGGATCCTTCGGCTTTTTGGCAATACGTCTGCTACCCACGTAATCGCGAATATTGGGGCGGAACAAGAGTATTTTCTCATTGACAACGAACAGTTTTTGAAACGAAAGGATTTGCGCTTTACCGGGCGCACACTCTTTGGCGCCCCAACGCCAAAAGACCAGGAAACAGCGGCGCATTATTTTGGCGCGATCCGCCCCAGGGTATCCGCCTTTATGCGCGACTTGGACGTAGAGCTGTGGAAGCTGGGCATTGCGGCGAAGACGGAGCACAATGAGACGGCGCCTGCGCAGCATGAGTTAGCGCCAATATACACCAATGCCAATATGGCGACGGATCACAACCAAATCACCATGGAGCTGATGCGCAAAGTCGCGGAGCGCCACGGCTTGGCTTGCCTTCTTCATGAAAAGCCTTTTGCGGGCATTAATGGGTCGGGCAAGCATAACAATTGGTCCCTCTCGACCAATGATGGGCAGAATCTGTTGGAACCCGGTGATTCACCGGCAGAGAATGCACAGTTTCTTCTGTTTCTTTGCGCTGTGATTCAGGCAGTGGACGAGTATGCCTCACTGCTAAGGGTTGCCGTCGCCACAGCTGGCAACGACAATCGTCTGGGGGGCAATGAAGCGCCGCCGACGGTGATCTCCATCTATCTTGGAGACGAGCTTTCGGAAGTGCTGCAGACGATCGAGGCAGGCGTCGTCGGGTACGTGACCGAGCAGATCGACGCAGCGGGTGCAGCGGGCGCAGCAAGCCTGGATAAGGAAGCGGAGGCAACGAGTGGCGCAGGATTTTATGAAGCTAGCAAGGCAAGCAAGGAGAGAAGAGAGGGAGCGTACAGCGGGTACGTGACCGAGCAGATCGACGCGGCGGGCGCAGCTAGCTTCATAAAAGACAAGCCAGGGAGGTATTTAGAGATTGGCGTATCCTCCCTCCCCAAATTCCGCAAGGACACAACGGATCGAAATCGCACATCGCCTTTTGCGTTTACCGGGAACAAATTTGAGTTCCGAATGACAGGTTCCAGCGCCTCCATCGCAGGCGTCAACTTCATCCTCAATGTAATCGTAGCGGAAGTGCTGCGCCAGTTCGCTGACGAACTGGAAGGGGCAGAAAGCTTCCGGGAAAGCCTGCACAACCTGATCGCGCGCACCATCATCCAGCATAAACGGATACTCTTTAGCGGGAATAACTATGCGGAAGGCTGGTATGCGGAGGCTAAGGAGAGGGGCTTGCCAGATTATCCTTCGGCTGTTGCTGCCCTTCCCCATTTTCTAGACAAGGAAAATGTGGATGTTCTTACCCGGCACCATATTTTTACCGAAGAGGAAATCCGCTTCCGCCTGGATATCCTGCTTGAGAGCTATTCCCAGACAATATCCGTGGAGGCGCTGACCATGCTGGATATCGGCAGGCAAGAGATATTGCCTGCCGTGCTGGCATTCAGCAAGTCGGTGAGCGAAGGCATTGTGAGCAAGAAGGCGACAGGGCTTGCATTGGATATGTCCTATGATACTGCGCTATTGGAAGTGCTGTGCGAAGAAGCAGGGTTGCTCTATGAGGCGCTGAATGAATTGGAAGCGGCACAAAAGAAAGCCGCCTGCACAGGAGAGGCGCTGGCGCAGGCACAGGCATGGCGCGAGCTTGTAGCGCCGGCTATGGATAAAGTGAGGGCTCCCGCTGACCGATTGGAAGCGATTGTGGGGAAAGCATACTGGCCATTTCCAACATATGCGGATATTTTGTTTAGTGTGTGAGAGGCTGGACGATGCATCGTATGGGGAAAGCAATATGAAAATCGGCAGGTCTATGGTGAGATATCGAAAAGGCGCGAAGAGAGAAAGCCCCTTGGAAGGCATCCTCCAAAAAAGGGCTTTTGAGCTGGATGAGCAGAATAACCTCATGCAGAATGTCAACCGTGCCGCCGCCCTTCTGCTGGAATCCGATGCAGATGATCTGTCGGTTGCTCTGACCGAAGGTATGGAGATGATCGGCAGATGCGTTGGCGTGGATCGTGTAAGCGCTTGGCGTAATCTCTGGAAAGAGGATGGGAGGCTATACTACCGTTTGGTATGCCAATGGGAAAACGAAGGCCTTCCCCCCCTGGACACGCAAACGGATTTTGCTTACCAGGACATTATGCCCAGCTGGGAGGATTTATTCACCAGAGGGATTAGCGTAAACGGGCTTATCGAGGACTTACCGGAAGCGGAGCGCGCCCAGCTGACCGAATTCGGGCTGACTTCCATCCTGGCGGTACCCGTTTTTCTCCACGGGGAATTGTGGGGCTTTGTCAGTTTCGACGATTATCATAACAAACGCGCGTTCCCTGAAGGGGAGGAGAGTATCCTCCGCTCGTGGGGCTTATTGGTTGTCGGCGCGATCCAGAGGGGCGAGATATCCAGGGATATGAAGCACACCTTGTCCAAATTGGAAGCAGTCACCAGTAACTATAAAGGCGTTATCTGGAGTGTGGATACCGACGGGACGATCACGACTTTTGCCGGACGGTATTTTCCCTCCGTGGGAGTTGACACAGAATTGCTTATTGGCAAAGACATTGCTGTACTCAAGGAGATGGGAACGCATTTGGATATAGCGGAAAATATAGAAAAAACGCTAAGGGAAGGCCCCCAGGACTGGATCAGCGAAATGGATGGAAACGTATTTCATTCCACAACCACACCTATGTATAACAACGACGGGGTAGCGGTGGGAGTCGTAGGCAGTACGGATGATGTGACCGAAACCATTCGGCTGCAACGCGAATTGGAGACTGCCGTTGAGGCTGCCCAAGCAGCAAGCCGCGCTAAATCCGCATTTCTGGCGAATATGAGCCACGAGATACGCACGCCAATGAACGCCATCATCGGCATGGTCAATATGGGCAAGAGTTCTGTAGACGTGGAGCGGATGGATTACTGCTTCGGAAAAATAGAGGACGCGTCCACCCATCTACTTGGCGTGATCAATGATATTCTGGATATGTCAAAAATCGAGGCGGATAAATTTGAGCTTTCTATCGCGGAGTTCTCTTTTGAGCAAATGCTGCGCCGGGTGATCAGCGTGATCAACTTCCGCATCGAGGAAAAGAGACAGACATTGACCGTCAACATTGACCCATCTATTCCCCAGACATTGATCGGAGACGACCAGAGGCTGGCGCAGGTGATTACCAATCTCCTTGGCAATGCGAGTAAATTTACCAATGAGCAAGGGTTCATCCATCTGGAAGCCATCTCTATAGAGACCAATGAAGGCTATACGACGATTCAAGTCTCGGTGAAGGACAGTGGCATAGGCATCAGTAAAGAGCAGCAAGAGCGTTTGTTCCAGGCATTTCAACAAGCCGAATCAAGTACGACTAGGCAATTTGGCGGGACAGGGCTTGGCTTATCCATATCGAAGAATATCATTGACATGATGGGCGGGGAGATATGGGTCGAGTCAGAGCTTGGAGTAGGCTCGCTTTTTGCTTTCACTGTGCGTTTGCGCATGGGGGACAATGGGATAATGGGCGGAGATGGAGCCGGCGCAGGTACCATGGCCAAGCCATTCAGGCAGGAGGATACCCTGCCTGATACAACAGGCAGATATGCGGGGAAGCGTATTCTACTCGCTGAAGACGTGGAGATTAACCGGGAAATCGTGCGCGCGATACTGGAGCCGACGGGACTGGAGATCGATTGTGCGGTAAACGGCACAGAGGCCTTACGCCTGATTATCGAAGCGCCGACCGCCTACGATATGATCCTGATGGATGTGCAAATGCCGGAAATGGATGGGTACGACGCCACCAGGGCAATCCGCGCGCTGGATATTCCCGGAGCGAAAACCATACCTATCATCGCCATGACAGCGAATGTATTCCGGGAAGACATTGAACAGTGCCTTGCGGCTGGGATGAACGGACACATCGGCAAACCTGTAGATTTCGCGCATCTCATGCAGCAACTGGATACGTACTTAACTTGACTGCTTTGTCAAAACTACAATCGTTTCGATATGGGCCGTCTGGGGGAATAAATCGACAGGCTGGATCCGCCTGACCGCGTACTTGCCGGCGGACAGAATACGCAGGTCCCTGGCTAGTGTCGCGGGATCGCAGGAGACGTAGACGATTTTCTCCGGGCGGATCGACAAGATAGCGTTCAGGACAGCCGGTTTGGCACCCTTGCTGGACGGGTCCAGGACGATGACGTCGGGCGACTGCTCCGACAAAAGCCGGATCAGGGCGGCGCTGGGCGCTTGCGGAGGAGAAAGAGGCTGCAGGGCTTCGCGTGCTTGCTTGTCCGCTGCCCCGTAGAGCCTCTTTTGGCTATGCAGTGTACGGAGAAGGGAATCCGGATCCTGTGCCAATGCGGGTACAAGCCTTTCTGCCGCGCCGGCGAGAAAGCATAGACGCTCGGTAAGGAGCGGGGATACGAAAGGTGGGGGCGCAATGCCAAAGTTTTGCCTGGCGTTCGCCCAAGCGTCCCGGATAGCCGTTTCGTCCATGTCTATCCCCAAGACAGCCTTTGCGCGGCTCGCAAGGCAGCAGCTGATCGTGCCGGCGCCGCAGTATAAGTCCCAGAGGATTTCGTTGCCTGTAAGGGCGCAGAGACGTAGAATTTCATCATCTAGCACTCTTGTCTGACGCGTGTTCACCTGGAAGAAAGAAGCCGGGCTGAAGCGGAAACGCAGAGGCTTTTGCGTAGGGAGGGCGCCAGGCTGTATCGGCATTGGATCAGAAGATGGTACGAATGTTTCCGAGATACCCAACGAACCCCATAAGGTATCCGGGTCCCCGTCTACGACGGGGCCTTTTTTTGCGGGGGAAGTCAACCATCCGACGCCGGTAAGGGTCCAGGATTGCGGATCCAAGCGATCCCTTTGGCCTTGAAAGGCCGCAACGAAAGCCTGAAGCCAAGCCGGCTTCTCCTCGCCGATCAAAGTGATCGTGAGGTCATCTGTGGTGTCGCTCTCGCGGATGAGCAGGTGGTGGGGAATCGGCTGCTCATTCGTATTGTCCCCCAACCATCGGGCAACTGCGGCGATGAGGGCATTGACCTGCCGGGTAAAAAGTGTCGGGCAGCCAAAACTGGCGATCACATGGCTCTGCCTGGCATAAAACCCGATAGCCACTTGCGGGGAGCCTGCAGCCGTCTCCCGGCTAATGGCGAAAATCCCCTTATTTCTATAATATTTCGGCTCGTGGGCAGGCAAGACTGGCAGCTGCAAGGCGTCGTTAAGCATACCGAGCCTCTCCAGAGGGGCAAGCGCCCTTTCCAGAATAGACTGCTTGACGACCAGCTGATGGGCATAGGAAGCATGGCTTAGCTGACATCCGCCGCAGCGCATATAATAGGGGCACTGCGGTTTGATTCGGTGGGGCGAAGGATTGCGGATCTCCAGAAGCTGACCCCAGGACACGCTTCCTTTTTGCTTTCCGGAAAGGCTTACTACGGCTTCTTCGCCCGTTAGGGCGCCTGGAACAAAGATCACCCTGCCGCCTGCGCGCAGGACGCCCATGCCTTCATGATTGTAGCCATCGATTTTGCCGCTGATTGCGCTGCCGGTTGCGTTGCTGTGTATGCTTGGATTCATGAGGCCCTCATAACAGGAGGAATACGTTCATGGACAGAATCTGCCATTCCCCGTTTAAGGCAAGAGTAACTGAAAACGGCGTGTCCTGTCAACGGAAGGATGAAACGGAAGGATGAAATCGTTGCGTTTTTAACAAGCAGCATGTAAAATTGGACACAAGGAATGCTTATTTGGCACAAGGAATGCTTTATCTATAAGAATGAAGTAGGCGCGCGCTTACAGGAGGAATAGGGGGATCATCTTGTCAGTATACCAAATCGTGAAAGAAGGGAATCCGGTCCTGCGCGAAAAAGCAAAGCCCATCGCGAAAGTCAATGACGCCGCAATCCGTTTGTTGAACAACCTTAAGGATACCCTTAGGGAAACGCCGAAAGGCGTAGGGCTGGCAGCCCCGCAGATTGGCATATCCAAACGGGCGTTTGTTGTGGAGATTGCCGAAGAAGAGCTGTACTACGAGATGATCAACCCGGAGCTCATGGAGATGGAGGGCAGCGAGGACGCATGGGAAGGCTGCTTAAGCGTTCCCGGGCTGGAGGGGGTCGTCCAGAGGGCAGGAAAGCTCAAGGTCAGGTATACTGATCGGGAGAGTAAGCAAAATGAACTCATCGCGGAAGGCTTCCTTGCCCGGGTGATCCAGCATGAGAATGACCATCTCAACGGGGTCATCTTTACCGATAAAGCCACTTCCTTCCGTGACCCCGACGCCCAGGAAGCGGAGGCAGGCGACGACGCGGGCGAAGATGAGCTTAAGGAATAGCACTGGGAATAGGAGATAGGTACATTTGCGCGTTGTGTTTATGGGGACGCCGGAGTTGGCTGCGGCTGCTTTGGCTGGCTTGTACGAGGCTGGCTACGAACTGCCTTTGGTGGTGACCCAGCCGGATAGAGTGAGCGGGAGAGGCAGGCAGGCGGCCTTTTCTCCTGTCAAGGCTTATGCATATAGCAAAGGGCTTCGGGTGGATCAGCCGGATAGCCTACGCACAAAGGACACGATCTATCGTATTCGTGAAGCAGAGCCGGAGGTCATCGTAGTCGCCGCTTTCGGGATGCTGCTCCCGGCTCCATTGCTGGATATGGCGCCTTTGGGCTGCTTGAATATCCATACGTCCCTGCTTCCGGCCTATCGCGGCGCAGCCCCGATCCAATGGGCTTTGCTAAATGGAGAAGGAGAGACGGGCGTGACGATCATGCGGATGGACGAAGGCTTAGATACCGGGCCGATTCTGATGCAGGAAAAACTGGCGATCCCCGAGGATATGGATTATGGGGAATTGTATAACGCGCTGTCTTCGCTGGGTGCAAGGTTGCTGCTGGACGTCTTGCCCCAGTGGGCGAAAGGCGGGATCCAAGCCAGGAGCCAAAACGACGACGGGGCTTCCTATGTGGCTAAGCTGACCCGAAAGCATGAAATCATTGACTGGTCTTGCTCCTCGGATGCGATCAGAAACCAGATTCGGGCATTCTCCCCTTCGCCAGGCGCCTCCACAGGGATCGGAGGCAAGGAGATCAAGGTACTGCAGGCGACGAGGATTTCCTCCGAAGAGCAATCGCGATTATGCACAGAGGTACAGGAGCATGGGGTGCAGGCGCTGCCAGGGCAGATAGCAGCCATACTCCGAAGGCACGGGCCGGTGGTGGCGACGGGAGATGGTTTTCTCCTGCTGACCAAGGTGCAGCCGGCGGGCAAAAAAGCAATGGACGCCTGGTCATGGCTCAACGGCAGTAGGCTAAGCGTGGGGCAGGCATTCGGCTAAATCGGTATCGGGGATCCTAAGCAAGGGGGAGTATGGCATGTATTTCATGGACTTTACCTATCTCATCTTAATCCCGGGGCTGCTTGTGTCGATGATCGCCCAGGCTAAGGTAAAAGGCGCGTACAAGCAGTATTCCAAAGAGCAGTCAGATATGGGTTATGCCGGCGTCCAGGTTGCCCAAGCGCTGCTTAGGGCGAATGGCGTCCATGACGTGCAGGTGGCCATGGGCAAAGGGCAGCTGACGGATCATTATGACCCGAAAAAGAGGGTAGTGGTACTGTCTCCGGGGGTTTATGGCGGTTCGTCCATTGCTTCGGTAGCTATCGCAGCCCACGAAACCGGGCATGCGATCCAGCATAGCGAAAGCTATTTCCCCTTGTCGATCCGTAGCGCGATTGCGCCTGGTGTGCAGATATCCTCCTCGGCAGCCTTACCCCTGTTCTTCCTCGGGCTGTTCCTTGGGTCAGGGCTATTGGTCGAAATCGGGATCTATCTGTTTGCCGCGGTGGTACTCTTTCAAGTATTGACCTTACCTGTAGAATTCGACGCTTCGAAACGCGCGTTGATTGCTCTGGGCAATCATGGCTTGGTGACGGAGGAGGAGTATCCGTTAGCTAGAAAAATGCTGTCCGCGGCCGCTCTAACATACGTGGCCTCCTTGATGGTGAGCCTCCTGCAATTGGTCAGGCTGTTCGCATTATCCAGCAGGAGAAGGAGATGACGGGAGAAAAGCGGAAGGCAGGCAAACCGAAAGCCGGCGCCAGGGAAGGCGCTTTCGACGTTCTGATGGAAATCGAGAACGGCGCTTACGCAAACCTTAGCTTGGATGCGTATCTGGAAAGCTCGGGGCGCGATTTGTCCCGGGAGGACAGGGCCTTGCTGACGGAGCTTGTCTTAGGCACAGTCAAGGATAGGCTGACTTTGGACTGGATGATTGACCAGCAGGTAAAAAAGCCGGCCAAACTAGAGATAGGCCCCAGAATCCTGCTCCGTCTGGGGCTTTATCAATTATTTAGGCTGGAAAGGATACCTGCCCGGGCCGCAACTTTCGAGACAGTAGCATTAGCAGGGAAAATTTACCATCGTGGAATTGCGTCACTGATCAATGGCGTGATGAGGGGCTGGCTGCGGGATCAAGATCGTCTGGTATGGCCGGATAAGGAGCGTGAGCCGGCTTTGTATTTATCCGTTCGCTATTCCCACCCACTGTGGCTGGCGCAGCGGTGGCTGAATCGATATGGGTTCGCGGATACCGCGTCTTTTTTTGCCTTCAATAACGCAGCCCCCGTGTTGTGGGTCAGGGCAAATACGCTGCGCATCTCGCCTGCCGCATTGGCCGAGAGGCTGGTACAGGAAGGCTGCGAGGTAGCGCCCGGTGATCACGCGCCGGAAGCCCTTGCATTGATCAAAAGCCCAGGCATACGCAATCTGGCGTCCTTTCATGAGGGCTTGTTTACAGTTCAGGATGAAAGCTCGATGCTCGCGGCCCATGCGCTTGGCCCGCTGCCCGGGCAGAGGGTGCTTGACGCCTGTGCCGCCCCCGGCGGTAAGACAACGCATATGGCGCAACTGATGCAGGATCGGGGGTATGTGGCTGCTTGGGACGTCCATCCCCACCGGGTGGCGCTGATCCGGGAAGCACAGCAAAGGATGGGGATCAAGTGCATAGAAGCGTATGTACAGGACGCAGCGGGGGCGCACGCACAAGGCGCAGCGGGGGTGCTCGCACAGGGCGCAGCCGACGCAGAGGGAGGCGCTGCTAAGCAATGGGAGCCGCTTTTCGACAGGATACTGGTAGACGCCCCTTGCTCCGGCTTAGGCGTATTGCGCCGCAGGGCGGACGAGCGATGGAGCCGCAAGCCGGAAGACATCCCAGCGCTTGCCCGGCTGCAGGCGGAGATACTGCATCATGCCATGTCCCTCTTGGCGCCGGGGGGCAGACTGCTATATAGTACCTGTACGACCGAACCTGAGGAAAACAGGCTTCTGGTAGAGCAGGTGCTCAAAGGGAGGCCGGGCTACCGAATGGGAAAGCTCGCTATGCCCCAGGGATTTGGCGCATGGCAGCCTGGTACACTTGGGCAGCCTGGCATACATGAGCAGCCTGGCACACATGAGCAGCCTGGCATACATGAGCAGCCGATATCGGGGCAAAGATACTGCGTAGAAGGCGCACAGGAGCCGCGCCCACAGCTACCGCCACAACCGCCACGCCCTCTGCGACCCATATGGGACGAAGGGGACAGCGATGTACAGCTGCTACCCTTCGTACATGGGCTGGAAGGGTTCTACATGGCGGTCATCGAAAGGATTTGAAACAGATTACAGGAGTGGAAATCCCAGTATGGAAGAGGATAACAAGAGACATGATCCTTTAAAGCCCGACCCACGGGGGCTTTTGCCGGAAGAGATAGCCGCGATCATGGCAGGCTGGGGTGAGCCGGCATTTCGTGGCAGGCAGGTATTTACCTGGCTGCAGAAAGAAGCTGTAAGCTCCTATCAGCAGATGACCAATATCAGCAAGGCGGCTAGGAGCAGGCTGGAAGAAAGCCTCCCTTTAGAAGGGCTGTCACTCGTCAAGCGACAAGAGAGTTCTGACGGAACGGTCAAGTACTTATTTGCCTTATCAGACGGGCAGCATATTGAGTCGGTGCTCATGGCGCATAAGGAAGAAACAGGCCACATCCGGCATACGGTCTGCCTGTCCAGTCAGGTGGGCTGCGCCATGGGGTGCAGCTTTTGCGCCACCGCAGGGATTGGATTCAGACGGAACCTCAGTGCGGGAGAAATCGTCAGCCAGCTGCTGGAGATCGCTGCTCAGGAAAACAAGCCCATCCATAACGCTGTATACATGGGCATGGGTGAACCCATGCTTAATCTGGAGGCTGTAGAAAAAAGCATCCGTATCCTGCACCATCCTTTGGGGCAGGATATTGGCGCCAGGCGGATCACCGTATCCACATGCGGATTACCGGATGGCATACACACAATTGCCGAATGGGATCTCGACATTGTGCTAGCTGTTTCGCTGCACGCCGCAGACGACGAGACGCGCTCCCGGCTTATGCCCGCGAATAAGCGATATCCCTTGGAAACGCTGATTGCCGCATGCCGGGAGTATCATAAGTCTACCGGGAAGCGGATTACGTTTGAGTATATCATGATCAAAGGGGTCAACATGGAAGGGGATACCGCGAAGCGGCTGGGGAAGCTGCTTCAAGGTATCCCCTGCAATATCAACCTGATCCCCGTAAATCCAGGCGGTTCTGGCGATCCAGGCGGTTCAATCGAGGAAAGCGATGCAAGGGAGGCAGGCGGTTTAAGCGGGCACGGGGATCTTAGCGGACACAACGATCTGGGCGCCTATGAAGGATTTGGCGCCTCTCGCGGTCCTGAGATCCGCGCATATGTTCCGCCAAATCATAAAGCGCAGTCACGTTTCATGCAGGATCTTCATTCGGTAGGGCTTACGTCTGTGGTCAGACAGGAGCGGGGAAGGGATATCGGCGGCGCATGCGGCCAGCTAGCCGGGGACGCTGGGCTAACTCAGCACTAGTGCTCTTCCGCAACCCAATCAGAATTGAGCCATTGCCTCTGAAAAACATGAAAAAAATCTTAAAAATTTCTACAAACCTGTTTCGTTTTTCAATCACAGTGCAACAATCAAATTGAGAAACTATCAAAAAGGACGGGGTGTGTCCAAATGATTGATTTTAATAGCCTCAACCACATCCTCAACAATGTTCCGGCTGCGAAGAGAAAAAGCGTGGGGCAATACGCTCCCCAGGGCAAGCCGGAGCCGGCGCAAGCCAGCGCCGCGCAAGCTAGCGCCACCGATGTGGTGCAGATTAGCAGCGACGCCGCGATGAAAGGTAAGCTAAGCGCTTTTGCGTCGACTCTCGCAAAGGCGATGGACGACGTAGGTGCTGAGCGCATTGACCGGCTCAAGGAGCAGTATGCCGGGGACAAATGCCCGGTGAGCGACGCGGATCTTGCGGGCGCCATTATCGCGCGGATCAAGGCGGAAGGGTCATGGGATGAGTGAGATTAGCGCCTTTCTGACCGCTACGGAGCGCTGCGTCGCCCAGTGCAAATCCATGCTTGCTTTTGAGCAGGAGAAGCGGCAGGCCTTGCTCGCTGACGACCTTACACGCCTGGAGAGTATGATCCAGGCGCAGCAAGCGGCGATCATGCGGCTGGAGAGCCTGGAGAAACAGAGGATGGAAGCCCAGGAGAAGGCCGGTTATCAAGATATGCGCGCCGAGGAGATCCTGGAGCGGATGGGTGACGGCCCGGAGAAGGAAGCCCTGGCCAGGCAGGTGGGCGAGCTGAAGCAGACGATGGAAGAGATCCGTTACCAGAACGATAAGGCAATGGAGATCGCCCGGGCTAATCTGCAAATCGTCAATACGCTAGCTCCCGGCGGGGAGCAGAAAGACCGGCAGGGCGTCTATCGACCTAAACAGGCTGGGGGCGCCGATTGGCAGTCAGGCTCTTCTTCATTTGAGACGAAGATATAAGGATAATCGGAGGGTAGCGTATGGGTCTGTTACGACCGACATTTATGGGCTTTGAGACCATGAAGCGCAGTATCGAGGTGAACCAGAAGGCCATCGATATCGTAGCGAACAATTTATCCAATGTGGACACCGCAGGATATACCCGGCAGCGGCTGGACGTGGCGTCCATCGCGCCGTCGGCGTACTCCGCTAGGATAGCCAGCAGCAGGATCGGTATATTAGGGCAAGGTGTAGAAGCCCTGGGCGTAGGACAGATCCGGGATAGTTTTCTGGACAAGCGTTTCAGGGACGAATACGCAAAAGCCGCTTACCACGGGCAGGCGGCGGTGTTGCTCAAGGATGTGCAGGCGGCGCTGGGGGATGGCGGGGATATTACCGACGAGTCCATGCTTTTTGGCGCCATCGCCAAGATATTCCGCAGCCTCAACGACTATATCTACGAGCCAACGCTGGACTCTCAGGCGAACCTGGTGCTTGCCGCATTCAGGAATTTCACCCAGGTGATGCAGCAGCTGGATGTAAAGCTCAATAGCGTTGCCGAGGCGCAGATCCACGACGTGGGGCTGGATGTGGACAGGGTCAATGAGATATTCAGCGAAATCGCCCACTATAACTACCTGATCAACCAGGACGCCACAGTCATGGCGGATCCCAACAATGAATACTTCCGGCCTAACGAGCTTTTGGACAAACGAAACCTCTTGCTTGACGAACTGGCAGGCTTCGGGGATATCGAAGTGTCTACTTTGGGCAACGGTATGGTGAATGTGAAATTCGCTGGGGAAATGGCGGTGGTCGAGAAGGAATTCAACTCTATCCGCATGGACGTCAATCAAGACAATACGATTGGCATTAAGTGGGTCGCCACCGGCAATGAATTGCATTTCAGCGCGGGCAGCCTGAAGGCGAACCGGGATTTCCTCAACGGGCGGGGCAGAAATATCCAAAACAGCTATGAGTCTTCCTTTGAAGGCATTCCCTACTACAGGGACAGGCTCAATACCCTTGCCGTAGCTTTCGCGAACATTGCCAACCATTCCGTCCCCGAGCAGGCGAACCCGGACGACCCCTTGTCCAGCGAACCTTTGCGGGACAGCGACGGCAATGTGGTCTACAAGACCCTGATCGGGGCTATGCAGCAGGGGGAAAGCACATTGCCCAAAGGTACGGTCATGTCGCCGGGGGTGTGGCTCCCGGAAGGCACGGATATGGGCGGGACGATCCTGACAGAGAAATTGTTCGTCCCCGCAGGGTCATACCTGGATCTGGACACAACCTTTCTGGCAGACAGCACAGGGACGCTTATGACCACGCCGCTGCTGGAGAATTTACACATGCTCTCTCCAGGTTCGGTTCTGAAAAATGACATGACGCTGCCTGCCGGGTCGGTCCTGCCCTGGGGTGACGGCGCGATTACAGCGGCCAGCATCGCCATTAGCAAAGAATGGGCGGATTATGGGCCGGGGTATTTCATCTTCAGCAAGCATGAGAATGTGGTGGGCTATGCTCAGGCCATCTGCAATGCGCTGACCACCGACGATCAGCATTTCGTCTCCTATGGGGAGACCTTCACCGGGACGTTTGAGGACTATATCGCGGATTACGTCACCAATCTGGCTTCCCAGATCAAGTATCAGGAAGGGCGCTTCGAGTCAACGGCATTGATGGCGGATGATTTTCTGGACCGCCGGGACGAGATTTCCGGCGTCAATAGGGATGAGGAAACCGCCAATATGCTGATCTTCCAGAAGTCCTACAACGCGGCAGCCAGGCTGATGACCACCTTGGACGATATGCTGGACGTCATCATCAACCGTATGGGCCGCGTCGGCCTGTAATAGAGAAGAGATAAAGGAGAAAGCAAATGCGCGTAGCCGACAGGATGACTGCAAGGAATTATATGAAGTATCTGCATAAATCCCAGTCGAAGTATGCGGAGACGAACCAAAAGATCGCTTCGGGCAACCGTTTTACGAAGCTATCCGACGACGTGTCCGCCGGATCCCGGGTGCTTCGGCTAAGAATGGATAGGTACAAGGCGGAAAAGCAGCTGGAGAACGCCCAGGAAGCCAACGGCAAGCTGAAGGTCACGGAAGACAACATGATGGCCATGAATAAGATCATGACCACGGTGCATGAGTATACAGCCCAAAGGGCGCTGAACGACCCGTCCGGCGACTCCGGGCGGGAAATCTACGCTGCGGAGATCCGGTCTATGATGGCGGAGTTCGTTCAATACGCCAATGCGAATTACGGCAATATGTTCAATTACGGCGGTACGAACGCGTATACCGGACCCTTTACCATTAGCGAAGAAGGGAAGCTCTTGTACAACTCCATCGACGTGGACGCGATCAAAAAGGATCCCGCAACAGGCGTCCTCATGTTCGGAGGCAAGCCGGTGCCGCTGGATAAGGATATCTATTTCGACATCGGTTTGGGCATATTGGTATCCGGACCGACAGAAGATCCGCTGGTTATCGGGGAGAAGGCATTCAGGGTCTCCTATTCCGGTCCGGAGATGCTGGGTTTTGGCCTGGACGAAGACGGCTTGAGCAACAACCTGTACAATGTGATGAACGAACTCCAGAAAAACCTGGACACCTTCGACCGGGAGGAAGCGGAGAAATGGAATATGAAGCTCCGGGCGCTCCTGGACAAATTTAGGGTCAACCTGACAGATATCGGCGTAAAGACCAACTTCCTTGACGCCTCCGAGGTGCGGCTGAAGAACACAATCGACAACCACACAGAGAGGATTCAGACATTAATGGGGATAGACGACGCGGAAGAAGCCACAGACCAAATGATGAACGATTATGTACTCAAGGCAGTATTACAGATGGGCAGCCGGGTGCTGCCCCTGTCCCTGATGGACTTTGTCCGTTAATCAGAATGACTGATCCATGCCGCTCAAAGGGCGCGTAAGCAGAAGGAGCTGATGCGCAGCCCGCCGCTAGGAGAGGGTGCAGAGAGGGCGCCAGCCTCGCAGCGGACGGGGGAGAGAGGATCCCCCGCTTAGCTTGATGACCAGGGAGGGAAACGACATGATCACGCAATTATTACAAATCACCACCAAACCGATCGAGTATGAATTGAAGATCGAGCGGGCACGGCTGGAGTACAGCCAGGACTTTTTGCCTAAGGCAAAGGTCAATACCGAGCCGGCAAAGCTGGAGGTGAAGACGCAGAACGCCAAAGTGGTGATGAACACCTATGAGGCGCGCAAGTCTTTGGGGCAAGCCAGCAGCGCGGACAATGCCCGGACGCAGTCCGACAAAGGGAAGGAATCCATAGGGAAGACGACCCGGATGTACGTGGATATCGGCAACGAAATGACCCGGATCGACGAGGGTATCACCATCGCGGATATCTTTGCCCAAAAGGTCATGGGCGACCAGCCGGTTTTGTACACCGCATTTCTGCCCAGCACCGGCGCGCAGATCACCTGGATCCCCTACGATGTGGATACCAGGTTCACCGACGGCGGGGTGAGCTACGACTGGGAGATCATGCGCAATATCATGAATTATGTGCCGGGCAGCGTGCGTATGACGATTCTGCAGCTGCCTACGGTAGAGGTGGAATATATCGGCGACCATATGTATTTTCCACCCAGCGCCGACCCTGACTATGTGGGACCGGAGGAATAAGGAAGGGTATGCTATACCAGACGAGAGATTTCGGTGAGATCGATATTGTGCAGGAGCAGATCATCCATTTTGCCCAGCCGGTATTTGGCTTCGACCAGTATGCCCAGTATGCGGTTCTTCATGATCCTGACGTAGGCATGGAGGTGTCTTGGCTCCAGTCCCTGGAAGAGCCGGATCTTTGCTTCGTGCTGGTGAGCCCGGATGTGGCGGCGGCGTCCTATTCGCCGCAATTCCCTGAGGGGTTGAGCGAGATGATCGGCGAAGGGGACTACGAATGCTGGCTGATTGCCGTCATTCAGGAGGATTTCACCAAATCCACGATTAATATGAAGAGCCCGATTATCATCAATTGGAAGTCCGGGACCGGCGCCCAGGTGATCCTGGAGGGCGATTACCCTGTCCGGCGGCCTCTCATGGAGGAGGCGCAGGGCGTATGCTGATTCTCTCCCGCAAAGCGGATGAATCCTTGGTTATCGAGATGGAGGGGCTGTCCGAGCCGGTGGAAATCATCGTGACGGACATCAACGCGAATCAGGTCAGGCTGGGTATCCAGGCGCCCCAAGGCTGCAAAATCTGGCGGAAAGAGCTGTGGCAGACTGTCCAGTATAACCGGCAGGCGGCGTCCGCGCCGGCGCCCGCAGCGGGCATCCGCGGCGTAGCGACAAAGCTGGCAGGCAGAGGGGGCGCGCAAGTAGAGGCGCGGCGTCAGCCGGGGCAAGCACCGAAACAAGCGACAGAGCAAGCGCCGAAGCAAGCGACAGAGCAAGCCACGAAGCAAGCGCCGGGGCAAGCGACAGAGCAAGCACCGGGGCAAGCGTCGAAGCAAGCACCGGAGCAAGCGCCGAAACAAGCGCCGAAACAAGCGCCGAAACAAACGCCAGGGCAAGCGCCAGAGCAAGCGCCGAAACAAGCGCCAGAGCAAGAGTAAGGACAAGTACATGAAAGACCTAGACCAGATGCTGGAACTGCTGGAAGGCAAGAAAGCCTACTTCCTGCATTACGAAAAAGAGATGGAGTCCATGCCCCTGCTGCCGGCGGAAGAGCTGGATGCATGCGTGCAGCGCGGGGCTGCTATCATAAAAAAAATCGAGGAACTGGACGGCAAGCTTAACCTGCTGCTCCAACAAAATGGCGCGATGGCGGCTTCGGCTGTCAAGCATGATTGCGACAGGGGGCAGCTTCCCCAGGAGCTGGGCATGCTATACGACGCTTCCCTGGGCGTCAAGGCAGTGGCGTCCCGCATCCTGCAGAACGACGGCATGATCCGGGAGAGGATCGCCCTCGAGCGGGATAAGGCCATGGAGAGCATCAAAGAGATCAACCAGCGGGCGTCCTCGGTAGCGGGCAGGTATCAGCGCACGACCCAAGCCGGCGCGCCCACCAGCTTCCAGGGGTGGATGGAGCGGGAAGCTTAGCCATCCGCAAACGGTGAATTTGTTCGGCAGAGGATTCGTCTGTGAGGGATGCATACCCCCGACGAGGGGTATCCGCCGGGCGATCCATAGGATCGAAAGACAGGCTTTGTGCAGTATAGGAGGTTCAGCCCATGGCGACGAATAACGTCAATTCCAATTACTTCAGTGTAGCGGCGTATACAAACAAAGGCTTGTCCGGCATGGTGTCCGGTATGGATACAGAGGGCATGGTCAAGCAGATGATGGCCGCCACCCAGAAGAAGATCGACACCCAGCTCGCCGCGAAGCAGCGCACCCAATGGAGGCAGAGTTATTATCGGGATATTATCTCTTCCATTAATACTCTGCGCAATAAGTACTTCAACACAGCCTTCGACGCTTCGCCCCTGAACAATTTCGCCAGCGCGAGATTTTTCAATTCGAAAGTTTCTTCGGTTTCGGGGAACAATGCCGTTCGGGTGATAAGCACTTCCCATAACGCGCCCATTGGGGACGTCAAAATCTCAGTAGGGCAGCTGGCGACTTCCACTGCACTAGCCTCTGACAAAGCCGTTGGCAATCTGGGCAGTATCAAAGGGACGGTGTTTACCCAGGACATGGCGGACGCATTCGACAAAGCCCTGGTACTGAGTGTAAGCGGAACGCAAGGGCAGATCAGGGTAGACCTGAATGGGGTCAGCACCCAGGACGCCATGCTGGATAGGATCAATAACGCGCTGGAGGGAACGGGCGCCACAGCCAAACTGTACGGCGGGAAGCTGCGATTCGTCACGGATTCATCCACACGGTCGGTGATCGTCAACGCCCGGAGTACGGATCTGGCTCTGAAGATGACCGGACTCGTCGCCGGGGACAGAACGGCTCTACTAGAAACTGGAGAACCGGGGCAGATGCTGGAAGGCAGCATGATGATCAACCCCAGCGCCGGCGTTACCCTTACGGTAAACCTGGACGGCGTGACCAAGCAGATTACCATCAACCCCACGACCTTATACGATCCCAACTATATGGCGACAAACCCGGCGTATGACCCGGAACGGGATCCGGCACATCCATTGTATAATCCTTCGCATCCCGCTTTCAATCCGGTGAATATTCCCGGCAGCGGCTTGTATGACCCGGATGACCCCGAATACAATCCGATTTATGACCCGGATAGCGAACAATTCATTCCTTTTAAAGAGGCTTGGGATCCGGATGACCCGCGCAACTTCAAGATCACCGCGGAGGCCATCGCCGCCCGCTTGAACCCC
>Ga0082212_10004717_pt1 | contig 18803 bp, 14 predicted proteins | sample TergutNt197P3_FD_71548 | JGI IMG/M metagenome (GOLD analysis project Ga0082212, IMG submission 71548) | Neocapritermes taracua P3 segment gut microbial communities from Petit-Saut dam, French Guiana - Nt197 P3 | ecosystem: Host-associated > Arthropoda: Insects > Digestive system > Gut ...
GAGAAAAGTCCTATGTCAATCGGGGGGCACTTGCCTGTACCCACAAAAGTTTTACACACCCCTGCCGGACTGTAAATTCCAATTTGGCTGGACGCTCATGAACTTGGCACTGCCGTTAAAAAGCCATGAACTTGCAGATTGCGTACCCTATATCGGACTCTTGCAATTCTCCCGCTTGAAAAGTAAAATACGCCGCAGAGTTGACCGATAATCACACGATGGGATTTTTTGACCGCATTAAACAGGGACTGGCGAAGACCGTTTCGATTTTGAATACGGATATCCGCGATATTTTCAAAACTTCCGGCAGACTCGTCGATGACGAATTCCTAAACGAACTGTTCGAAATGTTCGTCAAAACCGATATGGGTGTAGCGGCGGCAAAGGAAATCACCGGCGAAGTGCGGACACAATTCCAAAGCCGAGTCGCCGAAATGCACGAAGTCCTAGCAGTCATCAAAACGAAACTCAAAGCAGCGATGGCACAGCCGACCGCTCCTATCGTTTTTGCCGAATCGGGACCGACGGTCATCATGGTTTGCGGTGTCAATGGAAGCGGAAAAACAACCACGATTGCGAAACTGACATCGATGCTCGTTTCCGAAGGCAAAAGTGTCGTTCTCGGTGCGGCGGACACCTTTCGTGCGGCGGCAGTGGAACAGTTGACCGTCTGGGCAAACCGGCTTGGAGCGACGATTGTTACAGGGCAGAGCGGCGGCGACCCTGCCAGCGTGGCTCACAGGGCAGCGGCGAAGGCGTTGGAAACGGGTGCCGACGTGTGCATTGTCGATACGGCGGGACGATTGCAAACGCAGAAAAATCTGATGCAGGAATTGGAAAAAATCCGCCGGGTGATCGGCAAGCAGATTCCCGAGGCTCCGCATGAAGTCATTCTGGTTTTGGACGCAACGACGGGGCAGAATGGAATCAGTCAGGCGAAACACTTTTCGGAGGCGGTACACTGTACCGGCATTGTGCTTGCCAAATTGGACGGCACGGCAAAGGGAGGCGTGGTGGTCGCCATCCGCAAACAGATGGATTTACCTGTAAAATTCATCGGCTTGGGGGAATCCGCAGCCGACTTGGCTGTTTTCGATGCCGATGAATTCGTGGAGGCACTTTTTGACGAAATCGGATAACACTCACTTCCCCACAACGAACACGAAGTGCTTCGCCGAGAGGTAAGCATAACTGCCGGGCTTGGCTTCGGCAATCAGTTTTTCGACCGCCTCTTCGCTGCCGTCGAGTTGGTACTCGTCATCGTTTGCAATCAATACATCATGCTGCCGCTTGATGTACCGAAGCGGCTTATCCGTGTACGGCGAAAGAGGAATTTCCGGCAAATACTTCGGCACCAGTTGTTCCAGCGTGTCGGGACTCTCCCCGTTATGGTCTGCCCGATACGCCGCCAACGAAAACGCCACACTCGTTACCTGATTCGTCCACTCGGCACGTGCCAATGCAAGCAGCGCAGGTTCACACGAAAACATAAGATTGCCAACCATAAAGTCAATGATTTTACGCTCTTGGGTACTATCGGCATCGACTTTGCGTTTGCCGTATCCGACCAGTCGTTGTTCAAGCCGTTCCACTGCCCGAAGCCGGCGTTTCCAATTCGGAATCAACAGAATTTCCTCCCAGTCGTCGTAAAAGAAATTAACCTGTTTCAGTACTTCGTTCCAGTCGCACTCCCCCTCGAAGTTGAATGCCTTCTCATATTCGGCAACGAGTTCTTCGCCGAGATGATACGCGTTGGCTTTGAAGTATTCTTGGAGCATTTTCGGTTCAACGGCAGCCGCTTGAATGACCGCAAGTGTTCCGAAACGTTCAAATTGACTCCATCGCGGAGGAAACGGTAACGACATTTCCGTTCCAATGGCATTGTACTCTTTTTTCTTTTGCAATATCCACGTTGCATCTTTTTCCTTCGGCAGAGTAGCCAAATAAGTCGTCAGTTGGTCATTGCCTACGCCGCTATCCACACTGATCCCCACTAAATCTTCGACGAGCGTACCCGCACCGGAACGCATCACTCGTCCTAACCGAACCGATGCCATTCCATATTCCATTGCTTTGTCGAAATTTCCTTGTGCAAATTCAAAATTGCCGCGACATTGGAAATATCTTGCTGCCGTTCGGTGTGCCTGCACATACGGGAGCAACACGTCGTAAAGCAAGTTCGAGTCTGGACTCATATAGGGATGGTAATATCCCGTGCGTTTTTGGGTGATGTCAAGCAAGTTCGGTGCCCATTCGTCAGTCGTTGCCAACCATTTGGCGATGTAGGGAAATTCCTTTGCTGTCCAGGGGCGTTGAAGTGTTTCACGCCACAGGTCATCTATCATTCCGCGATAGTACCAATCCGGTATTTCCGCGTCAATTTTGATTGCCGCTTCGTATTCTTCTTGTGTGATTTTTCCTTCTTCGAAACGTTTTTTATAATTATTTCCGTCTTGTTCCCGGCGTTTTTGGATCATCGCTTCAAGTTCCTCCTTCGAGTAAATTTCGCGGAGTTCCTTTTCGTAATCTTGTACCGATCCAAGAAAAAAACCCGGCTCGATTCTGATGAACGAATCGATTGACGGCGGAGCATCGAGACCGAGCATCTTGAAAAATTGCTCCCGCCTTTTGTGCGTGCTTTCAAGTATCTGCTGTTCTTCGTCCGACAGTTGTCGTCCTTGATGTATAAGTCTAACCAATGGCACTTCCATTTCTCCGGCAACGAGCGAAGCGATTCCAACGAGGATGTTATTTTCCGGTGTTGTTTGTTCGGCAAGTTGTTTGTTGATGGCTGCCAGATAATCGATTCGACCATCGGGCAGTTGCGGTTCCGTGAGGTACGTCGTCTCCGGCGAGAGGATCAGTTTCACCGTCTTCGGCTCCTGGGCAAGGAGAGGAGTTAGGAGAAATAAAATAAAAAGGATTGTAATGCGTTTCATTGTTGTAGGGTGGGTTAAGGGTTGGGGGAATGTTCTCAAAACATCGTCAAATCTTCCATTTGCCATCGTGTGTGTTCCCATCTTCTGACTCCTGCCTCCAAACTCCTATCTCCTAACTCCTGTCTCCTGACTCCTTCTGCACACACGGCGATTTCGACGACCGGATAGATGGGTTGCTTTTCCGCAATCGGATCGGCAACGGTCATTTCGTCGAGCAGTTCCGTCAGTTGCTGCCGCATGGAAGGAGACGGCAGACGGCAGACGGCAGACGGCAGAGGATCGGTAGTTGCGACTAACACGCTTTCGGGAATCGGTTGGAAAACAGGAGGCAAAACCGGCGGTTGCGGATACAGGCAAACGAGTATCAACACGGTTGCGGCTGTGGTTATCACAGCCGCAACAATGCGTCTCAATCTTCTGCTGTCTGCCGACTGCCGTCTGCCGTCTCGACGAAACGGTTTCAACCGCCGCAGTTGCGCTTCGAGTTCTCGTAATTTCGGATCAAGGTCGTTTGGCATTTTTGAGGCAAAAAATTGGTTGGGGGCGGTACTCCGCACCATAATTCCCCTCCTGTGGAGGGGTGGCATTTTGCATAGCAAAATGACGGGGTGGTTATTCTCACCGAAGGAGACCACCCCGCCGCTGCGCGGCACCCCTCCAAGGGAGGGGAATATCTATTATTCCTCCAACATTCCCCGCAACATTTCGAGGGCATCCTTATACCGCCGGTACAGCGTCGTTTTCGGCTTGCCGAGCAACTCCGCAATGTCGGAAAAGGGCAAGTCACTCCACAAATGCAACGTCACAATTTCCCGATCTTCGCAGTCCAGTTTGTCGAGACACATCGCAATTTTCTCCGTGTCGAGCGGACTCTCCGCATCCGGCTGGAACAGCGGCACTTGCTGGTCGGCTTCCCGACGGCTTCGCCGTTTGTCGCTCCTTGCGGCGGAAATCGCTCCATTGCGGACGGCTGTGTAAAGCCAGGCAACGAGGTTTTCCGGCAGGTTCGGCTGTCGGCTCAATCGGTGAAACACTTCTTGAACGACATCTTCGGCGGCGTGGAGATTTCTCCCTTTGAAAAATTGCCGGGCGTACAAGACCAGTGTAGCCCCGTGCGTGTTGGCAACATCTTCAATGACTGTCGGCGAAATACTCATAGCCGTCAACCATTATAACGCTGCCGAGCGGGTGAGCGTTCCGAAAAATGAAATTATTTCTCCGCAATGTCATAACAGTAAAGAACACTGCCGTGCCGAATATACAATTTTTTGTTCGCAATGACCGGATGCGCCCAGTATGGTCCGACTCCTTCGGGAAGCGTGAACCGACTGACTTCCTCGTACTTTTCCGGCGTTGCTTTCACCAATGCGACCACGCCGTCTTGTTCCGACATGCAGTACAACATTCCCTCCGCATACGCAATCGAGCCGATATGGACACCGGGATTCTCCCAAGCGACCGAACCGTCTTCGAGTTTCATGCATGACCAATTTCGTTGTTGCTTGTATTGATGTGTTGCACCGTAAACGTAGCCGTCCTTAATCACAATTCCGCCGAGTTGATTGTCGAAATTTTTGTTCGACCAAACCTGTTGCGGTTTAATTGTTTCTCCTTCGACATCCAATCGGTACAGCCGAGAACCGATACTATATCCCGACGTGATGAACAGTTTCCCGTCGAAAAAGTGTGGCGTGGTTGCCATAATGTCTCCACGAGGTGTTTCGTGGGGAATGAAAAACAGCTGCTTGCCAGTGTCCCCATTCACGCCGAGAAATCCTTTTCGATTCGAGTTGACGTAAATCCGTTGCCCGCCGTGATCGAAAGCGAGCATCGAAGCGTAGTTTCCGTAGTGTTCGTTTCCGGGCGTTGTCCAAATTGTTTTGCCTGTCATTTTATCGAGAGCAACAACGGCGGCGTTTGGCGCACCGAGCCACACGGCAATTTTATTTCCGTCCACGAACAGGGATTCGGCAAAAGCCCACTCCGGCAGTTCCCCTTCGTACTCCGTTTTCAGGTCGCGTGCCCAAATTTCTTTTCCGGTTGCCGCTTCGACGCAGGCGGCACGTCCCATTGCGGAGAAAGTGTAAAGCCGGTCGCCGTCAACGGTCGGCGTTCCCCGTTCGCCGGGATAGCGTGTTTTATCCGTCCAGGCAACGCCGTTGCGGTAACGCCAAAGTTCCTCGCCTGTCTTTTCATTGAGAGCAAAAACGTACACATGCGCTTCTTCGTCATTATTGCCGGTGCGGACATTGCCAGCGGTGAAGACTCGTCCATCAGCAACGGTTACGCTGGCATAGCCGGGAAATTCGGTACTTCCGATGCCATCGACTTGCCAAAATAAAGAGGGTTCGCCTTCTTTCCAAGATTTCAGCAAGCCGGTTTCTGTGGAAACCTTGTCTCGATTGGGACCGTGGAAGACCGTCCAATCCGCGGCGATGACAGACGGACACAGAAGGAGCAGAGCAACGAGCGAAAGGGTACGTGAAATCATAATGGGTGAATATACCACATATTGTTGCATTGTACAATCACTTGCCGAACATCCCCGTGTTGAAAAGTTTACCTTCGAGGAAATTTTGTCCAACACCGGGCGGGAACCGCCAACCCGCATCGGATCGGGCATCTCCGGCGGTCATCAGTTGAACGAAAACCACCTCGTCGATATCCTGACTGATCGTTCGAACATTGCTGTCGCAGAAGGAAACCACCACGGCTCCCAAATGTCGGGAAGAGGGACGCGCACTCTGATACCAAGAAGCCCCAAATTCCTTGCCGGAAAATTTGTTCAGCCACACGGGAATCCTCTCCGTGTTATAGGCACCGCGATCATAACTGAATGGACCCGCATTGGGTTCATTGCCGTCGTAGGCATCCGTAAATCCTTGTTTAGCGTTGCCCGATACGTTAAATTCGGCTCTGGGGTATGCGACTTCACAAAGCCAGTAAGCGGAAGTATCCGGCTCCGCATAAAACCGGGGCCAACAAAAACCTATCGAGCCCTCAATCGTGTGACCGGCGACATTGTTGTCACCAAATTCGAAATTGGTATTAACCGTCCACCGTCTACGTCCCGGTGGCGGCAGTTGTGCCACTTCTTCAAGCGTTTGCGGTAGCCGATCAGCAAAGTCACCACCCATAATCCACCAATCGCCTGGCCGAATGGCGGGTGTATCCCCATTGCGGTCATTACGAAAATGTACAATCTCTTGAGAAATCCAAAAACCGCGTTGGACATTTTCCGAAATCAACATCGTAAATGCTGTTCCATCCATGCTTGAAATATCGGAAAGTTTGGCAATCGCATTTCTGAACTTCCCCACATTGGCATTGTATCTGCATCGATCATTTCCACATGGACACCTCGTCGGTATGACCCCAGCGACAATTTTACATCTGTCCAAAAAGGGACCATTGGCAATGTTTCCGTCCGTCGTTGGTGGATAGGGGTCTGTATCAGAAAAGTCATCGACCGCTCCGCAGTTGACGACATAACTCGTTGCACGTCCATTGGAATCGCCGGTTCCCGCCTGAGAAGGACAAGTCAGAATGCCAATAGGGGGAATCATGTAGGGATCATTCCTATTGACAGCAACCTGCCCCGATACGAGGCGGTTATAGAGTTCTCCATGCTCAATAAAGGGTAAAATGGAAAAGACCCAACTTACTTGTGCGGCAACCTCGTCTCCGGGCTGAAAATCTGCGGGTGCTGCTACTCCGGCAGAAGGCGGCACCACCGTAACAAAATCCCGCCATCCCGGCAGGTTTCTTTTGGCATTTTCGTAATGCTGAAGTCCAATGGCGAGGTTCCGCTGGTGTTCCATACACTGCGTTCTCCGGGCGGCTTCCCGCGCCTGCTGGATGGCAGGCATCACGAATGCCACCAGCATCGCAATAATGGCGATAACGACTAACAATTCAACTAGGGTAAACGCTTTTCGCATGATGACACCTACATCGCAAAATTTTTGGCATGTACAGCACCTTCATTTTACCCCACATTTGACATAATTGCAAGAAAAAAAGGGGCAATTTACCGAAAATCGTCCCTTTTATGCCGCAAAATAAGAGATGTAACTTGATACGGACAAATTACTTCGCCAGCACCAAATCAATTTTCTCCAACGTCTTCTTCGCAATAATACTCAATTCTTTCGCCTTTAGATCATCACCTACCGACCGCGTCAAGGTCTTCGCCAAGTCCTCCAACGTAGAATTCACAATAAGGCTTCGTCAGAAAATAACGCCCACTCCCCCCACCCCATCCCTCTCCCAGAGGGAGAGGGGGCAAACTTAAAACAGGGAGAAAACTTTCAGGCAAAAGCCTAAGATCGAAGCGAGTTCTCTTTTTAGTCTTGCGTTTATCCTGTTTTCGTGTATAATACGTAAAGTGGGTTCAGATCGGACGGAATGTTCCGATACACCCCAAAACCACAAAAAACAATGCCATACGAACGATTTACCGACAGGGCTCGAAAGGTCATGCAACTCGCCAACCAAGAAGCCCAACGGTTCAATCACGAATACGTCGGAACCGAACACTTCCTGCTCGGACTCATCAAAGAAGGAAGCGGTGTTGCGGCGAACGTCCTGAAAAACCTCGACATCGACCTCCGTAAAATCCGCCACGAAGTCGAAAAACTCGTCCGAAGCGGTCCCGATACAGTTACGATGGGCAGACTTCCGCAGACCCCGCGCGCCAAAAAAGTGCTGGAATACTCCATGGAAGAAGCGCGAAACCTGAGTCACAATTACGTCGGAACGGAACACCTGTTGCTCGGACTATTGCGTGAACAAGAAGGCGTTGCCGCCCAAGTATTGATGAATCTGGGACTGAAACTCGAAGAAGTACGGCGAGAAGTCCTCAATCTGCTCGGACACGGAATCGATGTCTCCGGCAACATCGCCCTTGCTGATCCCGACGAAATGGATGAAGAAGAAGGAAACACAAGCAGTTCGTCCAAGCGGGATAATAAAAAAACGCCCGCCCTCGACAGTTTCGGACGAGATTTGACCGAACTTGCCAAACGTAAAAAACTTGATCCGGTCATCGGTCGGGAAAAAGAAATCGAACGGACCATGCAGATTTTGAGCCGCCGCACGAAAAACAATCCTGTGTTGCTCGGAGAAGCCGGGGTCGGAAAAACCGCCATCGCCGAAGGACTCGCCCAACTGATCGCCGACGGAAATGTGCCGGAACTGCTCCGCAATCACCGCGTCATTGCACTAGACTTGGCAATGATGGTTGCCGGTACAAAATATCGCGGACAATTCGAAGAGCGAATCAAAGCGTTGATGAATGAAGTCAAGAAAACCCGACGAGTGATCCTTTTCGTGGATGAACTTCATACCATCGTCGGAGCGGGCGGAGCAGAAGGGGCAATGGATGCGTCCAACGTTCTTAAACCGGCATTGAGCCGAGGGGAAATCCAGTGCATCGGTGCAACCACGCTTGATGAATACCGAAAGTACATCGAGAAGGACAGCGCGTTGGATCGGCGTTTCCAAATCGTACTGGTCGAACCGCCGAGCAAAGAGCAGACCGTCGATATTTTGAAGGGACTTCGGGATCGGTACGAAAAACATCATCATGTTAAATTCACGGAAGATGCCATTTTTTCGGCGGTGGAACTTTCCGACCGATACATCACAGGACGTTGTTTGCCGGACAAGGCGATTGATGTCATCGACGAGGCGGGTGCAAAAATTCATTTGAAATCCATGATGAAGCCGGCAAGCGTTACGGAGTTGGATACCGAACTCGAAACGCTCGGAAAAGAAAAAGAGGCAGCGGTTGCCGAACAGGACTTTGAAAAAGCCCTCGAACTGAGAAACAGAATTGACGAACTTTCCCGAAAAAAGAAAGGGGAAATCGAAAAACTGAAAGATAACGTCGGTACAGTCGATGAGCCGGTGATTGCCGAAGTCGTTTCCAAAATGACGGGAGTGCCGCTGACACGAATGACGTTAGAGGACACGAAGCGGCTGATGAACATGGAAGTGGAACTGCACAATCGGGTGATCAGCCAAGAGGAAGCGATCAAGGCGATTTCCAAGGCGGTGCGGCGAAGCCGAAGCGGTCTGAAAGACCCGAAGCGTCCGACCGGCGCGTTCATCTTCGCCGGTCCGACGGGTGTCGGAAAAACGCTCTTGGCGAAAGCACTCACCGAATTCATGTTCGGCAACGAAGATTCGCTCATTCAACTCGATATGAGCGAATACATGGAAAAGCACAACGTCAGCCGATTGGTCGGTGCCCCTCCCGGCTATGTCGGTTACGAAGAAGGGGGACAACTGACTGAAAAAGTTCGACGGCGACCCTATTCCGTCGTGTTGTTGGACGAAATCGAAAAAGCGCATCCCGACGTGTTCAATATGATGTTGCAAATTATGGAAGAGGGAAGATTGACCGACAGTTTCGGTCGCAACGTCGATTTCCGTAATGCAATCCTGATTATGACGACGAATGCCGGTGCGGAAGCGATTAAAAACGAGTCGGCATTCGGTTTCCAAAAGCCGACGGACGATGCGTCTTACGAAAGTATGAAGGAACGGGTTCACGAGCAGATCGAACGGGTATTCCGACCGGAATTCGTGGGACGGTGCGACGATATTATCGTATTCCGTCATTTGACGGAGAAAGACCTCGAAGCGGTGGTCGATTTAGAACTCAAAAAGGTTCGGGATCGGCTTTTGGACAAGGGGCTTAAACTCTTGTTGAGCGATGAGGCGCGGGCACATCTGATTAAGAAGGGGAGCAATTTGGACTTTGGTGCGCGTCCTCTTCGCCGAGCGATTGAAGGAAATGTGGAAGACCCCTTGTCGGAGGAATTGCTCAAAGGGGAGTTCGACGGCAAAGAGATTGTGGCGGTGGATGTGAAGATGGTTGGCGACAAGAAGCAATTGGTTTTCGTGGGGAAGATGTTCGACGAAGTGGACGATCTTTCCAGAGAAAATCTCAATTTGCTTTATGCGGCACCGAAGCGTGCGAAGGAAGGTGAAGCGGTCATCGAAAAGCCGGAACACAGTGTGGGATAATTAGAGCCGAGACTCCGATTTTCGCCGTATTCGCCGCCGTAAAACTAATTTTCGGCGGTTTTATTTTGTGAATGTTTCGAGAATACCGGTCAAACTGCTCATATCCATGTTTCCAGCGAGAGACTGCATGGATTCTGCCTGCCGAGATCGGGCTTCTTCAATCGCATCATTCGCGGCGGTAACGATCAGTTCTTCCAACAGTTCTGCGTCTCCTTGTTGAAACAGACAGGGATCAATTTTGCACGACACGAGTTCCTGCAAGCCGTTGACATGAACGGTAACGAGTCCGCCGCCAGCATTGCCTTCGACACGGATGTCTTTGAGTTTGTCGTTCATTTCTTGGACTCGTCCGCCGAATTCACGAGCCTGTTTCATCAATGAGCCGAGTTCGAGCATTTTTCCGAACATATTTCGTCCGACGGTGTTGTTGGCAGGAAGGTATCTTTTATCTCGTTCATTCTACTCACGATGGCGATTTTGTCAACGGAAACTTTGACGGAGTCTGGGGGATAAATTTTGGGAATTACTAATTTGACTCCCCTTGGGCAAAAATGGGGTTACTTTTTTCCGAAATTTCCCGAAAAACGGTAGAATTTCCTTGAAAAAACTTGTTGAAAGGGTACAATACACTACAGACGGTATGAAATGCCGTTTTTGTCCCCCTCCCTTTGGGAGGGGACGAGGAAAAACGTCCAATTTGTTCCCGTTTGCAGTACGAAAAAAGTAAATCTATTAGGCACAAGACCCATAAGCCCGGAAAGTATGGTAAAGTAAGGTTTATCCATGTGAGAGAGGACTTTTATGGCAACGGAATATACTGTAACGATAGGCGAGGTTTTGGTCGCAGTGGACAAGAAGGCTGACTCGAAGTTAGACATCCTTCCCGAAGGCACGAGTGGTAATGTGGTGATTTCTACGACCACCGGTGTCGAACGTTCGCCAATTATATTGGATGGTATCATCGGGATTACAGATGAAGTCAACTCGGAATCAACAAATAACGAGATTCCAACGGCAAAGGCTGTATGGAATGCTCTTGTTGCTTCTGAAATAAGGTTGAAGAAGTATCTCGTGGGAGGCGGTGAGCAATTTCGGTTCACGATTGATACCCGTCAAACGAATGTGGATACGAACGGTACAGACAAGACGTTCAGTATTCCCACCAGCCGAGCGTATTCCTACGACTGGGTCATTGGTTGGGACGATGGTACTTCGCAACACGTATCGGGCACTGGTGAAGCAAATAGCGAAGGCATACCACACGAATACGCAGTGGCTGGTGAGTACCAGATTATAATTATGCCAGCGGGTGATGAAAATGAGTGGTTGCGTGCGTTTGGATTTAATAACAATACGAATGGAGCAAATGCCACTGCAAATAAGCAAAAAATGGTATCTCCCGATAGCCCTTTGACGGTAGCGATGTGCGCTGCGCCGGGAGCAACAACAGTGGGGAATTCCGTATTCCAATCAATGTTTTACGGTTGCGATGGTATCGGTTTCACGATGGGAACAAACTTCGGCTTTGTACCGGAATGGAACAACGTAACAACAGTAGGGAACAATTTTTGTTTCTCTATGTTCGGCACCTGTAAGGGCAGTTCGTTTAATATGGCTACCGGTTTCAATTTACCGCAAGGCATTACCAGCGTAGGCTCACAATTTTGTATGCTTATGTTCACTGACTGCATTGGCGACGCATTTACAATGAATGGTGTTTTTAATATCCCGCCGGGCATCACAGGAGTTTCGAGCAATGGGCAGTTTCTCGACCAGACCTTTGCGAGAGATAGTGGCAATAATCTCAACAACAGGTTTAAGGTTAACGGCATATTCCAATTTCCGCAAGGGCTGAATTCAACGAATGTGAGTCGTAATAACAATTTTCGTTGGTTGTTTGCCGGGAGGTTTACATCATCAGCGCAGCAACAAGACCAATTAAGAAGTGCTGTCGATATTGTCGGGATATTGGCTGAACCTAATTCTGACCGAAACACATTTCCTTCCGGCATGCTGGGTTACAATGATGTAGCGACGAATTGGCAGGGGACATAAAATGGCAAAGCGATACATTAGTGATATTTAACAACCGCCGCATTTGCGGCAGAAAGGACAAACATGACAACTTTACGAATGAACACATTGGGTATTTTCTCCCACGCCTTACTCCTGCTCTTCTTCACGCAGACCAATGCCGTCGGGCAGGTCGGCGCTGTTATTGATGGAGAGGAGTATCGTGGTGACTACGTTGTATTGCGCAGCGCCGCTAACACAGTAGATGTCTTTCTTGGTGTTGAGTTTGATCACAGTGCCGTTGGAACGGCAAACGTCTACGGGGGACAATTGCTTAACTACTATAGCACCATTGGCACTGCAAACGTTTATGGCGGGCGTGCAGTAAATTGTGGTGGTATTGACACGCTAAACCTCTTTAACGAGGGAGGAGTGGGCAATTTCAGTGGCACCATCGGCACGGTAAACATCAAAGACAATGGGATTTTATGGAACGAGAACGGTTACATTGGTGCGGCGAACGTCTATCACAACGGGCTATTGGAGAACGATGACACTAGTCCTACTGCTGGCGGCAAGACGCTGATTGGCACATTGAACCTTTTTGATGGCACTGTTGTAAATAGTGGTCGAATCAATGAAATGACCTATTTTGGCGGTGAGTACAAAAGACGTGATCCCGGTTTGACGGGGTGGGGCAACTATCGTGATCGTATTGGTACACTCACACTTGCCGGAAACGCAACTGGTATTTTAGATTGGGGCAACGTCGAGAATCTCCAATTCGCTGACAACGGTTCGGGAATCCTTTGTATTTTTGCCTTCACAGACGGTGCCGAGTTTGGTTTCAAAGGTATTCAGGCAGAGAGCGTTAATTTATCTCATGGAAACATTTGGCTTGACTTGAGCGGCATCGGCACTTTTTCGGAGAGTTGGGAAAACACGTTCACTAACCTGTTTGCAGATGGTGGTTCGCTCGCTGATCTTTTCGGCTTGGACACAATCGACGGAACGGAGAATCTCAATTCCCTTACTGCCTTTTGGGGTAATGGGGAGTACTTATGGTTCACGATTCTCAGTGAAGGCGTATTTGTTAATGACGATTGGAATTTCCTTGATGGACAAATCACTTGGAATGGCAACTTTGACAATGTTAGGTGGGCTACTCCCGAACCAGGTACGTTGGCGGTTTTGGGATTAGGTTTAGCGGGACTTGCCGCCGCACGACGAAGACGGAAATGACCTTTAACTTTAAGTACTCAAACTGTAAATGAAATCAACCCGCAAAGCACGTATTTTGCCTATTTTTCCTAGAATCAAGGGTTTTTGGCATCCCGTCCCTATGGAAAAACAACCGAAAATGTGAAAAAAATTTTCTCGTTTTTTCATTTCGTAACTTGTTGTTTCATAGCGGTTTACAAAAATTACAGGGTAATTTATTTACAATTTGAGTTAAGTAAAATGGCTAAACGATACCTTGTAACTGGAAAAAGTGGTGAGTCCCGTGTACTGCTTTTAGGAGTACGGGAGTCTACGTCCGAACGGGGACTCATTATGGGGAAGGTGGACTTCTGGTGGGCAGAGCCAGAGCGAAAGATTATGCGGAACACGTTGCCGTTTAACACGCAGAAACCGATTTACATAGAATCGCCAAAGAATGGACACGAGTCGTTTCAGTTGGTCGTCAGCGGTGGACAAAGCGGTATTGAGGTATTGTCGCTTACACTGGATGGTGATTTGCAAGGCGGAGATGGAGCGACAATCAGCAACGATAACGTCGAGTTTCGTTACGCATACTATCATTCCATAATGAATGCGTCAGGGTTGCCTGAAATGTTGCCCGATGCGTTGCCGCCGTTGGACGCTCCGCTCGCTGTTGCGGCGGGAGAGAATCAGCCTCTTTGGATAACGGTCAAGGTGCCAACCGAGGCGACGGCGGGCGAGTACACCGGCACACTGCTATTGTGCAGGAACGACGGCGAGAACGAAAAGGATAGTGTGATTCCTTTTACAGTAAAGGTTTGGGACTTCGCACTGCCGGAGTATAACCAACACGGAACTTTTTTTGAGTTAACAGCTAACCATATTTGGAGTTACCATAACGTTCCCACATCAATCACAGATGCAGTCGCAAAACGGCGGCAGATACTTGAAATGTATTGGGAGCGTTACAGTGCAAGCAGGATTAGCCCACGAATTACAGCACCATTGGACTTACCTCGTCCGAATTGGATTGTCTCTGGAGTAACATTTCTTGCCGGTGCATTGGAGGCGTATGCCGACGAGTTGTTGCAGGTGATGGACAAATACAAGTTCACGCATTTTCGACCGGAGTCAGGGTACAATTATGGACGGTCGCTTTTGACTGCTTTACGTGGTAGCAGAGGCGATCCGTTCGGAGAAGGGAACGATCCACCACCGGCGGGAATAGACATCAATATTGGGTGGGTTCAAGAGTCTGTTTCTCCTAATCGTTATTTCCAAGAAGGCGACCCAGAATATGAGACGATGATGGAGAGCATCCTTACTCAATATGAAACCATATTGCGTAACAACGGCTTGCTTGACAAGGCTGTTTTTTTCTGGTTTGACGAGCCGACCATTGCGGAATATCCACATGTTGCAAGACAATCCAGACGAATACAAAACTATGCGCCCGGCTTCAAGCGATTCCTTACAAAACAGCCAGCCGCACAGTTGCTTACTGCATTGGACAATGCCGACACGTTAATTGATATTTGGGCTCCAGTGCCGCAATACTATGATACAATGCAAGGAGAGTTTGAGACGTTAAGGGGTGAGGGTGCGCAGACATGGTGGTATGGTTCCTTGTTGGAAATCAACCGCCCCGGAACGGCAATGCGTGTTGTATTTTGGCAGGCGTTTCAGCGAGGGGTCACTGGCACGATACGCTGGACAACGAATTGGTGGTCGGGAAACGTTTACGAGAATCCTGGCAGTGGCAATGATATTTTGATTTACCCGCCGTTAAAGGGTGCAACACCCGGCGGTAATAATGGCGATCCCATCATAGAGCCGCCAGTGTCGTCTATCCGTTGGGAGATGATACGGGCAGGGATTCAGGATATTGAAATGCTGTATATGTTGCAGGACAAGAAGGCAGAGCGTCCTGATTTGGCGGAGCAAATTGATGCGTTATTGGAAATTCCGGCGGACATAACGTCGAGTTTGGACAAGTGGACTGATGTCCCAGCACCAATGAACGAACATCGTCGGCAGGTTGCGCTGATGTTGGAACAATGATGCAATGCTGAAATTGACTGAAAACTGGTTTATCGCATATACGGATGTTGTTAATCCTTCTTCGTCTGCCGTTTCCCAACGCTCCACGAATCATGGATTCGAGCCGGTCAACGGTATCGTACTTGCAGTTGCCCTCGTTGAGTCTGAATGAAAATTCATTCAAATATCGTGGAAGATGTTCCAATGGGGAGTCAAATTAGTAATTCCCTAAATTTTGGGGATGCCGGGTCGTGAAGCCACTTATCCCGTTAGGATAAAATGTCCACAACCGCCGGTAACAACCAGTGATTCGCCGTGCAACATCGGCACTTTCGTTAAAATCGTTGCGACGGGTTTGTTTCTGTAAACCGGAATGTTCGCCAAAATGCACTATTTTTCGCAATCGTTAAAAAAGTCTGCGTTTGCCGCCGACTTACGGGCAATGCAAACATCCCCCATTCCCTTCTCCCCCAGGAAGAGGTGCAACGATGCCCCGACAATCTCATAAAAAATCATCTTCACTTGAACGGCTTGCTCCAAAAACCCGACGAGGCAGACCCCGAAAATTTGTCGCCCCGGAAGCACTGCTCTCCCCCGAAGAAGGAGGTGCCGCAATGGTCAAAAAATACAAAAGCCCCACGGAAAACATGAGCCCCGCAAAGGTTGCCGAAAAAAGTCCGCGAATGAACCCGGCAACGAGTGATCGACACTACACGATGGACGAAATGGAATTCATGAACGCGTTGGCGGAATTCAAACGGCTAAGCGGTCGCCTTTTCCCGACATGTTCCGAAATCCTCGACATTTTGCACAAACTCGGATACGAAAAAGTCAAGATGCAAAAACTGGAGCGTTGCACTGGTTCGCCTTGACGAATCCCCCAATTTCGTATAAAATGAGCGCACTGTAAATACGGCGGTGAAAACTCTAATATGACAACAATGGATACGGGAAGTGATAGTTGGGGGCAGTTATTGTCCGAATTTGGTATTGAATCTCAAGCACAAGACGAATCCACTCCACCGGAATCATTGCCGCCATCGACAGATTTCGCTACAAAGGATGCGGACGCATCGTCGCAACCGAAAGAGAAAAAGCAGGCACGGTCCCGATTTCCCAAAGTCAACTTTTTCGGTACACCGCCGGAAGTTTCGTTGGACTCCGTCATTGAAAGCGTCAAATCCCCTTCGCTCGGCGGAAAAACATTTACCGACAACAAACTGGAAAAAATGCCCGTCTCGCAAGAATGGACAGATCGACAAGAGAAAAACGTTACCGTTCCCGATGCATTTTCAGCAGTCGCTTCCCAAATTGACGCACTGGCATCGGGAGGGAGCGAACTTAAAAATTCAGAAGGACGACCGGCAAAACGACAAATTTCGTCCATGTTCGATGACCCGGTGCCAGAATCCGTAGAAGAACGTGCACTCAAAAACATTATGGGAGAACCTGTCCGGCGAGAAGAGACTCGAAAAGAGACGTATTCCGATGCCGAGTCGGACACTTGGCAACGCAGTCGCGGTCGTCAAAGACCGCAATCGGAAGAGCGAGAAGGGCGTGGTCGCGGTTCACGATACAAACCGCCGGTTGAAGTCGATGATTTGCCGGAGTCTGATTTCCAGCCGATTGATGACGAACCGGTAAGACCCCAAGGACGTGGTCGGCGTGGTTCGAGATATGCCGAGAATACTTACCGAGAGCGTGATCGGGAGCCGATTCGGGACGATGGTCCGCAGGAAGAATGGTCGGAAGTCGATGTTGCGTTACAGCAGACGGGGCGAGGCGAGCCGGTGCAAAGGGGTGAACGAGAACGTGGCGGTCGCCGTCCGCGTTACGACAAGCGGCGAGAACCGGAGCAAACTGAACGTCCTGCATTTGATAGGGAATCTTCCGATCTGGATGATAGCGGAATAGTGGCAGTTCACGGGAGCATACCGAGTTGGGACGATGCCATCGGCGATATTATTACGGCGAACATTTCTCGGCACAAAAGTCAATCTGGTTCCGGCAGAGGACGGCGTTAGTGTTCTGCCGCCTCACTATACCGTGTAACGTCAATATACTGCAAACGGGAACAAATTAGACGTTTTTCCTCGTCCCCTCCCCCTACCCCCCTCCCAAAGCCCAAGTACCCAAACGGCTCTATGAAGTCCTGTTGTATTTCAATTTTCATTGTGATGGGAAAGGCTAATTGACAGCTCATGTAGAAGGCACTGGCCTACTCGACACCAGAGGAAATGTTACCAGTACATGAAACTACCTGATTTGGCTAGTCAGCTTTGCACAGCGTGGATATTAAACATTGAGGCTCAAGGAAAACAGACAGGGCGACGATCGCTTGTAACCCTGAGCGGGAACCAGAAGCTTATACGGCTTTCCCACTGTTGCTACCGAAGGCAATTAAGTCACTTGAGACACAAGTGAGAAGGAAGGATAGATAAACATATCACAAGTGTCAACCAAATAAAAATACACAAGTGAAACAACCAAAGCATGTATATACAGACTTTTCAAAGCAAAGCACATAGATAAACGCACAGAATACAACTCATTCATACACTCAGGCTATATCATGCACTTCTTTCTATTATACGACTCATATGAAGACAGCACGGACTCTAAATATCTTCTGTCGAGAGATGTCTCATTTCTTGCTCTAAATGACGACTCAATTTAATACAGTCTGTGATGACCGGACGCAGAATCCGAAATCGCCGTCACATGGTGATGGGATGCGTTAAGATGAAAGGAATGTTGCAGTAATTGCTTTCAAATCACCACATGCGGGGGTTGCAGGAAGTCCCACTTGCCACACAACGCGACAGCAAAATTTGAGATTAGAACCAGGTGTGAAACGGTTAGGTTTTGTGAATGATTCGTATTACAGTAATGGAGTGAAAATAAGGAAAGCGAGGAAAAGGGGGGGGGAGGGGCAGGAGAAAAACAAAGAAATGGAGACGTCTTCATTCTTTTGGTTAATTTAAAACACCGTCAGTAGCTCCAACTAAAGTCCGTAGCGTCAGACTATAGGATGAATAATGAACTTGAAAGGATATAAAAGGAAGCAGGAGTAGTAAGATGGATGCGTTATCCCGGTACATGCCTGGAGCGACTGAGGATATCCACGGGAAATCTGTCACGGTATCAGGTGTCTCGGCCAACATTCGAAAGGACATCTACCGAATACAAGTGTACAGCGTTACAACAAAGCAATAACAGTAAAGAAATAGCGGGATGAGAAGAGCCAGAAATAACGAAAGAGAGAATAGCAGAACGGAAATAAAGACTAAGAGAAAGAGATTAAAAACAGTTGCTGGTTAAAAGGGCAAGGAGAAAGCATAGAAATGAGAAAGAAGACAAAACTATGAGTGCGAAGAGATAGAAGGTGATGGTTCACGAAAAGAGGATAAAAGGAAGAAAGAGGGAGAAGAGGGAACTAGTAAGAACATAAAATACGGGACTGAAAGCGATGTAGAAAAGCAGAATAAAGCCAGAAAATTTATGGGAGAAGGGATAGACTGGAACCAGAGAAGGTGAAAGGAAAGAAATGTATAAGGAGATGAATATAAGAGA
>Ga0082212_10004718_pt1 | contig 18802 bp, 13 predicted proteins | sample TergutNt197P3_FD_71548 | JGI IMG/M metagenome (GOLD analysis project Ga0082212, IMG submission 71548) | Neocapritermes taracua P3 segment gut microbial communities from Petit-Saut dam, French Guiana - Nt197 P3 | ecosystem: Host-associated > Arthropoda: Insects > Digestive system > Gut ...
TCGCGCGGGCTCGGTGAATTTGGCGCGACGGCGATGATCGCGGGCAATATCGCGGGCGTTTCGCGCACGATGCCTCTGGCTATCTATTCGGCGGTCATAGGCGGGCGTGAAGAGGAAGCATATGGGTACGTGTTGATCCTCGTGATCGTGTCCTTCCTGTTCGTGTGGGGCATCAGCATATTTACGGAAGCCCGTTGGGGCAGGTACAGGCTGAAGACGCGCTTATGAGCCTGAGAGTCGATATCCGCAAGAGATACAAGGGCTTTGCGCTCGACATGGCGTTTTCGTCGGACGAAGGGACGCTGGCGTTGCTCGGCGCTTCGGGCAGCGGCAAGAGCATTACGCTCAAATGCATCGCCGGCCTGATCTCGCCGGATGAAGGCGTTATCATAGCCGATGGGCGGACCTTATATGACAGTGCTGCAAAGATTGATTTAAGGCCGCAGGAACGCGGCGTCGGCTATCTTTTTCAAAATTACGCACTCTTCCCCAATATGACCGTGCGGCAGAATATAGCTATCGCGCACCGGGGTGATCCGGCGCTGCGCGATGGGGACATAGCCGCACTGATCGCCAGGTATGGGCTTGAAGGGCTTGAAGGGCGCTATCCCGTTGAGCTTTCCGGCGGCCAGCAGCAGCGCGCGGCGTTGGCGCGCATCTTTGCTTATCAGCCTCGGATACTGCTGCTCGACGAACCTTTTTCCGCACTGGATACCTTCCTGCGCGAGAATATGCAGATTGAATTGAAACGCATTATCCGCGAATACAATGGAAGCGTCGTGCTTGTGACGCACAGCCGTGATGAGGCGTACAAACTCGCGGACGGGGTTGTTATACTTGACGGGGGGCGGCCTGCGGCCATAGGGCCGGTGAAGGACGTGTTTGCCCATCCCGGAAATGTAAGGGCCGCGCGCATCACAGGCTGCAAGAATATCACCGCGATCGAGAAAACCGGGGAGCACAGCTTTTTCGCGAAAGATTGGGGGATGGAGCTGGTGGTGTCGGACCCCGTTGAGGACAGGCACAGGTACGCGGGTATTCGCGCCCATGATTTTGTGCCGGACGAGGGGGACAGCTGCATGTCAGCAGGGGAAGGGCCGGCTGTAATCAGGCCGCAGGAAGGGCCGGCTGTAATCGGGCCGCAGGAAGGGCTGGCTATAATCAGGCCGCAGGAAGGGCCGGCTGTAATCGGGCCGCAGGGAGAGCCTGTGCCTGCCGGTGGAACCGCCGGGGGGCCAAACATTTTCAAAATAGAATATATCGACGAAATCGACGGGCCGTTTGAAAAGAGCGTCATTTTTCGGGCGGAAGGCTGTGCGGGGGACCTTTGGTGGATAACCGGCAGGGACACGGACGTCAGCGGCGTTAATACCTTGGCTGTATCGCCGGGTTCGGTATTGTTATTGGAGCATTGACGCCAGCATTTGGTTTCTTCGCCAGGTTTATTCTAAATCTGTGTATTCAAAATCATCGTCTTCATAAAAATAATATTCAAAATCATCGTATTCATAAAAACCGTATTCAAAATCATCGCCTTGGCAAAGGTCTTCAAGATAGGCGGAGAGCCTCTTGAATGGCAGGCCAATCACGTTCTCGATGTCGCCGTCGACGCTGAGCACATGCCTGCCCCAGGCGCTTTGGATCGCGTAAGAGCCCGATTTGTCGTAAGGCGGGTTTGCCCGGATGTATTCAAGGATTTCATCGTCGGTATAGTCGCCGAACTGCACAGTCGTAGTATCCGATAACCAGATTATGTCTGACGCCAGGAAGCGGATTGGCGAACCGGTAGCCTGGGGGTTGCGGGATGGTGCGAATACGTCGCCGGCGCGGATAAGGCAGGCGCCGCTTATCACCTGGTGGGAGGTGTTCTTGAGCGAGCGCAGGATGTCCAGCGCGTCGGCTTCGTCTACGGGTTTGCCGATGATCCTGTCCTTGTAGACAATAGTGTCGACGCCGAGCACGGTGCAGCTGTGCGGCCAGTCACGCGGCGCCAAGGCCTCAAAAACGGCGTTCGCTTTGAGCTCTGCCAGATAGATGGTTGCTTTCTCAGGCGTGAACACGGCGCCGGGAGGGAGTTGCTCGTCAACATCCGCGGGCATGACGATCGGGCTATAGCCGTGCGCCTCGAGTATCTCCTTTCTGCGCGGTGACGCGGAGGCCAGTATTAAGGGGACGTCTTTCTGTGCCATCAAAGCCTCATATTGTCTATAAGCCGCGTTTCGCCGAAATATACGGCAAGCGCGATCAGGTCGCCTTCGCGGGCAACAGGTACGGCCTCGAAAGTGAAGGGGTCTACGATTTCCACATAGTCTATCCTTGGAAGCGTTTCCTTTTCTATTACGGCGCGCAGGGTTGCTGTCAACGCCCCGGCGTCTGTTTCACCCGAGCTGAAGCAGGCTTTTGCCTCGCAGAGGGCGCGGTAGAGGCAGCGCGCGGAGGCGCGCTCCTGGGCCGAGAGCCGCGCGTTCCTTGAGCTCATGGCAAGGCCGTCGCCCTCGCGGACTGTTGGGCATCCAATGACTTCTACATTCATGCAAAGCTCCGCTGCCATCTTTTGCACGACAGCAAGCTGCTGGGCGTCCTTTTCGCCGAAATATGCCCGATCCGGCATGCAGATGCCGAAGAGTTTTGAGACGACTGTGAGCACGCCGCGGAAATGCGACGCACGCGACGCCCCGCAAAGCCGCCCGGAAACGCCGGTCATGTCGACGTATGTAGAGAAGCCTTCGGGGTACATTTCTTTTGCGGAGGGGGCAAAGACTATATCCGCCCCGGCAGAAAAGGCCGCTTCCGCGTCATCGGCAAGCGTCCCCGGATAGCTGGCGAGGTCTTCCTGGTCGTCGAACTGGATCGGGTTCACAAAGACGCTGACGACAGTCAGACTGTTTTCGGCTGCGGCGCGCCTGACAAGGGAGAGGTGCCCTTCATGGAGCGCGCCCATCGTCGGGACGAGGCCTGTGCTTTGGCCACGCGCGCGGGCCCTGGACGCTATCCCTCTCATCTCATCTATTTTGTGTATCAGCGTAGTTTTGCCTGTGTCCCCCATATAGCCTTTCCTCTATCCCCCATATAGCCTTTCCTCTATCCCCCATATAGTATTTCCTCTATCCCGGCGACGCGCCCGTTTGAGTTCGCGCCTGCCCATGATACCTGCCTGTGTCCAAATATGCGCCTATTCCAGCGAAGCGCCAAGCAAGCGGGCCAGCTCTGAATAGTCGCGCCCCGGGTTTTTCTGCCGCGCCGCGCCTATCAGCTTGCGCGAAAGCAGCAGGTATATCTCCCGGTCATCACCCGTGAGCGCATCAAGGTGCCGGGCGACCGTCGCCGTATCGCAGCGTTCGACGGGGCCGGTAAGCGCGTGCACGGGGCCGGCGGCTATGGTGTTCTCAGCATTACCGCGGAAGAGCGCGCGCCACGCGTTTTCAGCGAACCCGCTATCGAAACCGCAGGCCCTGTAAGTCTGTGTCCCGGCAAAAGCCAGCGCGCAGACCAGGTTGCTGACCATGACGGAAGCAGCGTGGTACAGCGTCTTTTGCGAAGCGTCTATCATGCAGAACGGGTTGCCAAGCGTGGTTAAAAGCCCTTGTGCAAAACATGCAAAATCCCCTCCGCCTTCGATCGTAAAGTAGGCGTCCTTGAAGTTCCCGAAACTGTTCTCGCGGTCGTGTATGGACATCAGCGGGTGCATGGAGCCGAATGAAACGCCTTCCGGCTTCGGCTCAAAGATTTCTGCGCTCAGGCTCCCGCTGCAGTGGCCGACGCACAAAGGGGCCTTGTGGCCGGTTTCGGTAAGCTCGGGAGCCAAGGCGCGCCAGGCCTCCGCGATCTGCCCGTCGGGGACTGTCAGGAGCAGCAGGTCGCATTCAGCCGCAAGCTCTGCGGCCGAGGCGTATGCCTGCCCGCCGGAAAAGGCCGCCGCCGCGCGCGCTGATTCGATATCGCGGCTGTGATACCCGCAGACCGTGTAGCCGTCCCCGCCTCTTTCTTTGATGTGGCGGCCAAGGCTAAAGCCGACTTTGCCGGCGCCTGTGAAGCCGATTTTTTTTATTATTTCCTGCATTCATCTATTGTACGATACAGGCCGGATCCATGCAACGCCGGCGCGGAATGAAAACAGGGCAGACAGATTTGCCCTTTGGCGGGTGCGGAATGTTTGTTTCCGTTCTCCGGTGTGCCGGCAATTGTGGTATCATGAACCAATGCATACAGCGGGATCTGTAAGGGAACCTTATACAGAAAACAAGGCGGGGCAGTGGCTGCTTGGCCTGCTTGCGCGCGAAGACGTTTTCACGGCATTGATACTCAACGCCGAAGAGGTCTGCGAGGCGGCGCCGGAGGTCATCGCCGCGATCGGCTTCGACCAGTGCAACCCGCATCATCCATATGACGTATGGGTGCATACAGCGCATTGCGTGGCGTACGCGGCGCCTGTCCCGATCCTTCGGCTGACGCTGCTCATGCACGATCTTGGGAAACCCGAGACCTTTTATCGGACGGAAGACGAGGTCGGGCACTTCAACCGGCATGAGAAGAAGGGCGAGGAGATAGTCCGCTGCCGGCTTGCCGCGCTTGGCTTTGACAATGAGACGGTCGAAACTGTAGCCCTCCTTACCCGCCGCCACGATAAGGGGATAACAGAGACGGAGCTGCCGCGTTGGCTGGAAGAGCTTGGCCGGGAGCGCCTTAAGCTTCTTCTCGATGTCAAGGAGGCTGACGCCCGGGCGCACGACGAAAAGTATAAAAAGATACAGCTGGCAAGGGTGGCGGCACTCAGGCGGCGTTTGGCAGGGCTTTAGCGGGCGTTTGGCAGGGCTTTAGCGGGCGTTTGGCAGGGCTTTAGCGGAGGGACAACATTATGGACACAGGCAAAATGGAAGAGTTCATCAGTTGGTTCCAGGGTAATGACCCGGGAAACAGGATACCTGAGGATCTCGCAAAAAAACCGGAGTATGCGGGGCGCAAACTGTATGATGGCGTGGTCTTGGGTGTGGCGGCGGCGGACGACCCGGTGATCGTCTCGCTGAAAAACAACAGTGAGGCGAATCTGGACATAATGCTGCCGGATGAATGGCTGCCGGGCGCGAAATCTGTAATATCGTTTTTCTTTCCGTTTGCGCGCTGGCTTATAGAGGAAAACATCGGCGGTGAATGGCCATCGGAAGGATGGCTGCACGGGCGTATAGAAGGGCAAAAGGCGTCAGACGACGTAATCAGCGCGCTGGCGGAAGCTGTCCGGGAGGAGGGCTATGAGGCCGTTGTCCCGTCGCTTGACCCGAGGCTCATGATCTATATGAAGTATTCGGGCTATCCTGAGTCGCTTTACCGGACGAATTGGTCGGAGAGGCATGCGGCGTACGCGGCGGGCCTGGGCACATTCGGGCTGTCGCGCGGTCTTATCACGGAAAGAGGGACGGCAGGGCGCTTTGCCAGCCTGGTGACTACGATGCGGCTTGAGCCGACGCCGCGCTATTATACAGACCTGCTTGAATACTGTGCGAAGTGTGGCGCTTGCGCCAGGTACTGCCCGCCGGGGGCTATATCGGTGGAGCATCTTAAAGACCACAGCCTGTGCGACGTCTACCTGGCCGGCATTAGGGAGAAAGAGGAGCCATATTACGGCTGCGGCAAGTGCCAATGCGGCGTGCCCTGCTCGTACGAAAGGCCGGCGCTGTAATCTTACAATTCCCGGCTTAGGAACCGTCCCCATTGGCTTAGGAACCGTCCCCATTGGCTTAGGAACCGTCCCCATTTGGCTCCGGAGAACACAAAAAGAACCGTCCCCGTTGTGTTCGGAGAACACAAAAAAACCGTCCCCGTTGTGTTTGTCTTTTTACAGGTATTCGCCTATCGTATTCAGGAGGATGTTGAAATCGACGGGTTTGCCGATATGGCCGTCCATGCCGGCGGCCAGGTAAGACTCTACTTCGGTTGACAGGACGTTGGCGGTCATGGCTATGATGGGGACCCTTGATCCCTCAGGGGCGGGAAGGGCCCTTATGTGGCGGGTGGCTTCTACTCCGTCCATTCCGGGCATATTGATATCCATGATGATAAGGTCGTATTTTCCCGGCTTGGAAGAGAACTTCTCGTATGCTTCACGGCCGTCTTCCGCGCAGTCTATCTGTACATGCGTGTCTTCCAAAAGGGCCATGACGATTTCGCGGTTTATGTCGACATCATCGACCAGAAGGATCGTCTTGCCGTAAAAAGACGACGGGTCGTTTTCTTTCACGCAGGAAGGCTTCACACGCAGTCTTGCCACGAAAGTGAATTTTGAGCCCTGATCCGGCTCTGATTCGACCCTGATCTCCCCGCCCATCATTTCGGCGATGTGTTTTGCTATGGAAAGCCCCAGCCCGACCCCGCCGTGTTCCCTGTTGCTGCCCCCGTTGGCCTGTTCGAAAGGGACAAAAAGGATTTCCTGCTTCTCTTTTGGGATACCGATGCCGTTGTCGATCACTTCGATTTGGAGGGTCACGGCTTCGTCGTCGATGCTGATCGGGAATGCCTTGAGCTGCAGTATGCCCTTTTCCGGGGTGAATTTGACTGAGTTTGAAAGCAGGCAGACCATCGCCTGCATCAGGCGTTTCCCGTCACCTATCAGCGCGTTGGGTATGGTTGCGTCTATATCGGCTGTGAGCCTTTGCCTTTTCTTGATGATATCTATACTGACCTGGTCGATCGCCTTGCGGGCTATATCCGCGAAACTGAATTCGGAAGAGTCCAGGTTGAACTGGTTTTCACCCATATCGAAGAAGTCGAGCACATCGTCGATGAGCCTCAGCAAATTGCGGGACGCGTCACCTGCCTTTACCAGGTACTCCTCTTTTTTATCCCGGTCGTTTTCGGAAATGGCCAGGGTCGTCATGCCGATGACGGCGTTTAAGGGCGTCCGCATTTCATGGCTCATACGGGACAGGAATTCGCTCTTTGTGCGGTTGGTTTCTTCGGCAAGCTCTTTTTCTATAATGATCTGCCTCATCACAGCCTGTTGCTTGAGTTTTTCGTCAAGCTCGTGCATCTGGTTGAGGATCGTGAGCTGGTTCTTTACCCTTTGTTTGACGATCTCAGGGTTGAAAGGCTTGCTGATATAGTCCGCCGCGCCCAGAGCAAGGCCCTTTGCTTCATCGTCAGCGCCTGTGAGCCCGGTAATGAATATGATCGGGATGTTGCGTGTTTTTTCGGATTTTTTCAGTTCGCTGATCACGTCAAACCCGTCCATGCCCGGCATGAGGACGTCAAGCAGGATAATGTCGGGCTTGTACTTCCTGGCCGCGTTGACAGCGTTTTCCCCGTCCCTTGTGGCATAGACGGTATAATCCGGGTTGAGTATATGCGACAAGGCCATGATATTCGCCTTTTCATCATCCACTATAAGGATACTGTTCTTCTCGGCGCCATCTCTCATCATATTTGTCTCATCAATCATATCGACCCCTTTTTCCGACCCATAGTCCTGTTGGCTTTTTTCATCCATGGCGTCATACCCATATTCTCTTCAGCGCCGCAAGGGACTTTTGCGCGGCTTCGAAATCATATTCTTCTATCTGGGCGGCAAGCTCCTCGGCCCCCGGGACGGCGTAGACGGCTTCGAGCAGATTCACGCATTCAGGGTTGATGCTGTCAAGCATAGGCTCCAGCAAATCAAACAAAGCCCGGACCTGGCCCGCGTCGACTATTTCCGGGACCGCGTTTTTGACCGGGGTGAAGTGTGGTTTGTCAAGATCCCTTAAGGCCAGTATCAGCTCGGTCTGGAGGGCGTCCAGGTCATCCCAAAGGTTGTTCAGGTCCCCCTGTTTCAGCACCGACTCGACACGCGCGGCGGTGTTTTGCAGATCTGTCTTCCCGATCATCCCCGCGTTGCTTTTCAAGCTGTGCGCCAGCCTGCGCGCAAGCTCGATATCGTCCTCCTTGACAGCTTTCGCGATCTCCTCAAAACGGTTGCGGTTGTCTTTTACAAAATTTGCCTGCAGTTTTGCCAAAAGCACGATATCATCCTGTACCGTCGCCCTGCCGGCTCCGGCGTTTTCCAAAGGCGTGAGATGTTTCAAAAGGCAATGCCAAAGTTCCTGCGCGGAGAAGGGTTTGCCTAGGTAGCTGGACATCCCGCTTTTCCTGTAGAGCTCGACATCATCGGCCATGATATTTGCCGTCAGGACCACGATAGGGGTATCAACGCCCAGCGCTGTGATCTGTGACGCTGCTTCCAGGCCGCCCATCATCGGCATTTGCATATCCATCAGGATCAGGTCGAAAGGCTTTTCATTTTTTTCCATACGGTCACGGACCATATCGACGCCGATCTTGCCGTTTTCCGCTATTATCGTGTCAAGGCCTACCCTTGACAGGTGTTCACGGATGACATCCTGGTTCATCTTGTTGTCCTCGCAGAGAAGGACCAGCCCGCTGAAGTGCGGCTTCCTGAGCACAGCGTATTCTTCGGCGGCTTCGTCATCGGGCGCGTCGATCATTTCAAATGACAGCTCAAAAAAGAACGTGCTGCCGACCCCGGGCGCGCTTATTGCGTCAAGCCTGCCGCCCATGAGCTCCAAAATGCTTTTTGTAATCGTGAGCCCGAGCCCTGTGCCGACATATTCGCGCGTAATGCTGTTGTCCGCCTGGACGAACGGCTCAAATACCTTGATGATCATTTCGTCATCCATGCCGATGCCGGTGTCCTTAATCTCAAAGTATATGATCACAGAGTCATTATCCTTGACCTTTATTGACGTTTTCAGGCCGACTGAGCCGGTGTTCGTATATTTGACGGCATTGTACAGGAGGTTCAAAAGCGCCTGGTACAGCCTGACGGGGTCGCCGATCAGCATTTTGCCGGGCAGGGGCTCGGCTTGCACATGCAGCTCGAGGCCTTTCTCCCTGGCTGCCGGCAGTATGAGCGACTGGCAGCTCATGATGACGTTACCCAGGTCAAACGGCTGGTTTTCCAAAGTCATTTTGCCCGATTCTATTTTTGAAATATCCAGGATGTCGTTGATGATATGCAGGAGCCATTTTGCGCTCTCGAGGATCTTGCTCAGGAAGCCCTTTGTTCCGGGCGAGGCTTCGTTGTCCATGGCAAGCTCTGCAAACCCGATGATGCTGTTCATGGGCGTCCTGATCTCGTGGCTCATATTGGCCAGGAATGACGATTTGGACGCCGAAGCCGCCACCGACGCCTCCATGGCTTTGCGAAGCTCGTCCTCGTAGGCTTTCTTGACGGACCGGTCATTGGTGCAGCGGAACTGAATCAGTGTATTGTCGACCCAGCGGATGATCGAGACGCGGCTTTCGGTCCAGATCTCAAGCCTGTCATCCCACAGATAATCATCTATATGGGTCGGCAGTGACTCCTTGTCAGGGATAAGGTTGAGCAATTGGCACATTTTGCACGGTTCATCATATCCCCTTATCGTCTTGTGGCATTTTTGGCCGACGCAGGCATCCCTGTCAAGCATATATGCTTTCGCTGTGTTGTGGTTCATAAAGACTATGTTGAAGTCCAGGTCGGTGACAAGTATGAGCGAGTCGATATTGTCCAGTATGGCCTTTGTCTTGTTCATGGCCAAAAGCGCTTCCTCTTCGTTTTGCAGGAGGCGCTTGTATTCACGCAGGTCCCGCGCATATACCGCGACGACATAATCTTCGCCGTATTGCACGCGGTCAAATATGAGTTCGGTCGGAACCGGTGTGCCGTCCATCCGCTGGTGCAGCCAATCGGCGACATACCTGCCTTCGGCAAACGCTATCCTGAGGAGCTCCTTGGACTTCTCCTGTGAAGGCAAGCCGTCCGGCTGGAATTCCGGTGAAAAACAGTAGAAGTTGTCCATGAACTCATGCTTGTCCTTTATCCCGAGCACTGTAAGGATCTCGTCGTTGCAGTCGATGCAATGGTCGGTTTCATCCCAGAGCGAGCATCCAAGGGGCGTCGCGTTGAGCATCAGCCTTGCGCGTTCGTTGGCTTCCCGGACCCTGATCGATTGCTCGATGCGGTCTATGGTGTTGAGCATCTTAAGGGCGGCGGAACGCAGGATCTCGACCTCGTCGTATTTGAACTTTCTTTCATTGCGGCAATCGTAAAAGCTGATGAACCCCCAGAATTGCTCGCGGATATAAAGCGGGATCATAAGGACGGATTTGACGCCGAATCCCTCCATGAGTTCCCGTGTGTTCCGTTTCAGTTCGGAAATCGGGCTGTTGATGCAACCGTCAATGGAAAAGGCTTTCTCCCAATCGTCGTAAGAATCGCTGTACAGCAGCTTCAGGTCGTCGGGGACGTGCTTCTGCTGGAAGCCAAAATCGCTCAGCCACTTGTATTCAAGCGTGTAATAAAGGCCGCTGTCCTCCATTTCGTTGCGCCATATGATCACAGCGTCAACATCGGTGACCTCTGCGAGGAGCGAGATGCCTTCCTGAAGCGTTGCGCCAAGGGAATCTTCGTCCGCGTTGAGCAGGACGCCAGCCATTATGTTCACCGTCCTGAGCAGAAGGTCCCTTTGGCTGAGCTCTTTTGTCATCCGTTTTTGCTCACTAAGGTCCCGGATGAACCCCGCGACAGCCTGGTCGCCTTCATATATGACGCGGACGAGCACGACCTCGCACGGCATTGGCGTGCCGTCCGCTGTCAGGTGCACCCATTCGAAAACAGTCTTGCCTTCCTCAAACGCCTTTACTATGGCTTTGTCGGTCTTCTCATATGACGGCTTGCCGTCGGACTGGAATTCCGGGGAAAGGTCTATGAAAAACCTGTCAATGAATTCGCGCTTGTCCTTCATTTTGAAAAGTTTGACAACTTCTTCGTTGCAGTCGATGATGCCGCCGTCTTTGTTCCACAGGATCGCGCCCAGGGGCTGTGAATCGAGCATCAGCTTTGTGCGTTCATGCGCGTCGAAAATCAGGAGTGATTGGTCATTGCGGCTTATTACGGACGCCATCATCAGGCTTGCGCTGCGAAGTATATCGACTTCGTTTTCCGTAAACCAGCGCTCACTGTGGCAGTCGTCGTAGCTGACAAAACCCCAAAACTGCCCATGCATATGGACCGGCACGGCCAAAAGCGATTTGATGCCGTATGGGCGAAGCATTTCCTGCTCACCTTCTGAGAGGCTGTATAAAGGCCCGTTGACGCATTCGCCGCGTTTGAAACGGTCGTCCCGCCAGCCGGGCTCGGCATTGTACCGGTATTTCTCGCTGGGCCTGACTATCAGCCCGCTTTGTGCGGCGTTGCCGTCCCTTAGCCATTCATAACGGTGGGTATAATACAGGTCGCCGTCTATTATTTCGTTTTTCCAAACGTAGACGCGGTCAACATCCAAGTACTCGTTTATGATTTCCATGCTGTTGGCAAGCGAAACCCCAAAAGAGCCCTCTTCGGCCGCAAGCAAAACTGTCGCCGCGGTGTTCAGCGCATGGAGCAACCGCAAATGGCGGTATTGATTGTCTTCAAGGTTCCCTGTAGCCTCTGGTTGTATCATCGGAATTCCCCCCCCATTCCTAAATGATATTATATTACATATTTCCAGTTTTGGCTAATTGTCCGCCCGTTTTATTACCTTTTATTATTCGGTTCGCGGTTTTCGGTTTTCGGTTCGCGGTCCGTTGCTGTTCCGGGGGATTGCTGCCGTGGTTTCGTAATAGCCAACAGCTACCGTTTCAGGCTGTTTTTTATTGTTTTCCCGGTAATTTTCTATTGTCTGCTCTGTAAATAATATGTATGCTTAACAATGTCCAGGAGGAGGCGGTCAAAGATGAAAAAAAGGTTTATTGCGGTCATGCCGGCGGTTGTAGCAGCTTTCATGCTCATGTTTGCGGCCTGCGGCCCTTCCGCTCCCGCGGGAGGCGCGGAAGGCGGTGAAGGCGGGCAGGCAGGGCCGGAAAGCGAAGGGGAAGGCGCCGCCGCGGAGAGCAGCGTGCACTCGGAAGGCGGCGTCGTTGAAAAGGGCTGCCAGAGCGGTATGCAAAAGGACGTCATCACCATCCGCGGCGTCCGCCCATCAAGCGGCGCGGGCGCGGTATCTGAGCGGACGGGTTTCGGCCCGCAGTACAGGATGTGGGCTGATGAGGTCAACAAGGCCGGCGGCCTCTATGTCAGATCGCTTGACAGGAGGGTGATGGTAGACGTTTTGGTATATGACGACGGCTCAGACATCGCAAAGACCACGCAGCTCTTTGAGCAGGTGTGTATGGGCGAGAAGCCGGATCTTTTGCTCGCGCCTTATGGCACAGCCTCACTGCTGGAGTGCTCGCCTGTCGCGCAAAAATATGATTATCTGCTTCTGGCCGCGGAAGGAGGCTTTAAAGAGCTGGAAAAGCTCTTGCCGCCTGGCGGCGGGAACACAAACACTTTCGCGATGCTGAACTGTTCTGAGACACAGGCGCCGGCGCTCGCAAAGCTTTTTGAAGAACTCGGCGTTTCGTCCGTCTACTGCGTATATGAGGATGACCGGCTGGGCATCGAGTACTGGGGCGCGACGAAAACGGCGCTTGACAGGATCGGCGTGGAGGTCAGAGGAATCCAGGCCGTGCCGTTTGACGGCAATTTCGACCCTGAGGCTGTCGTGGGCGCAGCGAAGAACAGCGGCGCCGAAGCGTTCCTTGTCTACGCCGGCGAGTCTTCCGGCATAAGGATCACTTCTGAATCGGCATGGCAGGGCTACGACCCGGATCTGTACCTGGTGGGGCCAGGCGGCAGCTGCGACTATTTCGGCCTTGAGGCCTTCGGCGACCCCACGAACGCGGCGCTTGAAGGCATGGTCAGCCTTGGCGCGTGGAACGCCGGGTCAGCCGCGCACGGCGCCGGGGCCGGTGAATACAGCGCCCGCTTCCGCGAGTACTATACCGGGAAGGGCATGTTCTGGAAGGATGCTGACGGCACGTATGATCCGGGTGGCACGGTCTTCCAGGATTGGTGGGGCCATATTTGCTTTTATTCCGCACTGCAGGTCATGCAGCAGGCTGTCGAGGAAGCCGGCGAGCTGATGGATGACGGGCGGATCAACAACCTGACCCTTGTCGACTATATCGCGAAAAACAGCTTTGATACGGCCATGCACCCGCGTTTGAGGTTCAACGGCAATGCCCTGACAGACGACATGTATCCCGGCAATATCGGCCAGTGGCAGGACGGCGTCTTTGAAGTGATCGACACGGACAGCAGAAGGACCGCTGATCCGGTCTACCCGAAACCGTCCTGGCACATTGAGTGGCCCGGCGAATGATCCGGCAAATGGCCCGGCGAATGATCCGGCTTATGCCCCGGCGGGGTTTTAGCCGCCCGTCACGATTCTGTACAGCCAGTACCCCCCGCTCAGGTTGCGGCAGTCAAAGCCGTTTTGCGTGAGCAGGCGGCACGCGATATAGCTGCGCAGCCCGCTTCGGCAGTGGACGTACACCGGCTTTTCCCGGTCGAGGCGCCCGAGGTTTTCACGCAGCGTATCAAGCTCGATATTGACGAAGCCATCGATATTGCCTTCCTCGTATTCCTCGGGCAGGCGGACGTCGATCAGCGTGACGCTGCCGTCCCGCGGCAGGGCCGCGACGTCGTGCCAGTGGAAGTTTTTCACAAACCCGCCGACCGTGTTCATTATCACATACCCTGCGAAGTTCACGGGGTCTTTGGCGGAAGAGAAGGGCGGGGCGTAACAGAGCTCCAGCTCCGCAAGATCCTCCGCCGTCATCCCCGCGCGGATCGCGGTTGCCAGCACGTCGCAGCGTTTGTCCACGCCTTTGTACCCGACTATCTGCGCGCCAAGTATCCTGCCGGTGGTTTTTTCGAATACGGTCTTGACAGACATATCCCTTGAGCCGGGGTAGTACAGCGCGTTTGACGGCGCGAGCGTGAACACTTTGTCGTGATCTATGCCTTGCCTTGCGGCGGCTGTCTCGGTGATCCCCGTGACGGCTACCGTCATGTCGAAAATCTTTATGATCGCCGAGCCCTGCGTGCCCTTGTATCTGCTGTCCAGGCCGCGGATATTGTCTGCCGCGATACGCCCCTGCTTGTTTGCGGGCCCGGCCAAAGGTATATGGCTCATCTGTCCGGTCACAAACTCCTTGACCTCTACGGCGTCGCCGACGGCGTAGATGTTTTCATCCGAAGTCAGCATGGCCTCGTTCACGGATATGGCGCCGGTCTTTCCAAGCGCAAGGCCCGCGGCGCCGGCCAGCTCCGAGTCCGGCTTGACCCCCACAGAGAGGATCACCATGTCGGTGGACAGCGCCATGGATTGCTCCTCTTTTTCCAGCGTCAGGGCCAGTTTCCCGCCTTCTTCCCCGATCGACGCCAGCCTTGAAGACAGCGCCAGGCTGATGCCTTTTCTCTTTAAATACCTGTGCACCTGGCAGGCCATGTCATAGTCGAGCGATGCGATCACATGGTCGGTCATTTCGACTATGGTGACGCTTAGGCCGGCTTTCGCAAGGTTTTCAGCCATCTCTATGCCGATGTAGCCGCCGCCGACCACTACGGCGCTTTCCGGGGATTCATTTTCAATGAAGTTTTTGATCCTCAAAGTGTCGGGTATGCTCCTAAGCGTGAAGACCTTCTCATTGTCTATCCCGTCGATTTTCGGCACAAAGGGGACCGCGCCGGGGGATAGTATGAGCTTGTCGTAGCTTTCCTTATAAACCTCGCCTGTGCTTGTATTTTTGACAGTCACGGTTTTTCCGGCGCGGTCGATGCTGACCGCCTCCGAAAAAATACGGGTGTCTACGCCGAAGCGCGCGGTGAAGCTTTCGGGGGTCTGCAAAAGCAGCTCGTCGCGGTCTTTGATGTCACCCCCTATATGGTATGGAAGGCCGCAGTTCGCAAAGGAGATGAACCCGCCCCGTTCGAGCATCACGATTTCCGCTTTTTCGTCCAGCCTGCGCAGGCGCGCGGCAGCGGAAGCCCCGCCGGCAACCCCGCCAATTATCACTGTTTTCATTTAATACCACCTTTTCGTACTTCTGAATAATATGGATCGGCGACCTGTTCGCTGCCGGGTCACTCCGGTTTCCAGCCAAGGATGCCGATGGCGGACATGTCGTATTCCAGCGCGGCCGCCTCTTCCGCGTCCATCATTATATAGTCCACGGCGATCTTTGCCGCGGAGCCGCACATGTTGACGCAGTTTGCCCTGAAGGCGTCCTCGCCGTAGCCGTTGTACATCTCGGAGAATTCCCTGCAAAGCCCCGGGCCGTTTTCATTTAAGAAGGCGCTGACGATATTGTTGTAGCGCTTGTAGATCTTTTCCCTGAGCATCGGCCGGCGAATCTCAGCGGGTATGCTGCCCGGGTCCTTCCTGCCGTGCACGGCGCTGTTTGCAAGTATCGCGCCCGCAAGAGCGCCGCAGGTGAATCCCGCGCAACCGCCGCCGCCGCCGAAGCCTGTGGCGTAAGCGACCGTGTCCAGTGACGCGTCAAGCGCGCCGGAGCGGATGCAGGCCTCGTAGACCGACTCGGCGCAGTTCATGCCGCCAAGGAGGTTTTCACTGGCGTATTTGCCGGCCAAATCCCTTATTTCTTCCCAGTTTTTTTCCATGATAGTGCTGTCCTTTCGTTTTGTCCTGGCCTTAAGCCGGCCCTTAAAAATGCCGCCAATGCTATAATGCATAAATCAATGGTAAAAATCAAATGAAATTCACAAAAAATTCAGCAGAAAAAAGCTTGCAAGCAGGGTGCGATAGATAGTATTATACGTGGTATCTTTACATTGAACATGTTTTGTGAATGTGTTCGGTGAAACAGTTGAAGAAGGTTAATTTTTCGTTAAGGAAGGACAGGAGGAAATATTATGAAGAAACGTTATTTAACAATCCTATTGGCGCTTATCATGGTCGTCTCCATGGTCTTTGCCGCTTGTGGCGACAGCGGCGGTGGCGGTGGCGGCGGCAGCAGCAGCGGCGGCGGCAGCGGCGGCGAGCTTGTAGAGAAGGGCTACCAGTCTGACATGGATAAAGACGCGATCATCGTCAGCGGCGTGCGTTCCATCACGGGCTTCAACGCAAGCTTTGAAGAGACGGCTTTTGGGCCGTACTACAAGATGTGGGTCGACCTGATCAACCAGGACGGCGGCCTCTATGTCAAGTCCCTTGACCGGAAGGTGCCTGTGAAGCTTGGCGAGATCGTCGACGACCAGTCGGACGAGACCCTGACGCAGCAGCACTATGAGCGTCTTTGTGTCGAGGGCAAGGCGGACTGGATACTCCCGCCCGTCAGCACGAACGCGCTGAAGCTGGTTGTCCCGATCGCCCAGAAGTATGACTATCTGATCATCGGCGGCGAAGGCGGCGCCAGGGAGCTTGAGGCGTTCTCGGCGGACTTCCCCAACTTCTACGAGATCCTCGGGTACTCCACCACCCAGGTCCCGGCGTTTGTCAAGCTCGCGAGCGAGCTGGGCATCGAGTCCATCTATATCGCCTATGTCGACGATTCGCACGGCATTGAGTACACGGAATTCCTAAGGGAGGAGTGCGGGCCGGCAAACATTGAGATCCTTGGCACGGACGCGCTTGACCTCTTTGGCAATTTCGACCCCAGCGTCGTAGTCAACGCGGCGAAGAACAGCGGTGCGGACGCTTTCCTGCTCTGCGCGTACCCGCCGCAGAATTTCCCGGTAATGGCGACATCCGTAGCGCTCGAATACAACCCCAAGGCCTACCTGGTCGGCCCGGGCGGCGGCTATGACTACATCGGCCTCGCGGCCTTGGGCGATCCGACCAACATGGCGGTCGACGGCATGATGGCCTGGGGCGCGTGGAGCGAGAAATCCAGCCCCGCGGCCGCGGAGCTGAGCAATATGTTCAAAGACTACTGGATCGAAAAAGGGCAGTTCTGGAAGGACGCTGACGGCAACCTGACAGGCGGCGAGGTCTACCAGGATTGGTGGGGCAACCTTGGCTACTGGTCTGTTATACAGGTTTACCAGCAGGCTGTGGAGAACGCCGGCGAGCTGACTGACAGCGGCCAGATCAACCAGGCCACGCTCGTCGAGTACATCAAGGGCGCGTCCTTTGACACGGTGCTGAACCCCAACCTGAGGTTCAACAACAACAGGCTTGACGACGAGATGTACGCAGGCAATATCACCCAGTGGCAGGGCGGCAAGGCAGAGGTAATCGACGCCGACGACCGCAGGACCGCAGACCCGATCTACCCGAAGCCGGCTTGGCCAAAAGACTGATCAAGCAAGACCGAAATCCGGCCGGGCAATTGTTATTTAAAGAAGCTTAGACTATAATGTTATCCCCGGGGCCCATCACGGGTCCCCGGGGGTTGTTGTCGGATGAGAGATTGCATAAATATGAGTAGGAGAACAGTGTTATGGCACTTTTGATCAGTGTGCTCGTCAATGGCGCCATTATGGGCGGCGTCTATGCGCTCATGGCAATGGGGCTGAATACGCAGTTTGGCGTAGCGCGTATACTCAATATCGCGCATGGTGAGTTCATCGTACTCGCCGCTTTTATTACTTATTCATTGGCTACTACAGGGGGCATGCACCCGCTGCTCGGCATGCTCGTCGCCGGTCCGATCGTCTTTGGCATCGGGTATGCGCTCCACATTACGATTTTCAGGTTCTCCAAGAAGCAGAATGAATCCGCCTTTGAGGGCAACGCTATCCTTATTGCGTTCGGCCTCTATTTCGTCGTGCAAAGCTCCATGCAGCAGGCAATAGGCTCAAGGTACACGTCCCTGCCCTTCATGCTGTATTCTGTCAAGGTCGGCGACGCGGACATTGCCGCCGGGAACCTGGTCGTGCTCCTTGTCGCGGCGGTCATATGTGTTGTGTACAATATCTTCATGTCGCAGACGCGCACGGGCAAGTCCCTTCGGGCGGCGGCGCAGGACCCGCAGGCAGCGGCGCTGGTCGGCGTGAAGATCAACCATGTCATGGCGCTTTGCTTTGCCATCGGCGGGCTTTTGGCAGCGTTCGCGGGCGTTTTGATCTGCATGAAGGATTCGTTTTCAGCGACGGCAGGGCTCAATTACACAACCATAGCCATCATCATCGTCGTGCTTGGCGGCCTCGGCAGCGTGAAGGGCGCGATCCTGGGCGGATTCATAATGGGGATAGTCGGCTATGCCATAAGCGCCTATATCGACACCGGCTTGATGATGTCGGTATTCTACCTGGTGATCCTCGTGCTGCTAATCGTAAGGCCCAAGGGCCTTCTTGGGAGGTGATGGCATGGATTTTGCAAAGAATACGCTTTGGGGCTCAAAGCCCGCAAAGATACAGACCCTGGGGATCGTCATCGCCGTTGTGGCGCTGGCTGTCATCCCGAGTTTCACAAACGCGTACGTGCCGCTCTTCCTTGCCTACACGGTGTCGTTTTGCATCATGGCGGTCTCGTGGTCGTTCTTTTCGGGCATGACCGGCTATATCTCGCTTGCGACAGGCGCTTTCTACGGCGTCGGGATGTACCTTGAGGCCATGCTGAGCAGGGACCTGCCTTTGGCGCTGGTCATGGTCATATCGGCCGTGGCCGCCTTTGGGCTTGCCCTTGGGATCGGCGTTGTCACCCTGCGCCTGCGGGGCGTCTATTTCACGATATTCACATTCGGGCTTGCGCTCTTCCTGAACAAGGTCGTGCACTGGTACGAGACGGCGTTCCTCCATATCAAGGGGCACTACGTGAAAGCCCTGGATGACAACCATATGCTCCTCATATATTCATTGGTCCTGTTCGCGATCGTGATATTTGCCGTGATCCTCATGAAAAAATCGCGGTTCGGGCTCGCGCTGGTCTGTATAGGGCAAAACGAGGACAGCGCGCAGCATGTGGGCGTCAATACGACGTTCACAAAGGTCATGGCGTTTGCG
>Ga0082212_10004719_pt1 | contig 18797 bp, 19 predicted proteins | sample TergutNt197P3_FD_71548 | JGI IMG/M metagenome (GOLD analysis project Ga0082212, IMG submission 71548) | Neocapritermes taracua P3 segment gut microbial communities from Petit-Saut dam, French Guiana - Nt197 P3 | ecosystem: Host-associated > Arthropoda: Insects > Digestive system > Gut ...
TAGGGTTGCTTGGGTCAACTACTATTTCAAGCAGCACTTCATTTGTAAGACCACCAATTTCTTCTACACTCGCGGGAATAGTAATACTCGTCAATCCCGTTCTTCTGAACCAGTGATGCTCAACCCTTTGGACTCCATCGTTTATGATAATCTCTGTCAACCCGGCAGAATCGTTAAATGCAGTATATTCAATGACAACAACGCTACTCGGTATCGTTATGCGTACAATGTCCGAATTGTAGAAAGAACTCCGCAGAATGTGCGTAATTGTGTCTGGCAAATATACTTCCATAACGCCTTTTCTTGTAAATGCGCCTTGCTTATTACCCCGCGCACCTATGCCGACAACCGGCTGCCCTTCTATTTCAGCGGGAACACGCACCCTTAGAGAGTTTTTCCCTGTGTAGTTCGTGATAACCACGCCGCCCAACCCCGCGTCATATTTGTATGTAAAATCTGACGCAGACGTTTCGGGAAAATCGTCAGCAGGCGGCGGCGGTGTCGGCGTAGGTGTTGAAGCCGCCGGGGTGTTGTTCGCGGGTGGTGTTGTGTTGCTGCTTGGCGTGTTCGTGCCGCCGTTGCCGCAAGCCGCCAAAGTGAACGCCATGATCAGCGCAAGGGTCAGGGCTGTTAACTTTTTCATTATGGGTTCCCTCCTACCTCTTGAATGTACCGGTAGTATAACAGTTTTTATGGAATTGCGCAACGGGTCCTTCTTGCGCGGACCGGCAAATTATGCTACACTAGCAAAAAAGACCGAAATATGACACTCGGGGGGTCGGCCGCGTGAAAGAAGTCTATGTCTCCAAAGCCGCGCTGAAAACGAATCTGGGCGCCATCCGCGCCCGGACGTCCGGGCGTCCGCTGATTGGGACGCTGGGCGGCGACGCGTACGGGTTGGGGCTGATCCCGACCGCGCGGTTTCTGTTTGACGAGGGCGTCCGCTTCTTCGCCGTCAGCGAGCTGGCGGACGCGGCGCTGCTGCGCAAAGAAGGCTTTTCCGACGCCGACATCCTGTTCCTGCCCTCCACCTCCGACCCCGGCGAGATCGAGACGCTGCTGGACTTGGGCGTGATCGCCACGGTCGGCAGCCAGGAAACCGCCGTCGCGCTGTCGGGGCTGGCCGACCGCCGGGGCGCGGTCGCCGAGGCGCATCTGCGCGTCGACACCGGCTACGGCGCGTACGGCTTCCCGCCGCCGGAAACCGACAAGATCATGGCCGTGTTCCAGTACATGCAGGGCATCGCCGTCAGCGGCGTATACACGCAGTATAACCCCACGGCCTCGCACAAGGCCCGGCTGGCGCAGGCCCGCGCGTTCCAAGGCGTGCTGGACCAGCTCGGCGCGGCCAAGCTGGAAACCGGCCTGGTCCACGCCGCCGGGTCCGCCGTTCTGTTCGGCGGCGACGCGGAGCTGCCGCTGTTTGACGCCGTGCGCGTCGGGGCCGCGCTGACCGGGCGGGTGCATAAACACCGCAAAACCGGCCTTGTCCCGGCCGCCAAGCTGAAAAGCCGCATCATCGAGGCCGGATGGCGGCCCGCCGGAACCGTGCTGTGCGGCAAACGGCTGAAAAAGCCCGCGCGCGTCGGCATCGTCCCAATCGGCTACGCCGACGGCTTGGACGTGACCGCGCCGCCGGCCACGCGCCTTGAGATTTTCGCCGAGTTTCGCCGCCGCTGGGCCGCGCCCGGTCCCGTCCTCCGCCTCGCGGACGGCAAGCGGCTCCCCTTGCTGGGCTTCTGCGGGCCGGACCACGCCGCCGTGCGCATCGACCATCTCAGCGTCGAGGTGGGCGCGGAGGTCTACGCGGACGTAAACCCCATATATTGTGCCGGGATACCCCGGAAGCATACCGGATAGTGTTTCACGTGGAACATAGCGGGGACACCCTGACCCGCGCGCTGGAGCGTTTCAGCGCGGAGGGAAACCACCGCTTTCATCTGCCGGGGCATAAGGGCGTGCTGCCGCCGCCGCTGGACGGGGCCGCGCGCATCGACATGACCGAACTGCGCCGGACCGGGAACCTGTACACCGAGGCCGACGGCCTGATCCGCCGCGCCGAGCGGCGTTGCGCGGCGTTGTACGGCGCGTCGTCGGCGCAGTTCCTGACCGGCGGCTCGACGCAGGGCATCCTGGCGATGCTGGGGGCCGTGACGCGCCCGGGCGATACCGTGGCCGTGGACCGGGGCTGTCACCGCAGCGTCTACGCCGCGATGGCCCTGCTGGACCTGACGCCGCGTTACCTGACGCGGGAGCGGCTGGAGCCGTGCGGCGTCGGCGCGGCTTTGGAGCCGTCGCCGCTGCCGGAGGAAACGGTCTGCATGGTGCTGACCTGTCCCACGTATTACGGTGTGCGCTCGCCCAACCGGGACTGGCGCACGGCGTCCGGGCGTCCGGTCCCGGTGCTGGTGGACGCGGCGCATGGCGCGCATCTGCCGTTCCTGTCGCACGGCGCGGCATCCCCGCTGGACGGCGCGCATATGGCTGTGTGCTCCGCGCACAAAACGCTGCCCGCGCTGGGACAGGCGGCGTTCCTGCTGCTGAGCGAAGCGGCGGACGCGGAGCGGCTGCGGGATATGACCGCGCTGTTTGGCACCGCCTCGCCGTCATACGTGATCCTCGCGTCGATGGACGGCGCGTTTGCCGCGCTGGAGCAAGGCCGTGATCCTTGGGCCGAAACCGCCGCCTATGCCGCCGCGCTTCGCGCCGACTATCCCAGTCTGCTGGCCGAAACGCCGGACCTCGCGCTGGACGCCGCGCGGCTGTGCCTGCACACGGGCGACGGCTTCCGGGACGCCCTGCGTCTGGAGCGGGAGTGGGGCATACTGAGTGAGATGGCCGACAACGAAAACGTCGTGCTGATCCTGTCGTCCTCCGACCCACCCGAAAGCCGCGCCGCTCTGCGCCGCGCCCTGGAGGGCCTAGCGTTGGGGCGCGGGATTCTGCCGTATACCGGACGGCTCCCGCCGCTGCCGCTTCCCCAACCGGCTCTGCGGCTCCGGGACGCGCTGTTTGCCCCGGCGGAACGCGTCCGCTTAGCCGACGCCGCCGGACGCGCCGCCGCCCGTCCGCTGGCTCCGTACCCGCCCGGCATCCCGCTGGTGGCTCCCGGTGAGATCATCGACAAAAACCATATCGAAATTCTTTGTGGTTTATGCTATAATGAGCGCCTGCGGCGAAGAGCACGCAACGGGGCAATTCACTTGCCCTGTTCGTGCTTGACATGTTATAATGAACGGGAACAGGATTTTACGGTGGAGGTATGCGGAATATGAAACTGCTTCTTGCGATCCTGAATCATGACGACGCGCACACGGTGATCAAAGGGCTGACCGAGGCCGGATTCCCCGTGACCAAGCTGGCGACCACCGGCGGCTTTTTGCAGGCCGGGAACGTCACCATCCTGCTGGGGCTGGAGGATGAAAAGGTCAAGGACGCCCTGTCTGTCATTGAGAAACGCTCCAACTCCCGCCGTCAGGTCATCCCCACGACCAGCGAGATGGGACTGGGATTTTACTCCGCGATGCCGGTGGAGGTCACGGTCGGCGGCGCGACCGTCTTTGTGCTGAATGTCGAGAGCTTCCAGAAGTTCTGACGCGGGCTTGGGTCTGCCAAGGGACATGGCGCAGGCGGCCATTGTGGAGGGCGGCGCGGCGTCCGCCGGGCGCGTGCTGGCGGCGTTGGCGTTGTGTGACCGGCCCCGGCCCTGCCGCGCCGGGGAACCCTCGCTCTGCGAGCAGTGTGCCCGCGCGGTTGACGGCGACCACCCGGACCTGCTGGAGCTGGACGCCTCGGACGGCAAAGCGCAGGTCGAGCGGGTGCGGGCCCTGCGGGCCGCCGCGCTGACCCGCCCGTACTTGGCCGAACGGCGCGTGTTTGTGATCCGAAACGCCGAACGGCTCAGTGAAAGCTCACAGAACGCGCTGCTGAAGGTGATGGAGGAGCCCCCGGAGTACGCCCGGTTCCTGCTGCTGACGGCCCGCGCGGAGGCGCTGCTGGCCACGGTGCGCAGCCGGTGCGCCCTGTACCGGCTCCCGAACGCGGAAGAAGAAACCCCGGAAGCCGCGCGGGAGACGTCGGAACAGGCGGACGCGCTGATCCGCGCGCTGGACGGCGGCGCGGAGCTGGACGTTTGCCGCGTGGTGATGGGCTGGACGCGGACGCCCCGCGAAGACTTCGCGCGGCTGATGGAGTGCCTGATGGAACGCCTTGTAGCCGCGATGGCCGCGGGCCGCGGCGATTGGGCGAGATTGGACAAGCTGACCGGCGCGGTGCGGGAGATTTTAGAAGAGCAGGTTAGAAATGTGGCGGTGTCCGCCGCGTGCGCGAAGATATTGCATGTTTTGGACTAGAACCCAAAGGGAAAGGATTGTATCGCTTTGACCAACGTAATCGGTGTGCGCTTTCGCAAGGTAGGGCGCGTGTATGACTTCGACCCCAACGGGCTGACCCTGAAAAACGGGACGGCTGTCATCGTCGAGACGCAGAAGGGCTTTGAGTACGGCGAGTGCGCCGGGACGCCGCGCGATATCGAGGATGAGCGCGTGATCCCGCCGCTGCGCAAGGTACAGCGTCTGGCCACGCGGGAGGACTTGGACGCGGTGCGGCTGTATGAGAAAAAGGAAGAGCAGGCCGTGGACATCTTCCGCAAACGCGCGGAGGCCCACGGGCTGGTGATGAAGCTGGTTGACGTGGAGTACGCGTTTGACGGCACGCGCCTGGTCTTTTACTTCACCGCCGACGGGCGCGTGGACTTCCGGGAGCTGGTCAAGGATTTGGCCGGGGTGTTCCGCATCCGCATCGAGCTGCGGCAGGTGGGCGTGCGCGACGAGTCAAAGATGGTCGGGGGCCTGGGGATTTGCGGGCGGCCGTTCTGCTGCGCGTCGTTCCTCAGCGAGTTCCAGCCGGTGTCGATCAAGATGGCCAAGGAGCAGAACTTGTCGCTGAACCCGGCCAAAATCTCCGGCACGTGCGGGCGGCTGATGTGCTGCCTGAAATACGAGCAGGACGCCTATGAGGACCTGATCGCCACGTCCCCGCGCGCGGGCATGACCGTGAGCACCCCGCAGGGGCAGGGCGTGGTGACCGACGTGTCGTTATTGCGCGGGATCGTGCAGGTGCGGCTGGACAACGCGCCGGACTCCACGCGGGCCTTTCCGAAAAGCGAATTGCGTATCCTAAAAGGCGCGCGCCGGAGCGCCGGAGCGGACCGGCCGGACGAAGAGCCGCGAAACGCCGGGGAGTTAAAGCCCGAATGACGCCGGTGTTTGACAGCCACGCGCACTATGACGACGCGGCGTTTGAGTATGACCGCGAGATCGTATTGACAGAATTATCCCGCCAGGCCCGGACGCGCGTGGTCAACGCCGGGTGTGATCTGGCGTCCTCACGGGCGTCGCTGGAGCTGGCCGAGAGCTATCCGTTTGTCTATGCGGCGTGCGGCATTCACCCCTCGGCGGCGGAAACGGCCGCGCCGGAGGGTTTGGGACAGCTGGAAGAGCTGCTGAAACACCCCAAATGCGTGGCTTTGGGCGAGATCGGACTGGACTACCACTGGCCCACCCCGTCGCGGGAGGCGCAGAAAGCCGCCTTTGCGGCCCAGCTGGAGCTGGCGGCGCGCATCGGTAAGCCGGTGGTCGTACATGACCGCGAAGCGCATAGCGACACGATGGACGCGGTGCGCGGGACGTCTTTGCGCGGCTTGTTCCACTGCTTTTCCGGCAGCGCGGAGATGGCGGCGGAATTGATCCGCATGGGCTGGTATATCGGCTTTGCGGGGCCGCTGACGTATCCGAACGCGCGGAAGCTGCGCGAGGTGGCCGCCGGGGCGCCGCGCGACCGCGTTTTGCTGGAGACGGACGCGCCGTACCTGCCGCCCCAGCGGCGGCGCGGGCAGCGGTGCGACTCGCGGTTTTTGCCGGAAACGGCGGCGGCGCTGGCGGCGGTGTGGGGTGTTTCGGCGGAGGAAGCGTTAGAGCAAACGGATCGGAACGGGGAGACTTTCTATGGCCTTTGAACCGGTGTACCGGGTGGGACAGGCATTGTATATCAACCTGACCAACCGCTGTCATAACGCGTGTACGTTCTGTGTCCGCGATGAGCGGGAGAGCGTGGGCGCGGCGGAAAGCCTCTGGCTGGACCGGGAGCCGACCCCGGACGAAACGCTGTCCGCGTGGGAGGCGTTCGGCCCGGAGCGGTATACCGAGACCGTGTTTTGCGGCTACGGCGAGCCAACCGAGCGTCTGGACGCGCTGCTGACCGTCGCGCGGGGCATCCGGGCGCGGTTGCCGGGTCACCGCGTCCGACTGAACACCAACGGGCAAGGCAGTTTGCTGGCGGGGCGCGACGTCACGCCGGAGCTTTCGGGCCTGATCGACAGCGTGTCTGTCTCGCTGAACGCGTCCGGCGCGGAGGAATACGCCGAGGTCTGCCGTCCGGCGCAGGGCCGGGCCGCGTATGAGGCGATGCTGGCGTTCGCGTCCGCCGCGAAAGCGCACATCCCGGAGGTGACGCTGAGCGTCGTGGCCGGGACCACCGACGAAGCCGCCGCGCGTCAAATCGCGGACCGTCTGGGCCTCCCGCTCCGAGTGCGGGGGATGATCTAAAAACGAAAGAGGCGTTCATTGGATGAGCAAGCCCATAGCGCTAGTCAATTTTTACAGTCCCAAGTCGCTGGGCATCCGGTATCTGGAGGGCGCGCTCCGGGACGCGGGCTTTGAGACGGTGGTCGTCTATTTCAAGGGCTTCCACAGCGTCCACCCGCAAAAGCCCACGCGGGATGAAATCGACACCCTGGTGGCCCTGCTGAAACAGAAGGACCCGCTGTTTATAGGCTTCTCCGTGATGAGCTCGCTGTATCTGGAGGCTGTGAACGCCATCAGCGCGGCGGTGCGGGAGCAGATAAACGCCCCGCTGGTTTGGGGCGGCGTCTACGCCACGCTGTTTCCCGAGCGGAGCCTGGAGTTCTGCGATTACGTCCTGCGCGGCGAGGGCGAGGGCGCGATCGCCGAGCTGGCCCGGCGGCTTGCCGGCGGTGTATCGCCGGACGACATGGAGAACCTATCGTATCTCCAAGACGGCGCCGCCGTGATCAACCCCGTGCGCGCGCTGACGATGGACTTAAACAGCCTGACGATGGCCCCGCTGGGGCTGGACAACAAATACTCGATCGAGGGCGCGCTGAAACAAGGCGACCCGTCGCTGGGCTCCTACAGCTATGAGACGTCCTGTTCGCGCGGCTGTCCGTTCGTCTGCTCGTACTGCTCCACGGTCAGCCTGAAACGCATCTATCGCGGCGAGAACCGGCACTATTTGCGCTTCCGCTCCGTGGACAATGTGATGGCGGAGCTGAAAGCCGCCAAGGCGGCGATGAAGGGCCTGTCGGTGATCCACTTCTGGGACGAGATTTTCCCGGACGACAAGGAATGGATCGAGGAGTTTACCCGGCGGTACCGCGCGGAAATCGGCCTGCCGTTCGACATCTGGGCGCACCCGCTGAAAACCGATCCGGCGCTGATCAGCGCGTTGCGGCGGGCGGGGCTGTATCAGGCCGTGATGGGCATCCAGAGCGGCTCGCCGTCGGTGCGCAAGAAAGTGTTCCACCGCGTGGAGACGCAGGAGCAGATTCTGGCCGCCGCGCGGGTGTTCGCGGACGCCAAGGTGCCGCGCGTGATCTATGACCTGATCCTGCGCCATCCGTTTGAATCGCTGGCGGAGCTGCGGGAATCCTATGAGCTGTGCGCGCGGCTGCCGGGCCGCTTTACGCTGCAAATGCACGTCTTAATTTTTCTGCCCGGCACCGATATCGTGGAGGAAGCGATCCGGCGGGGCGTGTATACGCGGGAGCAGCTGGACGGTATGATGTACGCGCCGATGGAGACGCAGTACGCCTCGTGGTGGGACACAGACGGCGCGGACCCGGACACGAACTTCTGGTACCGCCTGACCTACCTGACGCAGTTTCCCTCGCTGAAAGGCGCGGCGGCGCGTCTGGCGCGGGACAAAGACGCGGGCAAATCCACCGCGGACGGCGCGGCGGCCCGCTGCTACGCGCTGGCCAAACGCATGGCCCGCGCGCGGCACATCTGGCAAAAGGGCTGGGCGGTTATGAAAGGGAAAGTAAAACGATAATTCAATCATCAAGGAGGAATTTTTCATGCAAGCTCAAGCGGCCCGAAAGGACGACGCGCATTACACCTACGCGGATTACGCCCAGTGGGGCGACGAGGTCCGGTATGAGCTGATCGACGGCGTCGCGTATATGCTGGCCGCGCCGTCCATGGCGCATCAGGAGGTCAGCGCTGCTCTTTCCGCACTGCTTTGGAATTTTCTAAAGGATAAACCCTGCAAGGTTTTTACGGCCCCGTTTGATGTGCGCCTAAATGCCGCCGGACGGGACGACACGGTGGTGCAGCCGGACATCGCGGTGATTTGCGACCGCTCCAAGCTGGACGACAAGGGCTGTCACGGCGCGCCGGATTTGATCGCGGAAATTCTGTCCCCGTCCAGCTCCGGCTGCGACAAGCTGCTGAAATTCAACCGGTATCTGCAAGCGGGGGTCCGTGAATACTGGATCGTGGACCCGAACGACAAAACCGTAGTCGCCTATGTTTTGAAAAACGGCGAGTATACGGCCCGCGCCTACGGCGCAAGCGACACGGCGCCCGTCCATGTGCTGGAGGGGTGCGAAATCCATCTGCGCGATGTGTTCGGGGAGGAAGCCGAGGCAGAGACTTAGAGACAGAACGGGGTTATGGTGCTATGAACCGCATGAAACAACACACAAAACAGGCCCTTTGCGCGGGGGTAGGCGCACTTTTTCTCCTGCTGTGCGCGTGTTCCGGGAGCGCCCCGGCGGCCGCGGTGATCGGCGGCGGCCGCGTGACGCGTGACGAGGCCCGCTTTGTGCTGCACACCACCGCCCAGCGGTACGCCATGTACACCGGGACCGAGGTCAACTGGAACGGCGCGCTCGAAGGCCGCCCCGCCGCGGACGTCCTGCGGGACATGACCTTAAACAGCCTAATTACGGCCCGCGTCCTGCGTGACAAAACAGGCGAATGCGGCTGTCCGCTGACCGAGGAGGACACCGCGTGGGTGGAGGAAGCCATGGCCGAGGACGAGGCCGACTACGGCGGCGCGGCGGCGTTCGACAAACACCTCAAATCGCTGGGCGGCACGCGGGAGCTGTACCGGCTGTATCTGTACGAGGTATCGCTGATGGAAGACAATCTGATCGAACACCTCTTCGGCGAAGACGGCCTGTACGCGCCCGATGACGCCGCGCTGGAGGCGTTTTGCGCCGAGCATATGGCCCGTTGTTCCTATATCTTTTTTTCCTTGACCGGCGAGGACCACACGCGGCTGACCGGCGAGGACCATACACGCCTGAAAGCCGTCGCCGAGGCCGTACGGCGCGAGGCGGTCCGGTACGAAACCCCCGGCAGCGGCGCGCCGAACCCGGACTTTGCGGACCTTGTTGCCATGCACGGGCAGGATTACGTGATGAGCCTGGCCCCCGAGGGCTTCACGATCCCGAAGGATTTCCACGGCGACGCGTTCCGCGGCGCGCTGGAAGCCCTCCGTCCGGGCGAGATTTCCCCTGTCGTGGAAACCCCGGGGGGGCTGTATATCCTTCTGCGTCTGGACCCGGACCCCGAGTATCTGACCGAGTACCGCGCCGAGGCGGAGGATGCCTACCGCCTGTTCGCCTATGAGACGCGGATGGCGCAGTGGAAGGCGGAGGTCAGCGTGTCGCTGACGGATGAGTTTCATAAGTTGAGAATGGAGAGTTGAGCGTTGAGAGTGGTAACGTTTGGGGAATTGATGCTGAGGCTGGCGCCGCCGGGGTATGAGCGGTTTGCGCAGACCGGCAGCTTTAACGCCGCGTATGGGGGCGGGGAGGCCAATGTGGCGGTGTCGCTGGCGGGATTTGGCGCGGAGGCTTCCTTTGTGACGAAGCTGCCGGCGCATGAGATCGGGCAGGCGGCGGTGAACAGCTTGCGCCGCTATGGCGTGGACACGCGGTATATCGCGCGCGGCGGCTCGCGCGTGGGCATTTACTACTTAGAAAAAGGCGCGTCCCAGCGGCCCAGCAAGGTGATCTATGACCGGGCGCATTCCGCGATCGCGGAGGCGGGCCCGGCGGATTTTGACTGGGACGCCATTCTGGACGGCGCGGATTGGTTCCATTTCACCGGCATTACGCCCGCGCTGAGCGAGGCCGCCGCGTCCCTCTGCGCGGACGCGTGTAAAACCGCCAAGGCCAAGGGCCTGACGGTTTCGTGTGATTTGAATTACCGCAAGAATCTCTGGACGCGCGAGAAGGCGGGGCAGGTGATGGGCGCGCTGATGCCGCAGGTGGACGTCTGCATCGCCAATGAGGAGGACGCCGCCGACGTCTTCGGCATCCACGCCGTCGGCAGCGACGTGATCCAAGGCGCGATCCGCCGCGAGGGCTATCAGGCGGTGGCCCGGACGCTGGCGGAACGCTTCGGCCTGTCGCAGGTGGCCATCACGCTGCGCGAGTCGCTTTCGGCCAACGACAACAACTGGGCGGCGATGCTCTATGATGGGACCACATGCTATTTCTCCAAAACCTACCCCGTCCACATCGTGGACCGCGTGGGCGGCGGCGACAGCTTCGGCGCGGGACTGATCTACGGCGCGCTGACCGGCCTGGACGCGCAGTCAAGGCTGGAGTTCGCCGTGGCGGCCAGCTGCCTGAAACACAGCATCGAGGGCGACTTCAACCTGGTCACCGCCGAAGAGGTGCGCCGTCTGGCGCGGGGCGACGCGTCGGGGCGGGTGCAGAGGTAAGCCCTACGGACGCTGTGCGCCCGCATATATCCGCAAAAATTCCTCTTCATCCTCCAGCAACACCGCGCCGACCTCCAGCAGCTCGGTCGCTTTCAGCGTCACGCCTTCAAACGCGGCCATAACGCGCACGACGCTGTAAGGGACAATCTGCTTTGACAGCTCAATGGAGTACTTTTTATCATCGCAAGGGAACAAAAAGCGGCCCGTTCCCTCAGTGATCGCACCGCCCGGTTCACGGTAGGCCATATACATTGATATGCAGGCTTCGGGATTGCCGGTATCACTGTTGCCAATGTCCCATAGCCTGCCTTCGCCCACCAAGACTCTATATTCTTTTACATCCGCGTTCACCGTTAATTTTGTCATGTAATTGAAGGAAGGGATACTGCTGTCGCTGACATAAACGGCGTTTCGGATATGGAAGTAATCAAAAGCGTCGACCCTTCCCTGCCCGGAAACCGTGATTGTCGGATACCGGTAGCTTGTAAAACTGATGGATTCTGAGGGTCTGAACGTATATTTAAGCAATTCGTCTATCTCTGTCTGATCGCTGATCTGCACGAAGGTCAAGCTTCCAATAATGTTCAATGCGCTGAAATCCTCTTTGGTAAGATGCCCGATCTCGCTGGCGGTCAGCACGACCGTATTCATATGCCGTTCGTCCAGCAGCATGTCCTCAAAGGTTTGGAAGCGTTCGGGCAGATACCAGGTATTGCGGGCGCTGTTCACGATCCGGCCGCCCACGATGTCCAGCTCTAAGTAAGAAAAATAAGCCCCAAGGGAATCAATGATTTTATCATAGTTCCTTGGGCTGATAATGCTGTTTTCATCCACGATATACTTGGCATAGAAGGATTCTTTGCCGACGGTGATTTTTCCGTTCAGCGTTCCGTCTGTAAATCGGTATCCGCTCCGAAAAGGCGAATTTCTCAAGATATAATAACTGGCGCCGATGCCGCTGACTTTTGCGTTAGCGCCGTACTCCTCTTTCGCCTGAGCTTTGAACGAATCAGAGTAGACTTTTTCAAGGCGTTTGCCCTCTGCCTTGACCTCGTCGCTCGTTACGGTGCAGCCGGGCAGCCATAGTAAGGTCATAAGCATGGCGGCGATCAAGAAGGTTCTTTTTTTCATCAGCAAATCTCCTACATCCTCAAGCAAGCGTCCAGCGCGAGCCGCAGCACAAACTCCCGAATATTTGTCTGGCGGTTGAAGCTTCGGCTGTCCCATTCCTCGCCGCATAGGCTCAACTCCTAGTTTTTATCGGTCCAACTGCCCCAGCAGCCGCTCCAAGTCCTCCGGGCTGTAAAACTCCAATTCCACGCGGCCCTTGTCGCCCCGCCCGGCGATGATGCGCGCGCGGCGGCCGTAGCGGTCGGACAGGCGGCGTTCGTGCTCTTCCAGGAAATTCGGCGCGGCGGGAGCCGGGACAGGCGGCTCCGCCTCCCCGGCCAACAGCTTCTTGATGTAGGCCTCCGTCTGGCGCACGGACAGGCCCGCCTCTTCGATATGGTCGGCGGCCTTGACTTGCAGGGCCGCGTCCGGCAGGGCCAGCAACGCGCGCGCGTGGCCCTCGGTCAGCCTACCGTCCGCCAGCCGCGCTTTGAGCTCGTCTGGCAGGGCCAGCAGGCGCAGGGCGTTGGTCACCGCCGGGCGGCTGCGCCCGACCTGCCGCGCCACGTCCTCCTGCGTCAGCCCGAATTCGTCCATCAGCGAGCGGTAGCCCTCCGCGATTTCCAGCGCGTTCAGGTCCTCCCGCTGGAGGTTCTCGATCAGCGCCAGCTCCGCGACCTTGCGGTCGTCCGCGTCCAGCACGATGGCCGGCAGATGCGTCAGGCCCGCCATCCGCGCCGCGCGCCACCGCCGTTCCCCCGCGATGATCTGATACGCGCCGGACGCCCGGCGGCGCACAATCAGCGGCGTGATCACGCCATGCAGGCGGATCGAGTCGGCTAGGTCCGCCAGACCCGGTTCGTCAAAATTTTTGCGCGGCTGTTTGCGGTTGGGCTCCACCTCCGCCACGCGCAGACTCAAATAGCCGCTGTGCGCGTCCCGCGTTGCCTCCTCGCCCAATAGCGCGCCCAAGCCGCGTCCTAACCCTTTTTTATCCGGCATGATGTCCTCTCCCTAAACCAAATCTTTATAGCGCCGCGCAGAACTCGCCGGTCCGCATGACCCGCGCGAAGATGCCATCCAGCGAGGCCATAAACGTCTTATGCACGGTTTCCGCCGGAATGATCTCCCCGCCATACTCCAGGCTCATCGTCGCGCACGCGTCGTCCAATACGATCACGGAAAGCCCGAAGTCCTGACAGGCCCGTACCGTGGTGTCAATGCACATGTGGCTCATCATCCCGCAGACCACAAGCTCCGTGATCCCGTGGCTCTTGACCCATTCCGCGAGGCCGGTTTCTAAAAAACTGTTGGGCATAGACTTGACCACATGATGCTCGTGCTCCAGCGGCGATAAATGGGGATGAATCTGCGCCCCATACGATTCCGGCAGAAAGAAAGTGTCGTCCGGCGGATTGATATGCTGGACATGGGCTACCAGCAGATTGCGTTCCCGAAACAGCCCCAAAACCGTTTCAATGTTAGCCAACGCTTCCAATGGCTTATGGAGCGGCAAGGCTCCGCCTTCAAAGTAGTCGTTCTGAACATCCACAATCAGCAACGCACGGTTCATATCAGGCCTCTTTTTCCGGCGTATTCTGCGCCAAAATTTCCTCCGCCAGCTTGTCGTAGCAGTCCGCGCCCCGGGAGAGGCGGTCGTAATACTGCACCGGCATCCCGTGGCTGGGCGCCTCGGACAGGCGCACGTTGCGCGGGATGGCCGTGCGGTACAGTTTTTCCGGGAAATGCCGCTTGACCTCCTCGGCCACTTGCAAGGACAGGTTCAGCCGCGCGTCGTACATCGTCAGCAGCAGCCCCTCGATCTCCAGCTCGCGGTTCAGCGCGTGGCGCACCTTGCGGATCGTGAACATCAGGTCGCTCAGCCCCTCCAGAGCGTAGTATTCGCACTGCACGGGGATCAGGACGGTGTCCGCCGCGCACAGGCACTGGAGCGTCAGCAGCGTCAGCGTCGGCGGCGCGTCGATCAGTATGTAGTCATAGTCCTCCCGCAGAGGGTCCAGCGCCGCCTTTAGGCGGTATTCGCGCGCCTCGACGGAGATCAATTCGATTTCCGCGCCGGACAGCGCCTTGTTAGACGGCAATACGTCGCCGTACGGCGTGCGCACGATGGCGCGGAGCGCGTCCATCTGGCCGATCACGACGTCGTAGATGCTGGGCGAAACGCCCTTGTCCACGCCAAAGCCCGACGTCGCGTTGCCCTGCGGATCGAAATCGCACAAAAGCACCCGCCGTCCGGCCCGCGTCAACGCCGCCGCCGTATTGACGCAAGTCGTCGTCTTTCCAACGCCGCCCTTCTGGTTGACGACCGCGATGATCTTTCCCAAAACCAAGGCCCCCCCTTGTCGGAAAATAGTATATCATTTTTGCGGGAGAGCCGCAAGGGGGGGTTCCTAAACAATAATAGCGGGGTGTATCCTTCACCATGAGGACTTTTCCCTCTTGACATTCCGCAAATGCCACTGTATAATAACCATGTAAGGTGGTAATACGCCTTGCAGCATCAGGTGTTTCCCCGCCAATAAGTGGGAGCCTTTATACGTCAGGCGTTTCCCCGCCAATAAGTGGGAGCCTTTATACGTCAGGCGTTTCCCCGCCAATAAGTGGGAAACTTTAACATCGAGAAAGGGGCGGGTTTTTCCCGCTTCTTTCATTTTTATGAGGTGGTACAGATGAGCGATGCGTTAAGGTTATACAGTGTATCGGATCGATATATCCGATTTCTAAGAGCCGATCAGCGCTTGTACGGCGTTTATAGCGGCAAGGAAGATACGCGTGAGCATACCCGCAAATATTTAGGTGTAGTCATACATACCAGCGGATTTAATTATTTCATTCCTTTATCCTCCGGGAGAGACACCGATTATTTCGTAGATAAAGACGGACAGCGTCAAATCCGTAAGAGTGTCCTCCCCATTATCCGTATGGTGTCAAACGCCACACGGTCAAAAGAGCGTGAATTGCTGGGGACGCTTAGAATCAGCAATATGATCCCTGTCCCTGACAGTGAACTAACCGCTTATGATATATCCTCTGAATGTGACCGGATGTATAAATCGCTTATTTTGAAAGAATATGCTTATATTAAGGCTAATTCTTCGCTGATACGAAATCATGCCAATGCGCTTTATAATCAAAAAACCAAAGAGGCTTCATTATTTTCGGGGGAACCCAAGCCAGGCTACCTAAACAGTACGCTTGATTTTCGGTATGCCGAAAAAAAGTGCCTTGAGTTTTGCGATACGGAATGCACGCTTACCCATGGCCAATCCTAAACGAACGGAGGGAGCCGCCTTGAAGCAGTACCATATCGCCCTGGACGAAACCCAAATCGCCAAGACCGTGATCCTGCCCGGCGACCCGGAGCGGTGCGAGGGGATCGCGCGGCATTTGGAGCATCCGGCGTTTCTGGCCCAAAACCGCGAGTTTACCACATGGGAAGGATACCTCGGCGGGGAGCGCGTGCTGGTCACGTCCACCGGCATCGGCGGCCCCAGCGCGGCCATCGCGCTGGAGGAGCTGGCTGCGCTGGGCGCGGACACGTTCCTGCGCGTCGGCACCTGCGGCGGCATTGCGCTGGAGGTCTGCGGCGGGGACGTGGTGATCGCCTCCGGCGCGGTGCGCCATGAGGGCACGAGCCGGGAGTACGCGCCGCCGGAATACCCGGCTGTGCCGAGCTTCGCGGTCCTGAGCGCGCTGGCGCGGTCCGCCGGGGAGCTGGGGCTGAACCACCATGTCGGCGTTGTGCAGAGCAAGGACAGCTTCTACGGCCAGCACAGCCCGGAGCGGATGCCGGTGGCGGACCAGCTGCTGTATAAATGGGAGGCGTGGCGGCGGCTGGGCGTGCTGGCCAGCGAGATGGAGAGCGCCGCGCTGTTCACCGCGGGGGCCGCGCTGGGCGTCCGCGTCGGCGCGTGCTACTCCGTCGTGTGGAACAAAGACCGCTTGGCGCGGGGTCTGCCCGACAGCGAGTGCCATGACCCGGAGGCCGCCATCCGCCTGACGCTGCGGGCGGCGGAAATCCTGCAAAAACCATCATAAACAGGCTAAATCTACAAACAGCAGGAAACACTTTCCGTAAAAATATGTGCGGTTTTTTGTATTTTTCCACTAGCAATCCGGTATGGATTGTGATATCATGAAAGACAGTTTTGACCGAATGGAAACTATCTCCTAAACGGAGGTGCGCCGCGTGGAGCATGTGGAGTTAATCAACCGCATCATCGAGGCGGAGAATGAGGCGCAGCGGATCGCCGGGGACGCGCGGGACAAGCTGATCGCCCTGCCGGCGGAGTTGCAGGAGAAGACCGAAATCGTCCATCAGGAAATGCGTCGGCGCGCGGAAAACCGCGTGGAGCAGGTGCGCAAGCATGAGGAGCAATGGGCCGACGAGCGCGTCGCCGCTCTGAACGCCCAACTGGCCGAGGAACTGGCCGCGCTGGAGCGCATGTTTGCCGAGCGGCGGCAGCAGTGGGCCGATCACATGCTGGCCATGGTCATCGGCCGGTAAACGGGGATGGGGCGGTTACAGCGGTACGGAGCCGCGGCGGCCAAGGTGCGCGCCCTGTGGGGTCTGCGCCTGCGCCCGGAGGATTACCGGCGCATGGCCGCGATGCGGACGCTGCCGGAATTGGCGGTGTTCCTGCGCGCGCATCCGCGCTGGGGCCGCGCGCTGGAGGGCGTGGATCTATCCGCCATCCACCGCTTTGAGCTGGAGGAGCACTTGCGGCGGCACCGTTTGGAGGAGCATCTGCGCGTCTACCCCTATCTGAGCCGCGAGGATCAGGAGCTGCTGGATTTTCCGGTGCTGGAGATGGAGCTGTCGCAGATCATGCGGTATCTGCGACTGGCCCGGATGGGCCGCGCGGAGGAGTATTCGTTCACGCCGCCGCCGCGCTTGGCGCGGCGCTCGTACGTTAATTTCGCCGCGCTGTCGGCGGCTTCCACCTATGACGGCCTGATCCAAGCCGTTTCCGGAACAAAGTTCGCAGAGGTTCTGCGCGGACTGAAGCCGCAGCTGGCGGACAGGGAGTTCCCGGATTTCGCGCAGATGGAAACCGCGCTGTTCAATGTCTATTTCCGTGAGTTATACGCGGTGACCGTACGCCAGCGGGACGACGGAATGCGCCGCCGCCTGTTGGAAAGCATGGGGCTGCAGGCGGACTTGATGAACATCGCGGTCATTTTGCGCGTAAAACGCTACTATCCCGAAATGGAAGGCCTATTGCTGAGTTACCTTCTGCCGGTCCATCACCACCTAAAGCCGCCTGTGCTGCAGCGCATGTACGCCGCCCAAGACGCTTCCGCCGTCTTTGAGGTCTTGCGCGGCACGTGGTACGGGCCGTATTTCCCGGCCGACGGCGTCTCGCTGGAGCGCACCTTAGCCCAAATCCGGTATGACCACAGCCTGCGCGGACTCCACGAGCCCCTGCCGTCCGTGGTCACGCCGCTGTCGTTCCTGCACCTGACCGGCGTTGAGCTTAGCAACGTGATCCACATGATCGAATGCGTCCGCTATAATATCCCGCAAGAAGAAGTATTATCCTACGTGGTAGGGGGCGAATAAGGCATGGCTGTGGCGGCGATGAAGCTGGTGACGGTGGCGGGGCCGCTGGAGGATTTTGACCGGACGATCCGCAACTGCGTGATCAACCGGGAGTTCCACCCCGAACCGGCCATGAGCGTGATGCAGCAGACACAGGGGCTGCTGCCGTTTGAGCGGAACAACCCGTTCGAGGCCTTATTGCGTCAGGCGCATCTTGTTTCCGACCGCGCGGGCATCGCGCTGGACTACCGCGAGTTTCCGGAGGACGCGTACCGCGCCGAGGACGCCGCCGCGCTGTTTGACCGCTTGGGATCGCGGATCGCCGCGCTGGCCGGGGAGCGGGAAACCCTGCTGGCGCGCGTGGAGGACAACCGGCAGATCCTGATCCAAATGGAGCACGTGCGCGGCATGGCGGTGCCATTGCAGGACTTCTTCCACTTCACGTATGTAAAATTCCGGTTCGGGCGGCTCCCGCGCGACATCTACCATAGCTTCCTGCCGTATATCCAGAGCCGGAGCGACGTGTTCTTCATTGAAACCAGCGTGGAGCCGGACGCGGTGTACGGCATGTACCTGACCTCCCGCACCCATGTGGACCATATCGACGCGCTGTTCGCCTCGCTCCAGTTTAAGCGTGTGCGCCTGAGCAGCCGCTTGGAAGGCACCAGCGAGGAGGCGGTGTCCAATCTGACGCGGGACAGCCAGACGGCCCGTCTGCGCATCACGGAAATTGACGCGGAGCTGGAAAGTTTGCGCCGCGACGAGAGCGCGGAGTTTCTGCGGTGCTATTCATTCGTGCGCTATATGAACGACTCCTGCGAGGCGCGCCGTTTCGCCGCGCATACGGGCGAAAGCTTTTACCTTCTGGGCTGGGTCCCGGAAAGCGCGTACGCGGAGTTTACGGCGAATTTGGAGCGGTATAACGACTATATCGTCGTCAGCGAGGACCCGGAGAGCCTGACGGGCTTCACGCCCCCGGTCAAACTGGAAAACGCGCGTGTGTTCCGCCCGTTTGAGCCGTTTGTGAGCATGTACGGTCTGCCGTCCTACAATGAGATCGACCCGACGCCGCTGATGGCGCTGACGTATTCCTTCCTGTTCGGGGCCATGTTCGGAGACTTGGGCCACGGCGCCATGCTGGCGCTGGCGGGCTTTTTGATGTGGAAGCTCAAAACAATGTGGCTGGGCCGCGTGCTGATTTATGCGGGCGTGTGCTCGATGCTGTTCGGCGGCGCGGTGTACGGCTCCGTGTTTGGCTATGAGGCGCCGGGCTATGGCTTTAAGGTGCTCCAGCCCGCCGCCAACA
>Ga0082212_10004720_pt1 | contig 18793 bp, 7 predicted proteins | sample TergutNt197P3_FD_71548 | JGI IMG/M metagenome (GOLD analysis project Ga0082212, IMG submission 71548) | Neocapritermes taracua P3 segment gut microbial communities from Petit-Saut dam, French Guiana - Nt197 P3 | ecosystem: Host-associated > Arthropoda: Insects > Digestive system > Gut ...
CCCGCCCCTTCGGGGCACCCCCCGAGGAAAAGCCAAAATCTCTGATTTTGAGTTTTACCTACGTGCAGTAGCAGCGGTTTTGCTTTAGCAAAAGCCTGCTAATGCCTTTTAAAAGGGGGCAAAACCCCACCCGCTGTAGCGGAAATCATTTCAGCTGAAAAGCATTTCGATTACGAATTACGAATTACGAATTACGAATTGCTTTACATCAGCCTCCGACAACCATACGAAGAATCAAAGCAGCATCGGTAGTGTCAACAACACCGTCGCCACTGACATCACCCAAAAGCAAGGCTCTGGGGGTCCATTCTACCAGGCCTACAACCATTTGGAGGATCAAGATGGCATCTTCGGGGGAAACAACGCCGTCGCCGTTGACGTCACCCAGGAGGCCGATGACCAGGACGCCTTCTTCAATCAGGAGTTCCAAATCAAGCAGATGGCCGACATTGGAGAGATATTGCAGCTTCACAGGTTCTACTGCCAGCGGATAATCCCCGGTACCGGGAGCGGTGTCCGCTATTTTGTAGGTTACGGTGAAGAGGAGGACATCGTTTTTGACATTTTCATCGGCAGCAAAGGCTATCCGCATAGTGTTCGGGGCAAAGACCGGATTGGCGACAAAGAACATGGTATCCAAATCGCCGGCAGGCTTGATGGTTTGAGGTGTATAGACACTGCCATCATAAGGAATCTTCAGGTCTAAAGCGGCAAAGCCGGAGGCATTGTCCTTGATCTTGTAGGTAACATCAACCAGGTCGCCGGGTTTAGCCAAAACATCGTTCACTTCTATGGTCACAGGTTTTGCGGGTGTTTCCTGGACGATTGGCAGTGAGAGATAAGTATTGGGACCGACATTGACAGTGAATTCGGTGGGATCCTTTGTCATAAAGGTAAACTCAGGATCCGAGCCGTAAAGGATAACGCACAATTCCCTGCCTGCCCGGAATGTGTATTCGGTCACATCCATTTCCCAGGTGTAGGAATTGAAGTTTGCGGTTGTCGGGACACCCGTGCCGTAGGGGATGATGTCTTGGGATTGGAAGAGATAGTTGGGGTGCCAGTTCCCGCCTTTTTCGATATTGGCGACCCCGGGGACATCAAAAGAAAGGGTCCCGTCGGGGTTGGGGTTACGGACGTCGACCGAGCCGATGGCTACGACCTTTACGCCCCCGCTCCACCATTCAACCAGCATGCAGGAAAGGGCGCCCACATCACGACTTGCGGCTACTTCGGCGGTCATTGAGGGAGGACCGCTGATGGTAAAGTTTTCCGGAATATCCATTCTGTAGATCACGCGGTCAGTTACAGCGGCTGTTTTGCTGAAAGTGCCCGCCAATGCGGAACTTGCAACGCAGAACCGGTTGCTAGGTGCGCTCCAAGCAGTGGTAGAGTTGTTCAAACCGCCGACGATCCGGTTTCTCCAGGCGCTCCGGTTATTGGCGCCAAGGCTCTGAGCCTGACCCAGCTGGATCAAGGCATTGGGCAGGAAACCGTTAGCCAGGTCTACCCCGTTGGCCCGGGCTTGAGTAGGCACTTGAGCGGTATTATTGGCGATGGCCACATAGTCGAAAGTCGGGAAGGCTGCCAAAGAGCTTGCAAGGTAATCATCCTTAAAGGTATTGGCTGTAACGTCTGATTGCGGTGTTGTTTTGATAACGCCGACTCTGCCGCCTTGGGGATAGAATTTCTGATACACACCCGCCGGCCAGACATCATAATCTTTGGTTCCGGATATGTTGCTGGCGATCCGATAATTCGGTACGCTGTCTGTAATGCCATTGTCGATGCCCCATAGATAGTAATCCAGCCAAAGATGCAAGTTAGTCGAGGTCGTCCAGGCCCCGGACATACCACTGGCCATTTCATGCTGGCCCTGAGACCATTGGCCTTTGATGACTTCGACTCCGTTATGCTTCAGCGCTTCATTAAGCAAACCGGTATTACGGAATTTGACGTTACCGTCGTTTAGGCCGGCGCCCATGATAACACCGGTGTCTTTACGCATATCATCAGCGAAGGAGAGCGGATTTCTTTCATCCCAGAAGGAGCTGTAGTCTCCGACACCGCCATCTCCTTCAAACCTTTGATAGAGCTGCCAATCCCACCAGACATCCCAAGCCGGCGAACTGTTGCCGGGATAGGCCTGGGCGCTGGAGCTCCAAAGCCTGCCTTGGGTATAGTGGGAGGTAGCCATAATGTCCTCACCCACATATCCGCCGGGACCGTAGGCAATGCCGTTTTCCCGGAAATAGTTATAAGCATTGGTAACGGGAGCGCCGGGATAAATTGTCCGCAAGCCTTCCACGCCGGTAACGGCGGCCGCGACCGGCAGAGTTCCTTCATAGGATGTGCCGGAAGCCGCGCAGTCGCCGGTGGCCCAATAGGCTTTTACCTCAACTGTGCTGGTGCGGGTGGTGAAAGCTCTGCTCCTGCCGTTGAGCCAGTCTACTACGGCGGCGGCGGCAATGCTTTCCTCATATTGCCCGTATCTCAAAAAGCCTTCGGCGTTGCTGTTGCCGAGCATATGAGCGGTAACCTGGGCATATCCCCGCGCATTGTTGGTGGCCGCGCTGCCAAAGGCGCCTGCCGAAGCGGGAGCGGTCGAAGTCGTATTACCGTTGGTTTGAACGGATGTAGGCGTAGTTGCCGGTGGCAGCCAGGGGTAATCCGCAACGATCTCCGGGTGGGCATCGTAATAAGCTTGGGTCGCATCCAGCATGCCATCTGCCAGCAGATCCTTATATCTGGCCACGGTGGCTAACGGGCCTTTGCCGATACGGGTATCGGTAAGAGCCCTTAAAGCCTTGTAGCTAACATCGCCCTCGTCGCTGTAGATCGTTTTCCAGTGATCATAGTTGGTCAGGACCCCGGTCACGCCGGCGGGTCTCTTATCAAAGGCCGTGGAATGGAGCCGGGTAGGCGACTTGCCCTGATCGGGGAAACCGGAGTAGACGCGGCCACCGAAAGTCGCAAAAGCAGTTCCGGTCCCGCCGCTGGTATTATTGGAGTAAGGTGTAAGGAAGAGGATCGCCGGGCATTTAAAACCGCCGTTGGCTTCCAGGGTTGCGGCAGGTCTTCTGATCAGAACGCGCATCCGGTCGCGCTTGCCGTCAAAGTCGGTATCCAAAGGAGCCTCGATCCAAACCTCTTCGGTGATGGCGCCGGTGGTGCTGATATTACTGTTTGTCCTATTTGTGGAAGCGTTATAAAAGTCAGGGAATTTGACCAGGTTTTCCTGCAGCCACTTATTGCCGACTTCAGGCACGGGGGCCGGTTCCGGCGCCGGCGCCGCGGCAACATTGAGAGCCATCAGCAGGCTAAAAGCCAATGCCAAAACGAGGCTGCCAACCATAAGTAAAGTATGTTTTCTGTTTTTCATTAAAAGAACCCTCCATATTAAAATAGTTTTTGTTTTAAAGCTATTATTGTGATCGGTATATCTTATCAGAAACTATCCCCCTTTCAGACAATTATTTGCAACACTATACAGGGCCAGAGTCAATGCTGTACATAGTAGATAAATTGTACCACAATTAGGACATCATTTCAATACTTGAATAACTGTTAAATTACGGCAAGATGTAACAAATTAGGAGTTAGGAATTAGGAATTAGGAGTTTAAAAACCCCTGTTTTCCCCAGCCAAAGGATAAGGAAAACAGGGGTTTCTTTATTTAGTCACTTGCTTCCCCGCAACATCAACAAAAAACAAGAAATTAATAAGGTTTTATTCAATTGCTTTTGCGCAGCAAAAGCAATTGAATAATTCTTAATTCTTAATTCTTAATTGCGGTCGCAGACCGCCTCAGCTGTTTATCAAATAATGGATCAGTGCCAGCATTTTGGCTGCTTCGGCCCTGGTGGCATTGTTCAGCGGTTTGAAGGTACCGTCCGGGTAGCCGTTGATTATGTCAGCCTTTTGCATATTGCTGACATGGTCCTTGGCATATTCGGCGATTTGGGCTCCGTCGCTGAAACTGGCTTCCTGATTGTAAAAAGTCAGGGAATGCTCTTTATAGGTGATATAACGGGCCAGCATAGTGGCGATTTCCTGGCGGCTGATAGTTCTGTTTGGAGTAAAAGTGGTGTTGGAAGTACCGAGAGTCACTCCGGCTTCGACCGCCCAGGAGACAGCGCCGGCATAATAGGCGCCGGACTTGACATCAGTAAAGGGACCGTCATAGGTAGTAAGAGCAGCGCCTTCCATTCTGGCCAAAATAGTCACAAACTCGGCCCGGGTAATGGGGTCGCCGGGAGCAAACAAGGTAGCTGTCTTACCGTTAACAAAACCCTTGCGGGCCAAATATTCCACATATTGGTAAGCCCAATGGGTCTTGGCCACATCCTGGAAAGTGGGACCTTGGGTATCCTCACCCAAAATATTAAACCCCGAAGGCTTATTAGGATCCCCAACAACGGGATCAGTACCCGTACCGGTACCGGTGCCTGTACCGGTACCATCACCAGTACCGGTCACGGGTGTCCATTTAGCCTTGAGGGTGAAATCGCTGGTAACCGGGGTGCTAAAAACATATGATACATCCCCCTTAAACCAGCCGGCAAAGGTATTACCGCTTTTAGTAGGATCCGGGTCAGGTTTTGTTACTGTTCCACCATCGGGAACTGTTTGAGATGGGACGGAGCTTCCTCCATCACTATCGAAAGTTATGGTATATGCAAGCTTCCATTTAGCATAAAGGGTAAAGCTGCTGTTAACTTTTGTGTTAAAATTATAAGCTGTGGTGCGGGCTTCGTCGGTATACCAGCCAACAAAGATGTTGCCTTTATTATTGTGCTCGGTAGGTATGGGATCATCAGGCTTTTGTGCTACTTTATTGTTTTCAACAGTTTGCGTCTTATAAACTTTACCACTACCTACATCAGCAATAAAAGTTATTGTGTGAGAATCAGCTGCAGAATAGGGTTTAATAGTTATTTTATTCGGCCCCTCAGCTTGTAGTGGAACCCGAAGCGAACTATTATGAATTCTGACAACTTCTTCAATGCTTATGTCGATTGGGGCTTTGCCGGTATATTTAATATTAACCATACAGGTAATATTGCCCAGCAAATTATCGTCTCCGAATCTATGGATACCAAAATGAACAGTAGAAAACAACGCTGGGTTATCAAAGTCATTAGGCAATGGCCCTGTCCAGGTTATGCCATTTTCTGCAGGTTTATCAAAGGATACTGATTTGATTACTACGTTTTTGCTCGGATCAGGTAACGGGGTAATGATACTGGGAGGATATTCAGCAACCCCACCTTTTGTAGTAAAATCAAAACCGGCATACCACTGGCTAACGGTTGGTTCCATAGCAATATTAAAAACAGCCTCGCCATTCTCATCAACCATCACCGAATCAGTTATGGTATATCTACCTCCGCTGCCTGTAGCCCAAGCTGTAGAGGAGAAAGCTATAATCATTATGATCAATAAAAGAGGAATAAGAATTTTTTTCATGGAGTAAACCCTCCTGTGGGGCTGCTTTGCAGCCCAAGATTTTTGAATTAAGATTTGAGATTTAAGATGTAATGATAAAGCCAGCCTCTTCTTTCTTCATCGGTATATTCTACTTATAATGCACTATCCTGCAGAATATTGCGCAAATCAGGGGAATACTCCCGGTGGTAGTTTGCCCATCCACCGGGAGCACTATGCCAGAAGTCGGAAGTCTGAGGCCGGAGGTCGGAGGGGGTGAATTTTTTCTGAACGGAAAAATCACCCGACCTAACCCCTACTCCCTAACCCGGACAAGCCGGAGTGTTGAGTTTTGAGTGTTGAGTTTTGAGTAGGAGCAGGAATACAGCGGCACGAAAATTCTGCCATTTTACGCAGAATTTCGGGAGTAAGTGCCTAACCCCTGCAATTTACTTACCGATCAAAGACCAAAGCGCAACAATATCTGCCAGGTCGATCATGCCATTACCATTCAGGTCATATTTCTTGATATCGTCCCAGTCGGATGAGAGGTCGGTTTTGTAGAGATGGTGATAAATCAACCAGGAAATGGTGGCTTCATCCAACTCTCCGCCTTCATATCCCAAGGGATGGATCAGGACTTTGGTAGGAGCGCCCGGCTTGGTTATTATAGCATCGATGGGGCTGGATTTGCCGGCTATAAAGCAGTAGCCGGTAACCTTGCTCAGGAAGGTATCAAGAACTGTCGCATCAGGCCCGGCTGCGACGCCATCCTTTAAGGTAAAGTGGAAAGTGACCAACGGGGTTTCGGTTTCGGCTTTGATAAGAACCCCCGGTCTGCCCAGATGCATATCTAAGGTCAGTTTGCCGTTCACCACATCATAGGAGAAGGAACCCTGAGCGGGGCTGTGGGTCAGCAGGCTCGGGCCGAAAGTGTAGCCGGCATAATTCAGGTTTTTGGCATCGAATGCAGCCTCGATCGTAAAGAGATTGGCGCCTTCGTTAGCGACATTAACGACTGAGACTACATAGTCGACCTTGTTGCCTTCCTTGACATAGATTTGGACCGGGGCATTAATATTAGCGGAAAAGTCGGTGACGGAAGCGGCGCCGGCTTTTCCGGCATTACTTTCCGAAGAAGCGGTGAAAGTCATGGGTTTAAAGGCGGGATCGGTTGCGGGGATCCCGACATAAACCGGAATTTCAATGGTTTGTCCGGCTTCGACAGCATAGAGGTCATTCAAAAGAGTGAAATCCAAAGCGCAATCAGCGCCGACCCGGATGATATCGGTGGCATCGCCGGTGTTTGTAACTGTGAACCATTGAGTAGCTACCCTACCGGGATCAGCTGCTTCAAATTTACCGGCCTTAACGACTAAATCGCCGCCCACAGCCGGACCGTCTTCGTGTAATATACCAATGGAATAGCTGAGGAAGGTGCTTACTTTACCTGGGTTATCATGCCTATCCAGAATGTAGTAATGCAGCTTGTTGGCAGAATCATAGTATTCGTTGACCGTATTACCGGAAACGATCTCGCTCTTAACAGGCACATCCCCGGCAATGCCGCGGATATCACCTTTATATTCTCCGCCCACATAATAGCCCGTATCGGTAAAGGATTTCCCGGCCTTGAAAGTAGCGTCCATCAGATGCACCTGATGGGCAATAGGATAACCGACTGATGCACCGTTCAGGTAATAGTCGGTCATGGTTTGGATCCTGTTGTCAAGATGGGAATCGACGACCTGGTAACTTCCGCTGCCGGAGGTCAAGCGGGAGATCAGTACGCCGTCATCCGGGGCATAGCTGTCATAACCGGTACGCTCTACCACTTCAATTGACATCCGGGTGGCACGGGTGCGGGTATTGCTCCAGCCCGTGGTCACCAAGGTAGCCCTATCCGGGTTGGCGGAGTCGAAATTAAGCTCAATGGCCTTATAGAAATTGGGGGCTATCAGGCCATAGTTTTCCAATTGGGGATAGTGGCCGGCATTGTTCATGGGGATATTACGCGCCACTACCTCTTTTACCACCGGACCGTCTGATTTCAGGTTTGCCACAGAGAGCTCGTAGATGTCGCCCGGATCATAGAAGTTAGAGAACTTCTTGGAGACGAACATCAAATGTACGGGTGCACTATCAGCCTCCAGTCCCCCGGGTACACTCCAGCGGGCATGGTCGCCAAAGGGGCCGGCAAAACAGCCGCGGGACATCAGATCCCAAGGCTCGGTCCTGGCGCTGACGGTATCGGAAAAAGGTGCGCTGTAGTTATCCGGAAGGTTGACGATATGGCCGAATTCATGAGTATAGGTAGCCATCCCGTTGCATTCCGCCTGCTGGGAATAGGGTATATTGGGCACATTAAAGCCCAAAGAGTTACGTACAGTGGTGCCGCCATAGCCGCTGGAGCTGGCCCATTTGGTCATTCCGGCGGCCCAGGATGTCCATCTGACATAACGGGTGGGAGAGGTATTGGATCCGCCTGCGGTACCGGGTTTCGAGGTATCCTGACCGGTATAACTATTTGCCCAAGTCCAGTCCGCGGCAGGGAATTTAAATTCATACTCGCTTAAAGTACCTAAGGTTTGATGTGCTCTGATTTTATCCGCCTCGGTGCTTAAAGTGGTATTGCTATAGCCACCTCTGCCAGCCATGGATAAAACGTATTGAGGATTTTCTGTAAATAATATTTCAAGTTCATCCATTTTGGCTTTTGGACCATATTCATAGGGCACATCCTTACCATCGGCCCATTGCAGCTGGCCGAACTCCATCCAAACGCCGGATTGGTCATAGCCGGAATGCAAAACGAAAAAGAAATCGTAGTCACCAATGTATACGTTATCAGCATTTGCTAAGGCTATGCTATCACTGATGAGGTTGCGTGCACCGCCGCTACGGCGGAGGCTGGGTGGCTGGTCATTTGAGCCAACGTAACTATGGCCATATTCCAGCTCTAAGCCTTGCAGATGGTAGGGGCCGAAAGCCTTGAGATCCACATTCCATTTGCCGTAAGAAACCTCACGCCAAAATTCATCAATATTAGAACCGAAATTGCTGGCATTATTTGCCGGGTCGGTTATCTTTTTGTTGAGAAAATCCTCCCAGAACTTCAGTAATGCCGCTTCGTCTTCGACAACACGCTGGGGATTTTTTGTCACAGGGTCGCCGCGCTCAATCTTATTCAGGTAATCCTTATATGTATCAAATGGGGCAAAGGTGTGCCAGCCAAAAAGGTCGGTATTTTTTTCGCCCAGCATCAGGAATGGCTTATCGAAGAAATCGACAAGGATGATCGCTCCATTGATCGGGGTATTACGGTGTTCCGGGATGCCCAAATCTGCTCTGCCGCCGGCCCAGCGGGAGGGATTATAGACGCTGGCCGGGTTTTGTTCCGTCATCCAGTCGATCACCGGATTGGGGACAAAGTTGCTCCAGTTGGTATCCCTGGGCATAGTCCAGCTTTGGGGGTCAATAGGATCAGGCATCTCTGCCAAACCATTAGGTTCCGCCGCAAAAACAGCGCTGAAGGATAACAGGGTAACCAAGGCCATTACAATCAGGCCGGCCAATAGAGGCAAAAGAGGTTTTGTTTTTTTCATAGTTATTTTCCTTTCTGTAGATGGGTTAGTTGTCAGATGTCATACCATAAATAGTGCCGTCTGCAATTACAAGCACCCCTCCCTTCTTCATACTGCAATTCAGGCCGAATCAATATAATTACCTACGTATTGCATAAAACAGCTACCCTATGTAAGAATTTATTCGACGCTGAACCTGTCCCTCCAGAGAAAATTAAAAAAGAAAATAAATATTTCTTATAATTATACCACTTTTCCCATAAAAAACAATACTTTTTGATTTAATTTATCAATTTATTATTTGGTAAATTATGGTAAATTTTGGCAATAAGAAACCTCTGTTTCCCCAAATCAAATGACAGAGAAAACAAAGGTTCTTTGGGTTTTAGATGTCAGAAGGCAGGGGTCGGAGCGGGTTAATTTTTCAGAGTTAAAATCACCCGCTCCCTACTCCCTGCAATTTACTTACCGATCAAAGACCAAAGGGCAACAATATCAGCCAGGTCGATCATATTATTGCCATTCAAATCATATTTCTTGATTTCGTCCCAGTCGCCAGATAAGCTGGTTTTGTAGAGATGGTGATAGATCAGCCAGGAAATGGTACCCTCATCCAAGTCTCCGCCTTCATAGCCCAGGGGATGGAGCAGGATCTTGGTCGGGGCGCCCGGCTTGGTTACGATAGCGTCAATGGGGCTGGATTTGCCGTCAATAAAGCAGTAGCCTTTGACATTACTCAGGAAGGTATCAACAACTGTCTGATCCGGACCGGCAGAAACTCCGTCCTTGACGGTAAAATGGAAAGTGACCAGAGGAGTTTCGGTTTCGGCTTTTATCAGAACCCCTGGCCTGGCCAGATACATATCCAGGGTCAATTTGCCGTTTGTCACATTGTAGGAGAAGGAACCCTGAGTGGGGTTATAGGCAAGCAGACTCGGGCCGAAAGTATAACCGGCATAATTCAGATTTTTGGCATCAAAGGCGGCCTCGATCGTAAAGAGATTGGCGCCTTCATTGGCTACATTGACAACGGAGACCACATAGTCGATCCTGTTGTTTTCTTTGATATAGACTTGAGCCGGGGCAGAAATACTGGCATAAAAGTCACAGGTAACAGCGGCAAGTTTGGCAGCATTACTTTCCGAAGAAGCAGTGAAAGTCAAGGGACTGAATCCGGATTTAGCGGCGGGGATCCTGATATAAACGGGAATTTCAATGGTTTCCCCGGCTTCGATAGCGTAAAGGTCATTCAAAAGAGTGAAATCTAAAGCACAATCAACACCGACCCGGATAATATCGGTGGCATCGCCGGTGTTCTTGACAGTGAACCACTGGGTGGCCACCCTGCCGGGATCGGCTGCTTCAAATTTAGTGGCGCTGACAACCAGATCGCCGCCCACAGCCGGGCCGTCTTCGTGCAGTATACCAACGGAATAGCTGAGGAAGGTACTTACTTTGCCGGGATTATCATTTCTGGCCAGGATATAATAATGCAGCTTGTTGGCAGTATCGTGGTATTCATTGACCGTATTGCCGGAAATGATCTCGCTCTTTTCAGGTATTTCTCCGGCAATACCGCGGGTATCGCCTTTATATTCGCCGCCGACATAATAGCCGGTATCGGTAAAGGATTTCCCGGCCTTGAAAGTGGCGTCCATCAGATGCACCTGATGGGCAATCGGATATCCGACCGGATCGCCGTTCAAATAATAGTCGGTCAAGGTTTGGATCCTGTTGTCAAGATGGGAATCGACGACCTGGTAGCTTCCGCTGCCGGAAGTCAGGCGGGAGATCAGCACCCCGTCATCCGGGGAATAGCTGTCATAACCGGTACGCTCTACCACTTCAATAGACATCCGGGTGGCGCGGGTACGGGTATTGCTCCAGCCCGTGGTCACCAAGGCAGCTATATCCGGGTTGGCGGAGTCAAAAGTCAGCTCAATGCCTTTGTAGAAATTGGGGGCTATCAGGCCATATTCTTCCAATTGGGGATAGTAACCGGCATTGTTCATGGGGATATTACGCGCCACTACCTCTTTTACTACCGGGCCGTTTGCTTTCAGGTCCGCTACGGAGAGCTCGTATACGTCACCCGGATCATAGAAGCCTGAGAATTTCTTGGAGACGAACATCAGATGTACAGGAACACTGTCGGCCTCCAGACCCCCGGGTACGCTCCAGCGGGCATGGTCGCCGAAGGGGCCGGCAAAGCAGCCGCGGGACATCAAATCCCAAGGCTCGGTCCTGGCGCTGACGGTATCGGAAAAGGGTGCGCTGTAGTTATCCGGAAGGTTGACAATATGGCCGAATTCATGAACATAGGTGGCCATGCCATTACCTTCACCCTGCTGGGAATAGGGAATATTTGGTACATTAAAGCCCAAAGAGTTACGGACAGTGGTGCCGCCATAGCCGCTGGATCCGGCCCATTTGGTCATTCCGGCAGCCCAGGATGTCCACCTTACATAACGGGTAGAAGAAGTATTGGGGCCACCTGCAGTGCCGGGCCGGGAGGCGGCCTCGCCGATATAATTATCTGCCCAAGTCCAGTCCGAAGCGGGGAATTTAAATTGATACTCATTTAAAGTACCGGCTACCTGATGCGCTCTGATTTTAGCTGCTTCAGTGCTGATAGTGGTTTGGGTATGACCACCTCTCTCATCCATAGCTAAGATCAATTCGGGTTTCTTCGTAAATAATATTTCCAATTCATCCATTTTAGCTTTTGGTCCGTATTCATAGGGGACATCCTTACCCTCGGCCCATTGCACCTGGCCGAATTCCATCCAAACGCCGGACTGGTCATAGCCGGCATGGCAAATGAAAAAGAAATCGTAGTCACCAATCCATACACCATTAGCATTAGCTGCAGCTATGCTGTCCCTGACGAGGTTTCTTACATCATCAGTCCCAACGCGGAAGGTGGGCGGCCAATCATTCTGTGTGACATAACTTAGGCCATATTCCAACTCTATGCCTTGCAGATGGTAGGGGCCGAAGGCTTTGAGATCCACATTCCACTTCCCATAGGAAACCTCGCGCCAAAATTCATCGCTATTGGAGCCGAAGTTGTAGGCATTATCTGCCGGGTCAGTTATCTTTTTGTTAAGAAAATCCTCCCAGAACTTCAGCAATGCTGCTTCGTCTTCGACAACACGCTGGGGGTTTTTGGTCACGGGATCGCCGCGCTCGATCTTATTCAGGTAATCCCTATATGTATCAAAGGGGGCAAAGGTATGCCAGCCGAAGAGGTCGGAATGTTTTTCGCCCAGCATCAGGAAGGGTTTGTCGAAGAAATCGACGAGGATGATCGCTCCGTTGATCGGGGTGTTACGGTGTTCCGGAATACCCAAATCACTCCTGCCGCCGGCCCAGCGGGAGGGATTATAGACACTGGCCGGGTTTTGTTCCGTCATCCAGTCGATCACCGGATTGGGGACAAAATTACCCCAGTTGGTATCCCTGGGCATAGTCCAGCTTTGGGGGTCGATTGGATCCGGCATCTCAGCCAGACCATTGGGCTCGGCCGCAAAAACGGCGCAAAAAGACAACAGGGTCACCAAGGCTACCACAGCCAGGCCGGTCAATAGGGGCAATAGAGGTTTTGCTTTTTTCATAATAATTCTCGTCCTTTCTGTAATTTTATAATACTTCTTATCCAATAATACCATTTTTTTCCACAAAATACAACACTTTTTGACACAAAGTAGCAATATTCTGTCTGGTAATTTTTGGTAATTTTGGGATTTATTATAATAAGAGGACTTAAGGTCAATTATGTCGAATAGATAGCAATATTGGGACAAAAAAAGATGCCAACCCTGCGGGTTGACAGTTTTGTAAATGGCAGAAACCAGGGATCAAAATGATAAATGATGAATGATTCGCTTGCGCTAATTATGAATGATAAATACAAAAAGTGCCGCTATACTGCAGGTTTTCTCTATTTATAATTCATCATTTATCATTGCCGTCGCAACGGCACTTTTTGGCGGAGAGGGCGGGATTCGAACCCGCGTGGGATTGCTCCCAAACTGATTTCGAGTCAGCCCCGTTATGACCACTTCGATACCTCTCCATGCCAGAGGACGGAGGACAGAGGACAGAAAACTGAGGACAGAATAATGCATTATGCACGTCATCCTGGGCTTGACCCAATGCCAACAACTTAAGAAAATTTATCATTCACAATTCATCATTCATCATTTTTCATTTTAATTTAGCCAAATAATACCTGAAAAGAATAATGAAAAATGATGAATGATAAGTGATAAATTATGAATTAACAAGCTTTCTTCTGCTAAGTTGTTGACATTAGGGCTTGACCCGGGATCCTCTGCTTATCTCCAGGGGATTGTTCTTTGCTCAACTATTGTATAATAAATTTATCTTATTTGCAACTGTTTTCTTGAAAAACCATGGAAAAATTATGTCAAATAAATCACAATCTAATTCTACCCGGCGGTGGCGGCTTTTTGGGCTTTCTTTGGAGGCTTCTCCTCTACTGGATGAAGGGGTTTTGGCGGAGCTGGCCCGGTCGGCTTTGCACTTGGGCCCGGATGCGCTTTTATCCTGGCGGATCGAAAAGAAAGCCCTGGACGCCCGGAGGAAACCGCCCCGTTTTGTTTATTGTCTGGATTTGACTTTGCCTGCCGGAGGGCGTCCGCATTTGCGGGGCCGGGGGTTGCACTTGGAGCCTTTGGCAAATGATCCTCTTATTTCTATAAATTCTATAAATTCGGGAACAACCTCCCTATCTCTGCCGCCTATCGTAGTGGGTTCCGGCCCGGCGGGGATATTTGCCGCCCTGCTTTTGGCCCGCCGGGGTTATCGTCCTTTGCTTCTGGAAAGGGGCGAGCCGGTTGAGGTCCGGGCGGCGACTGTGGAAAAATTTTGGCGGGAAGGTATTTTTAACCCGGAAAGCAATGTTCAATTTGGTGAGGGAGGCGCAGGAACTTTTTCTGACGGCAAGCTTACCTCCCGCAGCAAAGATCCTTTAGCCCGTCTGGTTTTGGAGGAACTGACTGCAGCGGGGGCGGAACCTGCTATACTTTACTGGCACAAGCCCCATATCGGTACAGATAAATTGCGCCTGATTACGGCCAATTTGCGCCGGGAGCTGGTTCGCCGGGGCGGGAGGATTGCTTTTGGAGCCAAGCTGGAAGATTTATCTGTCAAAGATGGCCGCCTGGTTGGCCTGAGGATCGGGGAAGGCAAGGATTTTTGGCCGGTCAGCGCCCTGATATTGGCAACCGGTCACAGCGCCCGGGATACTTACCGGATGCTGGAACAAAGAGGGGTGGCTCTGGCCCCCAAAGCCTTTGCTTTTGGTTTGCGCCTCCAACAGGAGCAAGCTCTCATTGACCGGATCCAGTATGGCTGCGATCCTTTTGAACTGGGTTTACCTGCCGCCGATTACCGCCTATCCTGGCGGGATCCCGCTTGCGGCCGGGGAGTATATACTTTTTGCATGTGCCCCGGCGGCCACATAGTCAACGCCGCCGGCGAATCAAAAGGCCTGGTCACAAACGGGATGAGCTTTTCAGCCAGGGACAGCGGCCAGGCCAACAGCGCTGTGGTAGTTACCGTAAATCCGGATGATTTTGGCAATAAACCCTTAGCCGGGTTATCCTGGCAAAGGCAGTGGGAGGAAAAAGCGTATCAGCTGGGTGGCGCAAATCATGCTTTGCCTGCTCAAACAGTTACAGATTTTCAGAGCGGAAAAGCTTCCTTTAGCCTGCCGGAGGATTTCAAACCGAAAGCATTGGGGGCAAAACCCGCCGATTTGCGGCTGTGCCTGCCTCCTTTCGTCTCGGAGGGCATAGCCGGGGCCTTGGCTTCCTGGGAAAAAGACTTACCCGGTTTTTGCCGGGGAGCGCTGCTGGCAGGAGTAGAAAGCCGCACCTCCGCACCGCTGCGCATTCTCCGGGGAGAAAAACTGGAATCTTTATCAGTCAAGGGACTTTACCCGGCAGGAGAAGGAGCAGGATACACGGGAGGCATAATCAGCTCAGCCATAGATGGACTAAAAGTAGCAGCAGCCCTAGTTGGTGAATATGATAGACCTGTGGGAGATTTTATGGAAGAATTCCTTAATGAAATTAGGAATTAGGAATGAGGAATTAGGAATTATGGAAAAGAAAAAGCAAAGCTTTTTCTTAAATTGAATAAAAATCTTTTTTTAATAAAATATAACGCGGAGCGTTTTTTCAATCATTCCTAATTCCTAATTCCTAATTCCTAACTATTTACAAGGAGGATATAGCATGGGAAAGTTTTTCGGTACCGACGGGGTTCGTGGTAAGGCTAATCAAGATCTGACGCCTGCTTTTGCTTTTACTTTGGGTCAGGCGGCAGCTTTGGTTTTTCGGGATGAAGATCAAAAAGGAAAAATTGTGATCGGCGGCGATACCCGGATATCTTCCGGGATGCTGGGGGCGGCGCTTGCTGCCGGCATTTGTTCCGCCGGGATGGATGTGATGATGTTAGGAACTATCCCCACCCCTGGGGTGGCGGTTTTATCCCGGCATCTTAAAGCCCGGGCCGGGGCGGTGATTTCCGCTTCCCATAATAAATTTGCAGACAATGGCATAAAGTTTTTTACAGGTTCGGGCTCCAAGCTTTCCGATGATCTGGAGAATGCCTTGGAGAGTAAGATAGAGGAGCTTCAAAACAATCCTGCCCGTTTGCCGAAAATCACGGGGGAGCAAATAGGCAGGCTGGAATATTTTGACAAATCCTGTGATGTTTATGCCGGTCAGCTCCGTCAAAAACTGCCATTAAACCTATCAGGGCTGAAAATTATCCTGGATACGGCCAACGGAGCTGCTTATCAAGTAGGCCCGGAGCTTTTGCGTTCTTTGGGCGCCCAGGTTTTGACCATCGGCGCCCAGCCGGATGGCTGCAATATCAACGCGGGCTGCGGCAGCACCCATCCGGAACAACTGATGGCGGCGGTAATAGCCCATCAGGCAAATCTTGGGATTGCCCTGGACGGAGACGCCGACCGGATGCTGGCTGTAGATGAAACAGGCAGCCTGCTGGATGGAGACTGCATTCTGGCCATATTTGCCCGCCACCTAAAAGCTCTGGATCAGCTGCCTCATAATCTGGTAATAGCTACCATCATGAGTAATGTGGGCTTACGTCTTTCCCTGGCGGAACTGGACATTGAGGTAAAAGAAGCAGGGGTAGGCGACCGCTATGTTTTGGAAATGATGGAACAAACCGGCGCCGTCCTGGGAGGAGAGCAAAGCGGCCATTTGATTTTTACCAATATCAACAGCACTGGAGACGGACTGGGCAGCGCCCTTTACTTACTAAAGGCCCTAAAAGAAAGCGGTCAACCCCTCAGCCGTCTCAAAACCGTAATGAAACCCGTACCCCAGGTTTTGCTGAATGTACCGGTAAGCAGCAAAGAAGGCTGGCAGGAAGACAAAGAAATCGGCGAAGCAATCAAATCCGCCAAAGCGAAACTGGGAAATGAAGGCCGGATCCTAGTCCGCGCCTCCGGCACGGAATCATTACTGCGGGTTTTAGCAGAAGGCCCTGATAAGCAGGAAATTGCATCCCTGGTAAATAACATAGCAACTGTAATTACAAGCCGGGTGGGGTGATTTTGGAGAACAGAAGTTCTTTTAGTTAAATAAAAAAGCTTTGCGGAGCAAAGCCTCCACAATTATTACCTATTACCTATTACTTATTACTTGCATTTACAAGGAGGTTTAAACTATGTGTGGTATCGTTGGCTATGTAGGCAACCGGCAGGCTTTGCCTATTATTTTGCAGGGTTTGAAATCTTTGGAATACCGGGGTTATGACTCGGCAGGGGTGGTTATCGTACCTGAGGAAAGCGGCGAAGAGCTGAATATTATCCGCAGCCAAGGCAAAATAGCTCATCTGGAAAATGTTTTGGAGGACTATTCTTTACCGGGAACAGTAGGCATCGGGCATACCCGCTGGGCTACTCATGGGCCTCCTTCCGATGCCAATGCCCATCCTCATTGCGATTGCCAAAAGAAAATTGCCCTGGCCCATAACGGGATCATTGAAAACTATCTGGAGCTGCAGGAATGGTTGATTGAAAAGGGCCACTCCTTTACCTCGGAGACGGATACTGAAGTCTTGCCCCACCTGGTTGAAGAGTTTTATCAGGGGGATTTGGGGCAGGCCCTACAGGAAGCTATCAAACGCTTACGGGGGGCCTATGCCATAGTTGCTGTGTGCCGGGATAATCCTGATATCTTGGTAGCGGCCCGCAAAGACAGCCCCTTGATCATCGGGATTGGCGAGGGAGAGAATTTCTTTGCTTCGGATATTCCCGCCGTTATTGAACATACCCGCCAGATCATTATCATGGAAGACGGAGAAACTGCCCAAATCAACCGGGAAGGCGCCATCATTTATAAAGACGGCCAGCCCATAGCTAAAAAAATCACCAAAGTGGACTGGACTACGGAAACAGCCAAAAAAGGCGGCTACCCCCACTTTATGCTCAAGGAAATCCATGAACAGCCGGATGCTTTGCGCCATGCCCTAAAAGGTAGGATCATGGCTGAGGAGAATGGCTTGACCCTGATCGATCATGATTTCGCCGGAATAAATGCCGCCGATATTGAAAAAATAGCCATTGTAGCCTGCGGTACCTCCTATCATGCCGGGCTGGTGGGCAAATATGTGATAGAAAAAATGCTGCGCCTGCCGGTAGATGTGGACATTGCCTCGGAATACCGCTACCGCGACCCTATTATCGACGAGAAAACCCTGGTCATTGTTATTTCCCAATCCGGGGAAACTGCCGATACCCTGGCTGCCCTGCGGGAAAGCAAAAAACGGGGCGCTCCTACTTTGGCCATATGCAATGTGCTGGGCTCCAGCATTTCCCGGGAGGCAGATCAGGTCGTCTATACCCTGGCCGGACCGGAAATTGCCGTGGCTTCCACCAAAGCCTATACCACCCAATTGATGCTGATTTATCTTCTAACCCTGCACCTGGGCCGGGTTTTTGGCAAGATCTCTCCGGAAGAGCTGGAAGTTTTACTTGAACATATCTATCGCCTGCCGGATCAGCTGCAAAACCTGCTGGCAGAAAAAGAAGAAGATATCAAAAAACTGGCCGCCTTGATCATAGACTGGGGTAATGCCTTTTTCATAGGCCGGGGTATTGATTATGCCGTCTCTTTGGAGGGCTCCCTGAAGCTGAAAGAAATTTCCTATATCCATGCGGAAGCCTATGCCTCGGGAGAGCTGAAACATGGGACTCTGGCCTTGATCGAGGAAGGCATTCCGGTTTTGGCCATTTGTACCCAGCGGGCTTTGCTGGAAAAATCTCTCAGTAATATCAAAGAGGTCAAAGCCCGCAATGCTTTTGTGATAGCCATGGTTTTTGAAGGTTCGGACAGCATTATCAAAGAAGCAGACCGGGTCTTCACTATACCGGACACCTTGGATATCCTAGCCCCGGTACTGACAATAGCCCCCCTTCAGCTACTATCCTACTATGCCGCAGTCATGCTGGGCTGCAACGTAGACCAACCGCGCAATCTAGCCAAAAGCGTAACAGTGGAGTAGTCGCGCCTGCGGCGCGAAGTTAGGAGTTAGTAACTAAGCTCTCAAATTCGAACAAAAAAAGTCACAAAATATACCTCATCTCTTGATTGACCTGCAAGGATGTAGATTCAAAATGATACATGAAATAATTAGACACTGATTTTCGCAGATTTTAACGGAACTCGCTGTTGTCTTTAGGATATGAGAAACTTAGGTGCTGTTGCTTTGAAGAA
>Ga0082212_10004721_pt1 | contig 18793 bp, 13 predicted proteins | sample TergutNt197P3_FD_71548 | JGI IMG/M metagenome (GOLD analysis project Ga0082212, IMG submission 71548) | Neocapritermes taracua P3 segment gut microbial communities from Petit-Saut dam, French Guiana - Nt197 P3 | ecosystem: Host-associated > Arthropoda: Insects > Digestive system > Gut ...
AACTCCATGGTGATCACCTCGTTTCCCCTGCCTAAAAATTAGGCAGAACAGGTTAAACACCCTGGTCAATTTTGGGCCGGTATACCCCTCGCTACATGCTCAGTTTTCGGTCGGCGTGAACAGACAATACCGAGAGATGCGATTCAATGAATTTGCTGTGCACGCCGGGCACATCAACCTGGCGTAGATAGATGCCGGGGCGAGGATGTGCTTTCAACCATTCCACCACCGAAAGCAGTTTTGGCCATTCGTTTAACAAATCAAGGGCCTTGAACGGTTGCTTGATAAACCAGGGCTGGAGTGCTGGATGCTCCTGCCGAATCATTTCCATCAAGGATGAAAACCGCTCCCAATCTCGCTGCTTCCCAAGCCAGCGGATGGCGCCTTCCCGCGAATCAACCCAGGCACTCGCAGGCAGGCGTTGAAGCCCCTGTACCCGATGGCGTACTTCCTTCCACTCAATGCGGAAGGGAAAACCTTCGATCAATTCCGATACCCATGAGCGTACCTTCTCGAAGCGCTCCGTTATGTCGGTTGAGTCAGGTCCCTTGATGACCAGCCGCAAGGGAAAACATGATCCGCCACTGAGCACATCACGCAGCAGTTCCGCGCGTTCCCAGAGCCGTTCCAGTTGCTTCTTCAGATCCTTGGATGTCGTCCACATCAGTCGCTCACTTCTTCTGCAAATGGGGGCGTTATTGCGGCTTTTTGAGTCCGGTATTCCTCTATGGAAAGGTTGCGAAGTTTGGAACCTTTCCCCCCTTCGTTATGTACGAAGCCCACGCTGGATACAAAGGGTTCGATAATGTGGATTTTCTGTAGCGGCGTAACGATCAACAGTTGCAGATTGAGTTGCCTGAACAGCTTTAAGCCATATTGCGCCGATTCGTCCGAGCCGCGCCCAAACGCCTCGTCAATGACCACGAAACGGAAGGAACGCGAGCGCACGGCCCCCCACTCCAACCCAAACTGGTAAGCCAGGCTAGCGGCCAGAATCGTGTAGGCCAGCTTTTCCTTCTGTCCGCCCGATTTGCCGTCGGAATCCGAGCAATGATCGCACTCGACGTTGTCTTCACGCCAACGCTCACTCACCGCGAACAGAAACCAGTTGCGTACATCCGTGACCTTGGTTGTCCAGCGCCGGTCTTGCTCAGACAGGCCATCCCGCCCACGAAATCGGTCAATAACCGCTTTGACTTGCAGAAACCTAAACTCGGAATACTGCTCGTCGTCAGCCCCTGTCACTGCCCCCTCGGTACAGGCACGCAGATCCTGCTGGAAATCGCGTATTTCCATGTCGGGGCTAACCTGAGATTCCAGAATGATGTAGCTCCCCGGGTTGTAGTCGATCTCGCCCAGCGACTGGTTGATGTGGGCGATACGATCCTTGATGGTTTCGCGCTCACGGGCCAATTGGGCGTTGAAATTGGCAATCTCATTGATTGTATTGACGTTAAGCAGTTCCTTGAAGCGAGCAACGAAACGCGGCAAGTCATCCCGATTCAATTGAGTAAGCAGGAATTCGTATTCAGAGGCGGCTTCCAGGCTCGCATCCATCTCGGCTGTTTCGAGTTTGAAGGCGTCCTTGAATGACGTCATTGCCTTGGTGATCTTGTCGCGCAGGCGAACGAGCTTCTGGTCTTCTGCATCAATCTTACCCTGTAGCCTGGCACGCACGTCCTGTTCGCGGTTGTCGCAAGACTCCACGGTCAACTGATGTTCGCCCAGCGCTTCCGCGCGCAGGGCCTGCAAATCGGTAGCGAGCGCAGCATCAACGGGGGCTTCCTGGATCAGCAGGACTGTCTGCTGGTGTAAATCGCCCGCATCCTTCTGGCGCTGCTCAACCCTGGAACGACTATCGCGTGCATCTTGCAGCTTGCCCTCGGTCTCTTTGAGGGCCTGTTGAAGTTCCCGCAGGCTTTCGCCCAATTGTTTGAGGATGTCAGAGGCTTGCTCCAGTTTCTGGCGCTCGTCTTCCAATGTCTCAATGTCAGCCGCGACACTGTGCCAATCGAGATCTTCAAAGGAAGTGAACTCATTCAGACCGATGAGCGCATCACGCTGTATCTCCAGCTCCTTGCGCTCGGCCATGATTTTGCCGATTGCGCCAGCTATTTCGCCCAGGCGGGTTTCGAGCAGGCGGCACTGGGCTTGCAGCGCTGCAATTTTGGCGCTGTTGTTCCAGCCAAGCACGTAGCGGCTGCGGTCATCAATGCGATATCGGTCGTCCTTCTCATGCCGGCCATTCGGATCCTTGATCTGGCCAGCACGGGTAATCGCGCGCGCCTCCCGGCGGAACTGTTCCTGAGTGGCGCAACATGGCACATCAAATCTGTGCGCGAGTTCGCGCTCCAGCCAGTCGTAATATGATGAATCAGGCTTGATGGTCAGCTTGCGCACCAGGGAATCACGGTGCAGTTCCGACAGATCTGAGGGTTTGCGTGCACGGACATGAAAGTAGACCAGGCGCCCTTTGAGATGGTTGGCATCCACCCAATCGGCCACTGCCTTGTAATGCGCGTCTGGCACCAGCAGGGACAACCCGAATCCACGCAGCAAACGTTCCGCAGCGCCTTCCCAGTCGCGCTCTTCTTCACGTACCTGGATCAATTCGCCCGCGAAAGGCATCTCTTCCACATCCAGGCCAAGCGCGGCACACATTTCGGCACGGATACGGATCTGCTTGTCATCAATATTGCTCCACCGCCGTTTGAGGCTGTCAATTTCCGCCGACAACTGCTCGTGCTCCTGCTTGCCCTGGCGCAAGCTCACGCCATGTTCGGTCTCGGTGTTTTGCAGGTCTGCAATACGGTTACGGATACTTTCATGCTGGGCCTTGAACTGCGCCCGTTGCATGGCAAAAGAGACTTCATCAGCGGCGGCAACCTCTCCCAGTACGGTTGCCAACTCTTTATAACGCTCGGCTTTTTCTTTGCACTTACCCCGGATTTGTTCTTTCTTTCGGATCTCGGAGGCAATCCGCTCCAGACGATCCCCACCGTTATCGCTGATCGCTTGCTTCAAATTGTCAATCTGAGTGCCTTGTTCCTCACGCACTGTGTCCAGCCGGCCTGCCTGTGCATTGAATTTGTTCCATTCGTCGCGCAGCAGGTTCAAGCGTTTATCCAGCAACTCCAGTTTCAATTGGCCGAAGTAGCCCCGCAGGCTGTCGCGGCAGCAACGCAAGCGGTTCACTTCTGTCGCCAGTTCACCGTGGCGCTTGCAGTCGGCTACCAGTGGCGTGAGCGCCTCAACCTGTCGTTGCGCCTTGAGCACGGACAGGTGGGCACGATTGAGGTCATCGAAATGTTCGATCAGGGCCTGAATGCGCGGAGCAACTTCGAAGGGCTCCAGCATGTGATTGCGCACAAAATCAGTCAAATTGCCAACAGACTTCATCGATACCGTCTGGTGGAACAATTCCATCGCCTGATCGTTCTCGATGCCAAAACGGCGCCTGAACCACGCGGCATAGGGCGGGAAGCTGTCGTGCAGTTCGGCATTCAACCTGCGCAATTTCTTGCGTAAGTCCGCGATGTCCGACCCGAAGTTGGCAAAGTCCGCCGCAATCGACAAGTCGCGCTCACTGCCCAGGAAGAACCGGGCTGGCTGCCCTTGGGCATCCTTCATCCAGAACACCTGTGCAAGGGTCACGGTCTGCCCGTAGCCCACGTTGTAAAAGACGCCCAGGATGACGGAATAGTTGTTGTGGCTGCGCAAGGGAACCGGCCTGGCCACGCCCGCAGCCTCATTGCGTTCGGATTTGTAATGCCCCAGCACGTATGAACGCAAAGTGCGTTCCCTGCTGCCCGCACCGGCAGCCTTGTTATAGACGATGCGGTGAGCCGGTACCAATAGCGTGGTGATGGCGTCCACCAGCGTGGACTTGCCAGAACCAATGTCGCCGGTGAGGAGCCCGTTTTTGCCATCGAGTTGCAGCGTCCAGACGCGACCGTCAAAGGTTCCCCAATTGAACACCTCCAACCGGGTAAGCCGGAAACCCGATAAAGCATCGTCCGACGCAAAATCCAAATCCAGGGACTGCATCTCACCCATCCTGCGCCCCCCTGGCCGATGCCACGTTCGACAACGCGGATTGGTAGACCGTCAGCCTGGCATCGAAATCGGCCAGCCACTGCGCGTCGACAAATGCCTTCAGGATACGCCTTACCTCAAAACTGGCCACCCCTGCTGTATTGCCGCCAGCAGGCTTGAGCTTGTGCAGGAACCCCAAGTCCACCACCTTGTTGATGGTCGCCTCGATCTGGTCGATCAGCCTGGCCTCGTTGGAGCCGTCCGGCAGAAACACCCGTACCAGTTCCACAATCTCGTCACGGGAGAGAACCAGGCGTGTATCGCCGCCCCCGGCATCGAACTCGGCCAGTTTTTTGCGCAACAAGGCTAACAGCAGGCTGACCGGAAACGACAGGGGCCGCCGTGCAATCAGCCGGGGCAGGCGCGGCACCGAATCATCATCTGCCGGTTCCGGGCGACTTTTCAGGAAGGCGTACCCCTCGGCCTCATCCAGCACCAGTTCCAGATTGAGCACCGCCACATAGTCGCGCACACGGGCTTGCAGGTTCAACAGAGTCCCCCACAGACGTTCGTCCTGTTCGCGATACTGCACCCCCTTGAACAGCCCAATGAGCAACGTCGAAAGATCGGGCGTGTGTGCCGGTATCACTGCAGCATCATCGAAATCTTGTTCCATCTCTCGTAAATTTCCTGCCCGTTCTTCAAATCAGCGCACGAAAATCACCCTTGACAGGCGCGCAGTACGGTTCACCGTTTCCCCATTGGCCGCGACTGACTGCCATTGAATGGATTCCTGCGTATTTTCATCCACCGCCATGCGAAACGCATCACTGCCCAACTCCAGGTAAGCTACCAACTCAGCCAGCCCCTGCTGCAAAGGCTGGGCGGCTACCAGTTCGCGCAGTGTAATTTGTGCCTTGTCCTGAAGGGAATGACGGATGTGGCGGGCAAGCCTTGCCTTATCCACCACGACCTGCTCGAACAAAACCGATGGATCGATATCTTCGTCGCCTGCCTGCAAGGCAATGTTGGCAATGACCGCCTTCACCGCTGGGATGAACAAAGGGCGCTCCGCGACCAGTTCGATATCGGCCTGCATGTCTGCCATTTCCATCACTGCGCCCGCAGGTGGGGTTTCGCGCAGAGCCAGCGCCCTGCTTTCGATGTTGCGCAGGATGTCCATGATGCGGCGGTTTTCCAGCCAGGCCTGGTCATCAAGGAAACGCCGGAGCTGCTGCGACAAAACCGCCACGGTACGCTGGGTATGGTCGCCCGCTTCCAGCCAGTCGTAATGCACCCGGCGGGTGCGGGCATCGGGCCGTAAAGCGGTCACCGCCGGAAGCGCAAGCACCCGCTCCAGCAACCCGCCTAGTTCCTCCTGACGGCGGCTGGAAAGCAGAAAATCCCAGAACGCGCGAAAGCTCTTGCCCTGATCCGAATCGCCGATGGTGTCGCGCTCGCCCATGATTTCTTCCAGTAATGCGCCCTTGCTGCCCTCCCACAAGGCAATGCGTTCGCGCACCCGACGATCCAACTGGCGGAAATTGTGCTCCACCTCGCGGAAATCGGAGAGCAACTCACGCGCCCCTTGCATGAACTGCTGGAAACGATCCTTGATCGCCGCATCATCCAGCAGATATACATCGCCCGTCTGTATCCGCGCAATTTCAGCATCGATTTCGCCACGCTTTTTCTGCAAGTCGGCGATGCGTCTGGCCGGGTCGGCTTCGCTGCCCTCGCTTATCTGCTTGAGCAGGTCAAAGAGTGTCAGCAGCCGGGATTCGGTTCCGATGAACTGCCGTTCGGATAATTGCGCCAGCCAAGCGATGGCCTTTTCGGTGGCGGGGGTAAGGTCGAATTGCACCTCATCGGTGCCCGGTTTATAGAATTTGCGCAACCAGCCTTTGTCCGGTGCCGCCCAGTCGTTCAGGTAATCAAGTGCTGTCTTGGGGAAAGCCGTCTCGCCAAAATGCAGCCGCAGGACGTACAAATCATCTTCCAGCGCCTCAGCCAGGTCCGCCATCGCTATCACACGCACATTGGGTGCCACAAAAACACGATGTAGAAAACTTGCAATCAGCGGCGCATGGTCTGAACGCAACAAGCGCCACGCGGGATGCTGAGTGCGCAAGGCATTGAGGGCGGCAAAGTCAAGGGTCACAGAGGGATCGATTCGTAAAATGCCAGGACAAAACAGTCAGGTCAATGCATGATAATAGTGGTAAGGAGCGGCGCAATGATGTTTCATGAAACTGTTCGATGAAGCCTGACGTAGTACTGGTATTCGTGTGCACTACGCTTATCGGTTCCCCACTTGGTTCCCCACCTCAGTTTTTGCACTTTTGACAGGGATTTGGTGAGATCATATGATACGTAGATGTACCGTAAAATGGATTAACTTATTGTGTTTATAGTGATTTCAAGACAAAATGAGACCTGTTGGCACTCAAAAAATCATGCCGCCCTCTCCGCCAGATATTTTTTTAATCCATTGATTTACAAATAAAAATCGGCTTCGCGATCTACGCGGCTCCCCGGATAATTCCCCGTCAATGACAAAAATTCTATGGGGCGGTGATGTACTGATCTGCTTACGTTCAATGTGACAGTACAGTTGCCCTCCGGGAGAATGAGATGGGTAACTGCGAGGCTGGTCCGCTTGAGCCGTTGGACTTCACAATTTCCGACCTTCCTCACACGCTCATTAGGCGCTAGCTAAGTCGTCAGGTCCCAGATAGATTAAGTCGATCCGATCAACGTCTTGAGAAACTTGGGCACGTATCAGACCGGCTTTCTTAGGATTCAGGGCATGCTGTAGTGTACCTAACAGCGTACCGTCAGCCGCAAGCACGCATAGCTGATCGTCCCAATGATGAAGTTGAACAGGTGTGTCCGGTGGCAGAGGCACGCCAAACCACACCACACCCGCCCAATACCGGCGAACAGCCCAGACACGGCTCGTGTGCGGGGTGAATTTCTGCGCAAACTCCATCCATATTGCTTTTGTCTCTACGGTCGGCCAATCAGGTCTTGTACTCAACTCCGCAAGAGCTTCCGAGTTGAGCCAACGTCGAATTTCCTGAGCCGTTTGGAAGGTTGCCCCCGTGTCCGCGACAACCTTAATTGCGGCAAGCCTAGAGTTGAACCCGGCTTGGATGAGGATCGTAGCCGAGCGGTTCAATGTTCCGGCTTCCACTGCCGCCACGGCCAAACGAAGCTCGTAGTCGTCCAGCGGCAGCCCGTATATGGTGTCGCCGTTTGCGGCTGCACGCACGCGGATCGCTTCCATCGCCCAGGGAAGGCGATAGACGAGGCCTTCTTCGATAAACTGTAGTGTTTCGGATTCCTGACCCGCAGCAATGTCGGCAAGACTTTCTCCGAGGAGCCAAGCACGCAGAATGTTTCGCCAGTTCGTGGGCATATGCTTAGGCGTGAAGGGATAGAAAGTGAAAACCTGTTCCGCCAGCGCGGTGACGGCCTCAATTGCTGCCTCGGTGTTGCCTTCAAGAACAGCACTATTGGCCTGGATCAGTAGGAGATTGGCTTCTGCTGCGATTGCGTCGAGTGCATGACCGGTCGTCAGTCCAATTCCTGCGAGGAAATAACCTCGGCGGCGTGCCGCCGTCGATTGGCTCCAGATAAGCCGACTTCGAGAAACAAGGCCCGCTTTGAGCACTTGCTGGTTCTGCTCGCTCCGACGCAAAAGCCGACGGCTCCAGAGAGAGGACTGAAGAATGTCATCCAATGCCGCCTCGATACCTTCGTCAGAGATGTCATTGTCACCAATCAAGCTGAGGATGGCTGTGTCGAGTATCGCGACATACTTCTCCCAAGCGTCAAAGGCGTTTTTGCGATCCTCGGCCTTCTCATTCGGTATTTCCGGAAAGTCCCAGGCGATCGCGTTGTTGACGACATACTCGATCAGTTGATCAAGGTCGCCGCCATTGCGAGCGCGTATACGTTCCAGCAAAGTAACGACTAGCCGCACAAGGCCGCTCTCCATCTCCCTAGCACCGAGATTGGTGATAAGCGCCTCCCAGTCGTCCTTGTGTTTCGTAATTTTGTCGAACATGGGAAAGAGCACGATGCCTTCAACGTCGACATAGGCTCTCCCGGCCCGGCCAATCACGTTCTTGAACTCGGATATCTCGATTTGTTCGCCAGCGCGATGCAGAGAGTACATGACCACAGCCGTGGCCGACAGGTTGAGACCTTGCGCCAAGGTCGGCGACGAGATAGTGACCTTAAGGACGTTGTCCCGTAGTAGACCTTCGACCTCCTTCCGGTAGGCCGTCGGCAAAGCGCCATGGTGAAGCGCCACACCAAGGCGCAAGCATTTAAGGATAGCGCTATCCTTCCCAAGCCACTCCTCGCCAAGAGCGATTGCAGTAGCGAGGACAGAAGAATCTACTTCCAACAACGCCCGCAATGCACCGCGCTCATGAAGATCAACGATTACATCAGCAAACGGCTCGACACTGCGTCGTTCTGGGCAAAAGATTAGAACAGTTTTTCCGTCTTCAACTAACCTCCACGCCGTTGCGAGACAGAGCTCCCGCTGATCGTTTGGAAACAGCTTGGTTCGACGACGCTTAGGTGGCACCCAAGTTGTCGGTTCTGCTCCCGTGAGAAAGTGTTTAACCCAGGGACGCTCCTCGCCGATACGCAGATTCAGGCGTGCAGTTGGCGACTCCCAAACCACTTCGCCGAACCGCAGCCGTGTTGGACGCCAGTCATGTTTAATCAGGCCGCCAGGATGGTCGCGACGTAGCCATCCAGCAAAGTCGTCGAGTTGATCGCCGTCCGGAAGAATCGCCGATAAACAAACAATTCGCCGTTCGTGCGCATCAGCGCGCCGGAGAAGTCGCTGGATTTGAACCTCGTAACGAACCTCCCTCTCATTAAGGCCAATCATGTGACCTTCATCGAAGATGAGCAAGCCGACATCATTGAGAAGAGTGGGGTCGTTGCGGAGCGCAAAGTCGAGTTTCTCCGGCGTCGCGACGACGATATCACGTTCTCGAATAGCATTTTCGTCGAAACCGCTGACCCCGATGCTGCCGTAGAGAGCTGAAATCGTCTTGCCGAGTGCCCCAAAGGTTTTCTGGAGAATTGTTTCGGTCTGCGCGGACAGCGCTCTCAGGGGCGTAACGAAGACCACTCGCTTTCTGCAAGCGAGGCAGCGAAGAATGCACAGTTCAGCGATGCGCGTTTTGCCCGCGCTGGTAGGCAAAGAAACAACCAGATCATCAGATTGGTCTACTGCGCGGCTAGCCGCCTCGATCTGCGAAGGCCAGATATCCACTTCGGCCCTCGGTCGACTCTGTAACAGCGCAATGAACAGTTCGCGAAGGCTGAACCAATCGGTTGCCTCTCCGCCCGTGGGTTGAAGCGGCACCCTCTCATGAAAGGTGTTCGACCACAGATCGGAAAGAAGATGGGTAGCGATGCGATATAACCACCATTGCGGGAGCATATTCAACTCGCTGCAAATGGTGAGTCCTGCGCGAAGCCAATCTAGCGCTTGCCCTAGCAACGGCTGCTCTCCGCGTTCAAGCGCCAGCATGAATAGAGCCATCGCTGCCATGAAGGTGTCGCTCAGTGCAGTGTCCAAACTTTCAAAGAGAAAGTCGTTGTTGCTGCCATCGGCCCTATTGGCTGCCACTGCAAGATGGTTGAGGTTTTCTTGGATTTCTGCGGCAATTCGAGCATCGCTGCCTCTGCCGGAGGCACGGAAATCAAGCACGTTTGCGCGAAGTGCATCAAAATTCCGCCTCATCAATAGCGCCAAAACGCGCTCTGGCAGCGCAAAATTCTCATCAGCTTCGATGGTTTCCAGCAAAGAGTAAGCGCGTGCGGAAAGATGTGCGAGGTGATAGCCCGCAGCCGCCATGACAAAGTGGAAGTTGCGATCGGGATCTTGGTGGTTACCTTTTGCGATCACGGCTTCAAGGGCTGTAGCGGCCTGTTCGAAGGCAGTACGTGCCTGTGCGGCGTCCCCTCCGAGCTCTCGCAGCCTCAACCCCAGCCCGAAAAGTGCATAACCATAAGAAAGCAGGTCGTAGCTAAGCCGTGGGGAAAAATCCGGAGCCTCTGGCGGGAGCACACCATCTTTCCAAATAATTGCTCGCGCTTGACCGCGCGCGATGAGACGACCGCGAAAACCGGCAGATGCGGCCTCCGCGATATCGGCCACAATGGCATCATGCGTTGTTGGCATCAGAAATTACTCGGTCATAGACTGCGCCGATGAAGGCAGCGTGACCTTCCACGTGTAGGCCCACCCCCCACTGAGTAATCGATCCGGGATAGGACTGAAGAGAAGCTGCCAACAGCGCATTCGGCGCGTTGCCGGAAAAGGTGAAGATCAGATGGCGAACATTTTGCAGCGGGATACCATGCTTTAACAAAGCGTCATCGATCGCGTCGGCGAGCGGCTGGTTGCTCAATTCAAATAGACGGGCTGAGATGAACGACAGCGCATGCGGGGATGGCAGACCGTCATCCTTGTCGAGAGCCGCCCTCGCTTCGGTAAGGACTTTGGCAGACAACACCGCACGGCTCTTTGCCTCTGTTTTCAGGAAATGGAGCCGTTGAGTCTGAACGTCCTGAAAGATGCCAATGACGTCATCACCACGCATCGCCATGTTGCGATGATCCTTCCAGCGCAGTCGTTTGATGGCAGCACGATAGCCGCCGCTATGCGCGTCAATCCATTCAGTCGCGTAGATCTCACCAAGGTCTCCGGATCGAATCGCCTTCGTGGTAGGGAGTTCCTTCTGAATCAGTGCGGCCGCAGCTGGCTTACCGAGGCGTTCAAGCGCGCGCGCTATCCGTTCTTCTGACGCATAGTGCGTTGGCACAATAGCAGCGGTCGCCTCGATTGCCCTGGACAGACTTTCCGCTTGTCCAGTCATTACTTTGCAAAAGTGATTTCCTATCAGCGCGTCGACCGAAAGGCACCAATCGTTGAAATGCACCATATGCTGGGACTAAACAGTTTGAGTATTTTGAAGTTTAACAGTAAAATTTTTTGTTATATGTCAGAAATAGTAGTATATTTCTGACATTCCAAAATGTTACAATTAAACATGAGCCATCTGACCGAAGCTATCCTGTCCGCCGCACGCGCCTTGCCAGAGGGTGGCCTGCTTTCGCCCAAGGAGTTCCTGCATCTCGCTTCCCGCGCCGCTGTGGATCAAGCCTTGTCGCGCCTTATGAGAGAAGGTGTTCTGTTGCGGATAGGACACGGGCTCTATACTGCGCCCGTTCAAGGGCGTTTCGGGTTGCGCCCGCCCTCGACCGAGGCAGTGGTTCAGGCTATCGAGAAGGTCAGCGGAGAAACCATCGTTGCTAGCGGTGCAACGGAAGCCAATGCGTTGGGGCTTTCCACTCAAGTGCCGGTGCGCGAAGTGTTTTTCACCTCCGGACGAACACGCAAATTCCAGCTCGGCAACCGCCATATTGAACTCAAGCACGGCAGCAAAGTGCAATTGCTCCTTGGGCGGCGTCCGGCTGGCATGGCGCTCCGGGCGCTTTCATGGCTGGGATCCGATCAATGTCTGGCAGCTTTGAAGCAATTGCGTACCAAACTGCCTGCCGAAGAGTGGCAACTCATACAGACTGCGAGAACAGTCATGCCTGCCTGGATGGCTCGTGCCGTGAGCATGGAAGGGGAACGGCTTGGCTGACGAATGGTTTCAACTCAGCCGGGCTGACCAAGCAGAGGCGCTTGAAGTTGCCGCTGCTCGCAGTGGGCGGCCTGCTCATCTGCTTGAAAAGGATATTTGGGTCGTCCTGGTGCTCTCGGCCCTGTATGGATCACCTCTTGGCAAGACCCTGACGTTCAAGGGTGGCACGTCACTTTCCAAGGCATATCAGCTCATTGACCGTTTTTCTGAGGATATCGACCTCACATGCGATATCCGGAAATTAGTGCCTGATCTCTTGCGGGACGGCAACCCTATCCCCGCGACAGGCAGCCAGGGAAAGAAGGTCACTGCTGCCGTGCGCGCCCGCCTCCCCATCTGGATCGAAAGCAACGTGGCTCCCGTGCTTCGATCTGTACTGGAAGCAATCGACCAAGATGCGACACTTGCCATTGCGGGTGGCGAAAATGAAAAGTTGCTGGTGAGCTATCCTGCCCTCAAAACTGGTACTGGCTATGCAGCGGCCCACATCCAGTTGGAGTTCGGTGCCCGTGCTACCGGCGAGCCTCACCAAACCCGACCCATCGCCTGCGATATTGCGACGGAAATCAAGGATGTCGAATTCCCGGTTGCAAAACCCCAAGTCATGATTGCCGAGCGAACCTTCTGGGAAAAAGCGACAGCCATGCATGTCTATTGCCTGCAAGGCCGATTGCGTGGCGAACGTTATTACCGACACTGGTATGACTTGGCTGCCATCGCAAACTCTCCGTACTTCGCTTCGGCAATTGCAGACCGTAAGTTGGCGCACCAAGTGGCAGAACACAAATCAGCATTTTTCACGGCGAAGGACGCACAGGGCGAGAAGATTGACTACTACCGGACGGTCACAGGCGCGATCCGGCTAATTCCGGAAGGCGAAGCGTTTTCTGCCCTTGAACGCGACTTCAAAGCCATGCTGGCAGACGGCCTATTGGCACGCAACCAACCGGACTTCACCACGGTCATGGAAAAGTGCGAGGAGATTGAGATGCGCATCAATGATCAATAAACAATCATGCCTATCATCAATAAACTGACTGCCCTCAAAATTGCGCGTACCTCCAAACCTGGAAAGTATGGTGATGGAAAAGGGCTTTATCTGTATGTCAAGAACAGCTTGGCGAAGAGTTGGGTGTTTCGCTACGAACGTGATGGTTCCGAGCATTACATGGGGTTGGGTGCAGTTCATATCGTAAGCCTTGCTCAGGCTAGGGAAAAGGCACGCAAGATCCATGAATCCCTGGCTCAGGGAATTGATCCCTTGCAAGCACGAAAAGAAGCGAGCATGCAAAAGAGGATTGAAAAAGCTATCAATATAACTTTTGATACATGCGCCGTCGAATATATCTCCATGCGTAAGGATGAGTGGAAAAATGAAAAACATCGGATGCAATGGGAAAGCACGCTCAAAACATATGCTTCCCCATACTTCGGTGAGATGTACGTGCGGCTGATCGAAACCTCGCACATCCTGAAGGCATTGGAGCCGATTTGGGTTATAAAAACAGAAACAGCTACTCGTCTGCGCGAGCGGATTGAACGAGTACTGTCTTTTGCGACAACGCTTGGCTACCGCGCGGGGGACAATCCGGCTCGATGGGTCGGGCATTTACAGGAACTGTTACCCAAGCCCCAAAAGCTCAAGAAAACTCAGCATCATCCATCCATGCCATACAGTCAGGTTAGGGACTTCTTCGGGCTGCTTGGAAAGGAAAGAAGTTTAGCTGCCCGTGCCCTGGAGCTGACGATTCTGAGTGCGTGCCGAACATCTGAAGTTCTGCTCGCCAAATGGGAAGAATTTGACCTTTCTCGCCGTGTCTGGATCATTCCTGGGGAAAGAATGAAGAGCGGGCGTGAGCATCGTGTTCCTTTGGCGGATGCAGCACTTGCAATCCTGAACAAGGTGTCCGGAATGGACACTATCTGGCTGTTTCCTGGTACCAAGAAGGGAAAACCGTTACCAAATATGGCTATGTCGGTTCTCTTGCGGAGGATGAACCAAAGCCATGCCACCGTTCATGGTTTCCGGTCCTCCTTCCGGGTCTGGGCTGCCGAGAAAACACAACACGCAGCTGAGTTGGCAGAACTGGCACTGGCTCATTCGGTGGGTTCAGCGGTAGAGCAAGCCTATCTGCGTTCAGATCTATTTGAGAAGAGGCGTGCAATGATGCAAGACTGGGCCGATTGGTGTACAGGAGTTCAAACGGAATAGTTTGGCGAAGGTAGCAAGCCGTCGTAGAATTCCCCTGCTCAGTTTGCTCTCGCGCTTCGCTGATATCCGTTAAGCTCTGCTCATCGGTTCCCCACTTGGTTCCCCACCCCAAACTTCCACCTCAGACAGAGATTTAATGAGATTATATGATACAAGGATGGACTGACGAGAGTTTGAATCCCTTGTGTTTGTAGGTGTTTCAAGACAATATGAGACTGTCTGAGATTCTAAAAAATGTGCCGCCCTCTCCGCCAATGTATTCTTCGTAACACATTAATTCATAAATTAAAAAAGCCACCAATTGGTGGCTTTTTTTTCGGAATCATGTACCTGAAAAACCCAAGTGAAACGTGTGGTTATTAGGTGCTACCACACGAAAACGCCCCGCATTTTTTCGGATACGCGCCTTATCCACTCAATTTCTTCTAACCGTCAATCGTCGTCAACGTCAGCGTCAACGTCAACGTCAGATTCAGGCTCGTTTGAATCTTCTACTACTTCTTCTTTCAGGGCTGGTTGGGCATCAAGGGCCCCTTCTTCCTTTGATAACCAGACTGCGACATCTTTGCCCAATGATTTTGCTATTTTGTCAAAAAGGGTGCATGTTTTCCTCCCTGGCCCCACAGGCGAGGTCCAACGGGTAAGGACGGTCGAGCCAATAATGGTGCCCCCCTTGCTGACGTCCACCCTGATGGTCGCCGACTTTGGGCCGGTCAGCCTTCCGCCCCTGGCTCCAACAGTGGAGAGAATGGTAATCTGGACAACCTTGTGTATACCGGCTTGTTTCGGTTTCGAAATGATGTGTGGGGGCACAATGTGCTTGCCTATTGCCGCTTGTGTATAGTTTCCAATGCGCTTTTGCAATGCACATTTGTACATTATCGCTTCAGAGAAGTTCGCGGAGGGGTCGATCCTTACCGGAAGCTGAAGGAAAAGGGGGGGCTTGTCGGATTGTTGCACCTCTGTATTCGAGCAAGCTAATACGGACGTTGCGATTACTACTGCTGTAATAATTGTTTTCAATTTACTCTCCTTTCCCATCAAAGTTCCCTGAAATCGCCAGGATGAAAGCTCTGGCACCATGAGCAGCCTCCCTCTGTGGCCGGGATTGTGTACCTGAAAAACCCCCAAGTAAAGCGTACAGACAGATTTAGTTTTCAACCAAACCAGGGGCTTCTGATATGCACGGAACCTCACGCCGTGATCAGCTTACGGCGGGACTTGCACCCGCAGGAGCGCACCAATAAAAACACCCAACCGATAAGGGTTGGGTGCTGATTTTGATGGATCAGGGAAATTTTCAGTTCTTCGACTGATCGACCAGTTTGTTTTTCTTGATCCACGGCATCATGTCGCGCAACTGGCCGCCGACTTTTTCGACGGGGTGCTCAGCGGTGAGGCGGCGGCGGGCGGTCATGGAGGGGTAGCCGTTGCGGCCTTCGAGGATGAATTCCTTGGCGTAGTCCCCGTTCTGGATGCGCTTCAGGGCTTCCTTCATGGCTTCGCGCGAGGTGGCGTTGATGACCTTCGGGCCGGTGACGTATTCGCCGTATTCGGCATTGTTGGAAATGGAGTAGTTCATGTTGGCAATGCCGCCTTCGTAGATGAGGTCTACGATGAGCTTCATCTCGTGCAGGCATTCAAAGTAGGCCATTTCCGGGGCGTAGCCGGCCTCGACGAGAGTCTCGAAACCCATTTTCATGAGTTCGACGCAGCCGCCGCACAGTACAGCCTGTTCGCCGAAGAGGTCGGTTTCGGTTTCTTCGCGGAAGGTGGTCTCGATGACGCCCGCCTTGGTTCCGCCGTTGGCGGCGGCATAGGAGAGGGCGAGGTCACGCGCTTTGCCAGATTTGTCCTGGAAGACGGCAATCAGGGAGGGAACGCCGCCGCCTTTGACGTATTCGGAACGGACGGTGTGGCCTGGGCCTTTGGGGGCGATCATGATGACGTCGAGGTCGTCGCGCGGGACGATCAGGTTGTAGTGGATGTTGAAGCCGTGGGCGAAGCCGAGCGTTGCGCCCTTTTTGAGGTTGGCTTCAACATCCGCCTTGTAGACCTGCGGCGTAATTTCGTCGGGCAGGAGGATCATGACGACGTCGGCGTTCTTGACGGCTTCGTCGATTTCCTTGACTTTCAGCCCGGCGGCTTCGGCCTTCTTCCAACTGTCGTCGATGCCCTTGCGTACTCCGACGGTGACTTTGACGCCGGAGTCGTTGAGGTTCTGGGCGTGGGCGTGGCCTTGGGAGCCGTAGCCGACGATAGTGACTTTTTTGCCTTTGATGAGGGAGAGGTCGGCGTCTTTGTCGTAATAGACTTTCATGGTTGTCCTTTCGGTGTGGTGTGAAGTGTGCGGCAGAAAAGCCGCTAGTTAGTGAGTGACAGAGTCGTCCGGGGTTCAGAGTTTGAGCACACGCTCACCGCGCCCGAGGCCGCACGCGCCTGAGCGCACAGTTTCGAGCAGTAGCGCCGGGTCGATGGCGGCGATGAAGGCATCCAGTTTTTTCTGATTGCCGGTGAGTTCGATGATGTAGGAAGCGTCCGTGACGTCAATGATGCGGGCGCGGAAGATGTCCGCCATGCGTTTCATTTCTTCACGCGCCGCGCCCGTGGCTTGGACTTTGGCGAGCAGCAGTTCGCGTTCGATGCTGGGGGCTTCGGAAAGGTCGGTGACTTTGATGATGTCGACAAGTTTGTTCAGTTGCTTGGTGATCTGCTCGATGATGTCGTCCGACCCGGAGGTGACGAGGGTCATCCGGGACATGGAGGCGTCTTCGGTAGGGGCGACAGTGAGCGATTCGATGTTGTAGCCGCGCGCGGAGAATAGCCCCGCCACTCTGGACAGGGCACCGGATTCGTTTTCCATCAACAGGGAGATGACATGACGCATGGGATGCGCTCCTGGTTTTTTCGAGTTTCAGCGGGCAGTTTTACAGGTCTTCCGAGGGAAGAACCATTTCGGTGAGGCCTTTGCCGCCCGGAACCATCGGGTAGACGTTTTCGGAACGGTCGATCTGGAAGTCGAGGAAGACGAGTTCGTTTTTGTGGGTGGTAAACGCCTCGCGCAGCGCGCCTTCCACGTCGCCGGGCTTGTCGACGCGAATGCCGACGTGGCCGTAGGCTTCGGCCAGTTTCACGAAGTCGGGCAGGGAGTCCATGTAGGAGCCGGAATAACGCTGGCCATGGAACATCTGCTGCCATTGCCGAACCATGCCGAGATAGCGGTTGTTGAGCAGGCAGATTTTGATGGGCAGGCGGAACTGGCGGCAGGTGGAAAGTTCCTGGATGTTCATCTGGATGGAACCTTCGCTGGAGATACAGGCTACCTGGGCGTCGGGATGCGCCAGTTGCGCGCCCATTGCGTAAGGCAGACCCACGCCCATCGTGCCCAGACCGCCGGAGTTGAGCCAGTGCCGGGGCTGGTCAAACCGATAATACTGCGCTGCCCACATTTGATGCTGACCCACGTCGGAGGAGATGAAGGCTTGGCCCTTGGTCACTTCCCATAGTTTCTGGACGACGAACTGCGGCTTGATGGTTTCATTGGAAGGCTTGTAGGCCAGGCACTGGCGCGCGCGCCATTCTTCAAGGCGCGTCCACCATTCGGCGGTGTGCTCCTGTGTGGGAAGAGAGCCGGATTCGAGTTGACGGATGAGTTGGTCGAGGACGTCCTTGACGTTGCCGACCACAGGGATGTCGACTTTCACCCGCTTGGAGATGGAGGCGGGGTCGATGTCGATGTGGATGATCTTGCGCTGTTCGGAAGCGAAATGATCGACGTTGCCGATGACGCGGTCGTCGAACCGCGCGCCGATGGCGAGCAGCACGTCAGAGTAGTGCATCGCCATGTTGGCTTCAAAGGTTCCGTGCATGCCCGGCATGCCGAGGTACAGGCGGTCGCTGGCCGGAAAGCCGCCAAGCCCCATCAGGGTGGTGGTGACTGGCGCGTTCAGCATGCGGGCGAGGCGGGTAAGTTCTCCGGCAGCCTCCGAAAGCACGATACCGCCACCAGCGTAGATCATGGGTCGGCGCGCTTCGAGCAGCATTTGCGCGGCTTTTTTGATTTGGCCCTGATGGCCGCGGATGACTGGGTTGTAAGAGCGCATCGAAATTTCTTTCGAGAACTCATTTTCGTCGAATTCGCAGCGGGCGTTGGAAACGTCCTTGGGAATGTCGACGACGACCGGGCCAGGGCGGCCGCTACGCGCAAGGTAGAAGGCTTTTTTCAGGGTCAGGGCGAGGTCGCGCACATCGCGCACGAGAAAATTGTGCTTCGTGCATGGGCGGGTGACTCCCACGGTGTCGACTTCCTGGAAGGCGTCCTGGCCGATGAAGGCGGTCGCCACTTGGCCGGAAATGACCACGAGCGGGATGGAATCGTAATAGGCGGAGGCGATGCCGGTGACGGCGTTGGTGGAGCCAGGCCCGGAAGTGACGAGCGCGATGCCCGTTTTGCCGGTGCTGCGGGCGTAACCGTCAGCAGCGTGGACGGCGGCCTGTTCGTGGCGTACCAGGACGTGACGGATGCCGTCCTGCTGGAAAAGCGCGTCGTAAAGGTAAAGCACAGCCCCGCCTGGATAGCCGAACACGTATTCGGCCTTCTCATTCTGTAGGCACCTGATTAGAATCTCTGCCCCAGTCAGTGTCATTTCAAACCGCCAGCAATGTATTGAGGAAACCGGAAAATCTACCGTTAGCTCAAGCGTTGGTCAAGTTTGTTAAACACTCGGTGGTATCTCACTTTGAATTTCATGCGTTGTAGGGGCGGATGGCAATCCGCCCGCCATCGTAAATTTCCGCAATCCGCCAACGGTTCGACGGGGCGATTGCCATCGCCCCCCACAGAAAAACGTCTCCA
>Ga0082212_10004722_pt1 | contig 18792 bp, 10 predicted proteins | sample TergutNt197P3_FD_71548 | JGI IMG/M metagenome (GOLD analysis project Ga0082212, IMG submission 71548) | Neocapritermes taracua P3 segment gut microbial communities from Petit-Saut dam, French Guiana - Nt197 P3 | ecosystem: Host-associated > Arthropoda: Insects > Digestive system > Gut ...
AGCTTTGGCTCCATACCCTCAAGAACGTTATCCAGGCGAGTAATATTACCGAAAATATTATCTCCAAGGTCAATTGAGTGGCTGATAGCGCCTTTCAAAGTAATTTTATATACCCTGTTAAAGCTGTCGAAGGAAAGCTCCATATCTAAACCACGGTAATGCCCCAGTGGTATCGGGTGAGGGCTGGTCATGGCTTTACAGGCTTCAAGGATTGCCGTTCCAGCTTCTTTCTTTTGTTCAGGTGGGTAGAGCGTTCCCTTAACCGTCATCGGATAGCCGTTCTCTGAAACTATTGCTTTTACCGCAGCTATATCCGCCTTATAACCCTCGATCCTTTCCGTAGTTCGCTTAATCTCGGCAGGAAAGTGTTTAAGGATTTTATCCTCAAGATCATATCGCTGGCTCAGATAACTGGACTTTATAAGTTTCAATCTGCTGACATCCATCTCAAGCTGGCACTTTTGAATAATAAGCGGGTTCCCCGTAGCTAATGCCTTGATCTCGGCATAAGAAAGAGCCTGCTCATCAATATCTTCCGCTGATCGAACAGGCGATTTTGAGGTCATTATCTGGGAAATAAAACGCTGCTTATTCTCAATAATTTGATAACAGTAAGCGTCGAAGGTTTTTTCGGTGACATAAGTGTAAATATCCACTTCCGGGTTGCTGTTACCTTGCCTGATCGCACGACCATTTTGTTGGGAAATGTCACTAGGCCGCCATGGACAATCGAGCCGGTGCAGGGCTATTAGCTTATCCTGGACATTCATGCCGCTTCCGCACTTGGCAGTGGAACCCATAAGCACCCGAACCTTACCTTGGCGGACTTTAGTAAACAACTCTTTCTTTTTAACCTCGGTGTCGGCTTCATGAATAAAGACAATTTCAGCGGCGGGAATACCTCTATCAATCAATTTATTACGCAAATCCTGATAAACATTGAAAGAACCGTCGCTCTTAGGTGTCGAGAGATCGCAGAATACGAGCTGGGTCAGGCGTTTATCCTTACCTTCCTCCCATTGCCGGAATATATTATCGGCAGCAATGGCGGTCTTATTTCCTTCATAATCAGGGAGCATTGGATTCATCAGCCTTTGGTCTAAAGCCAGTTTTCTACCATCATTGGTGATACAGAGCAAATTATCAACATGCTTGTCCACCATCCTTGCCCGCACTTTCTCGGCCCGTTCAGCCAAACCGGCCACCATTTCTAATTGCATTTCACTGGGGCTGACCACCACATTATGAAAATTCGCCTTGGGCACCGGTAGATTTAGGGTATCGGCAGTTTGAATATCTGCAACCTCTCTGAGCATGGCTAAGAGTTCTGGACAATTAAAAAATCTTGAAAAACGTGTCTTGGCCCTGTACCCGCTACCCTCTGGGGCAAGTTCAATCGTTGTAGTCGTTTCCCCAAAGGTAGATGCCCAGGCATCGAAATTTAAGAGTCCATTTTGCCGCAGTGTATCATATTGAAGATACCGTTGAACTGAATACATTTCCACGAGGCTATTACTTATCATAGTTCCTGTAGCAAAGATTACGCCACGCCCATTTGTCTGTTCATCCAGGTAACGGCATTTCATAAACAAGTCGCTGGACTTTTGGGCTTCGGTTTGGGCAATACCGCCCACATTACGCATTTTTGTATAAAAATACAAATTTTTGTAGCCATGACTTTCGTCTACAAACAACCGATCGACGCCGAGTTCTTCAAAGGTGATTAGATTATCTTTTCGACTTTGGTCATTAAGCTTGTCCAGCTTTAATTGCAGGGACTTTCGGGCCTTTTCTAGTTGTTTGATGGTGAAATTATCGCCTCTGTTTTTCTTGACCTCGGATATTCCCGCTAGTATGTCGTTAAGCTGTTCTTCCAGCATACTTCGTTGAAATTCGATACTCATGGCTAATTTCTCAAACTGACTATGGCCTATAATCACAGCGTCAAAGTCGCCTGTTGCTATCCTCGCGCAGAATTTGCGGCGGTTTTTAGGCATAAAGTCCTTCTTTGTGGAGACAAGAATATTTGCGGAAGGGTATAGCTGCAAATATTCGGCGGCAAATTGCTCAATGATGTGATTCGGAACCACAACCATACTCTTATGGCATAATCCCAACCGCTTCATCTCCATTGTAGCGGCAATCATAATATTGGATTTGCCTGCGTTATGTGCTGCAGCACATAAGTCCGGTTATGAACAGTCAGATATTATGCAAAGAAATTGTCGGGAAGCCGTAATAAAGCGGTCTTTATATATTGAATATCTCGGCATAATCATCCAAGATATATATATGGGCGTTAGCTCAAATATATTTTTTGGGAGGAATACTTATGAATCAAGAACAGAACACGCAGATACTTTTATCAGAGTTAATCTGCACCGTATCAGGGAAACTGCTGGAACAACAATACGGTATTAGCACAATGGAGACTTATCGAACAGTATGGCGCAAGTTGCAACGGTATTTTGACTCATTAGAAGAGCAGTACTATCATCAAGACACGGCGATGGACTTTTTACGGATGGAATATGGGATAATTCCTGGGAAGCCGATGGCAAAACCGCAAGTAGATGCTTTGCGAAAGGTGCAGGCGCTGGAGGATTACTATAGGCATGGTGATATAGTACCCAAGCGGAAAAGAAGGGAGTATGTTTACCCAGAGCAATTCAGAAAAATATTTGACACTTATACTGAGTATCGCCTCAGAAAAGGTTACAGCACTCGAACGAATCAATCGTGTATGCTTTATCTTGAACGATTCGGCGAGTATCTAAGCACCGAAAAGGTTATTGAGTTTTCAGATATAAAAGAACATCACTTGATTTCTTTTTCCGAGTATATTTCAAAATTTCCGGGACCAACTATTGCAACTACCTTAGGAGCGATAAAGAGCCTGCTTGTATATGCATATGAGCATAAACTGATAAACTCCGATTTATCTAAGGTTGTACCGAAGTCGGGATATAAGAGAAACAGAAAACTTCCATCCGCTTATTCACAGGATGAAGTTGAACTTATTTTGAAAGCTGTTGATAGGAGTAGTCCGCTAGGCAAGCGTGACTATGCTATACTTATGCTTGCGGCAAGACTTGGCATTCGTGCAGGCGATATTATTAATCTGAAATTCTCCAACCTGAAGTGGGACAAAAGTTGTATAGAGTTTGTCCAAGAGAAGACTGAAAAAGCGATAAGCTTACCCATGCTGGGAGATGTCGGCGAAGCAATAATAGATTATCTGAAGTACGGAAGGCCCAAAACTGATAAAAAGAATGTTTTTGTTAGTCACCACGCCCCCTTTAATGAATTTCTCGGCAAAAGCCTTCACCATATTGCAAAAAAACATATTCTTTCTGCCGGCATAAAAATTAAACGTGAAAGCAAGCTCGGCCCTCATTCGTTAAGGCATAGCCTAGCAAGCAGCTTGCTTGAACGTAATACTCCGCTGCCAATCATATCTGGAATTTTTGATCATGCGGATCCCGGAACAACCGGACTGTATTTGAGAATCGGCATCTCTCAGCTTCGGGAATGCGCTCTGGAGGTGCCATATGAAACCATATGAAACAAAAGTCATTTTTGTCGGCCCGTTCGCCAAACTCTGCGAAGGTTTTGTGAGCCACAAACAGGCTCTGGGGTATAAGTACCACTCGGAAGCCAAAATGTTAAGATATTTTGATTGCTTTTGCAGACAATTTGATAGTGTTGGGGAAATTCCATCAAAAGAACTTGTGGATGCCTTTTTTGAAGCTAATCCTCAGCATACGCCTAAAACCAAAGCAAACTTTCTTTGTACAATGAGGCAATTCGGTGAATATCTAAATGCCCTGGGGAATAATGCATATATTCCGTCTCCCACAAAAAGTGTTAAATCCTCGTTTACGCCACATATATTTACAAGAGAGGAAATGCAAAAACTGTTTTCTACAGTAGATACTCTAAAAAGAAACATGAATACACCGTATATGCATCTTGTCCTGCCGGTGCTTATGCGAATGCTCTATTGCTGCGGTCTGCGTATTTCGGAGGCACTAAATCTCATGCGGACTGATGTTGACCTGGAAAACGGCTTGCTAACCATTAGAAACACAAAATTCGGCAAAGATAGATATATCCCCATATCCAATTCATTAGCCAGCATTTGCAGGGATTATGCTGCCAATCAACAGATTTCAGAGTCGAGCAGTGATTATTTTTTTCCTGCTCCCGATAATGGAAGAATTGGCGGACACACTATCTATGAGAGATTCAGGGGTATGCTCCAAAAGAGCGGTATCGGCTATGGTGGCCGGGGAATTGGTCCCAGGCTTCACGATGTCCGCCACACCTTCGCGGTCCATTGCCTTCGCAAGTTCGTTTCAGAAGGTAAGGATGTTCTTGTCGCACTCCCGATTCTCTCTGTATATATGGGACATGATTCTATACTGAATACTCAGTGCTATTTACGGCTGACTGCTGATGTCTTTCCAGAAATTACTGGTCGCATGGCTGATTTCTACACCAATCTGTTTCCGGAGGTAAACGCCTATGAAGCCGACTGATTTTTCAATACATCTTACAGGTTTTCTTGGGAGGTATCTACCAGGGCAGGTCGGTATGAGCACTAACTCAATAAAATCCTACAGGGATACCTTTAAGCTTTTGCTAAATTACTGCAATGCTGTACATAAAATAGCACCAGAAAAGCTGCTCCTAAAACATCTCAACTATGCGATGACTGAGAATTTTCTTCTTTGGCTCGAAAATGAACGTAAATGCAGTACCTCTACCAGGAATCAACGACTAACGGCGATACGTTCATTTTTTAAGTATTTGCAAGTCCAAGCTCCTGAATATATACAGCAATGTCAACAAATCTTGTCTATTCGCACGAAAAAACATCCAAGACCGACAGTTAATTATCTTACACTTGACGGAATGGAAACTTTACTCGCGCAGCCGGATGTAGAAAGCGAAAGTGGGCGCAGAGATTTAGTCTTACTGAGCATTTTGTATGATTCTGGAGCACGGGTACAGGAAATAGCCGATGCCATCGTCGCTGATGTCAGGCTGTCACCGCCCCACACCATCAAACTTACCGGAAAGGGTCAAAAGTCCCGTATAGTGCCGCTCGCCCCCCAAAATGCAAACCTGCTCAAAGGATATTTAGCCGAAAAAGGGTTAAACAAACCAGAGAAAAAACTATTACCTCTATTTACTAACAGAAGCAAACAAAAGTTGACGCGCTCGGGGATCTCATACATTCTGAATAAGTACGTGGTAATGGCGCGAAACTCAACTCCTGAACATGTACCGGATGTCGTCACCCCTCACTGCTTGAGACATAGTAAAGCTATGCACCTGTTACAAGCCGGGGTAAATCTAATCTATATTAGGGATTTGCTCGGCCATGTTGATATAAAGGATACCGAGGTGTATGCCAGGGCAGACGCTGAAACTAAACGAAAGGTATTGATGGATAACGCTGGTATTATTACCCCGTCTGAGTTGCCTCCGTGGCAGGCTAATAGTGAACTTGCTACTTGGCTCAGGGATCTTTGCAACGAATAATTATGTTGAGTAAAAAGCGGCAGAATGCCATTTTATTGAGGCATTCTGCCGCCTACTACGCATAATATCTGACTGTTCATAACCTGCGTTATGTGCTGCAGCACATAACGCAGGGAAAACTGCCAATTGCAGAACTTTTAGAGCAAACAGGTTTAAAAGAGGCCACCTTTTATAGGCGGCTAAGAGAATATCGCTTAACGAAAATAAGTAACTATCAAAAAGTCTACTTTTTGATACTAGCCTGATAACATTATCAAATAATGTATGGTAGAAATGTCCATAGGAAATATTTTCGATCTATTTGGAAAATTATGTAATAATAATTAATTACTAGATCAAATCATGATATTTTGTTCATATAGTTAATAACTAAGGCGGGCTTTGCCGACAAGTATTCAGTATTTAGAATACAGGTAGGTTTTCGTGTTACGAATATCTACCTGTATCATGAATTACCAGTTCAAGCGGGTAAGGCATGACTTCAGTCATATAAGACCATGACTCAAGTCATATAAAATCATAGTTTAGGTCAGAAAAAATGTGACTGATGTCATGTATTTTTTGTGACTTCAGTCACTTGCCAAAAGAATAAAAGTGATGGATAATTATGGCATAACAAGTTCGGGTCGGACAAACAAGAATCTTCCAAGCTAAGGCAAGCAATAGATCTTTTTTCATACTGGCTTTCCCCTGCGAAAGCAGTGGAAAGCATCCCTCCTCTCTTGGCATTAATAAAGCTAAAGCGGCTTCGCCGCAAGGAATTAGGGAGTAGAAGAAAAAACAACCTTTTTTCTATTTACACTACTCGGAAGTAAGTGAATAGTATCTTTTAGAATATCTAATTCTTAATTACCATTTATTGTTATTCCCGTTTTTTAGGATATTTTGTCGTTTTTTTACGAAAATAAACTGTTGCAAAGAGCGAAAATGCCTGTTATAATACATGTATGCTATTTTGTTCAACAAAAACACTTATAAATCAATGTGTTTACTGATTTCGTCAAAACTACGAAATAGTGTAGAGTTTTTAGTAGGTGAAGTAATTTAATGTCTAAAAATGTTCCTGCAGCAACCCCAAAAATACACTTACTTCCCTAAAACAACAGTTTGCTCTTTTTCTCAATTTCAATACCCTTAAATTATGGCATAACCTTATTGCAATAATCAAATTACCTAAGCCCACCACTTAATCAACGTGAAGCTCAAATTAAATAAAACGAAAACTTGCATTGACGGTATTACCCTCGTAAGCTCTAGGTAAAAAAAGAGTACCAAAGTGGGTTTCGTCCACAAGGGGCTAGAATTGAATTGAATTTTTATTGACACTTTGCCTATCAAAATAAGTAACTATCAAAAAGTAGGCTTTTTGATATTGAAATAAAGTAACTTACCTAATCTTCTGCCTTTATGAAAAGTCTTAAAGCCTATAACCCTGTGTTCATTATTAAACTACCGTCAACGCTTTTCAAAAAACATCCCATGAAAAGCTGCTTATTAGCGGCGACAGGCATGAATTTGTGAAATCAAGTTAACGGCGGGATTGAATCGATAAAGTATAACATGGCCTATTACTTGCTAATACTGTTTTATTGTAACATTTGGTGAACCAGCATGAAGAGGAATCTGGACTGCTTTCATCCACTGGCAGTGGAGTCTGGAAATATTCATATTAGTGTTTGATTGCAGAATTAACAGATACAATAAGAAACCTAAAAAGCACCAATAGCGTCATTTATAAAAAATTGGACTTGTATAATTAAACACTAGTTCTGGTTGGGATAGGTTTTTAAGAATTTTCCTAATAAGTTGTTGATATGAGAAATGGAGGATCTTAAATTGAGTAAGAAAATACTTTTAGGTATGCTTTCCTATTGGACTCCTTTAGTGCCACCACAGGGTATAGGTATGCTGAAAGCATACTTGAAAAGATTTGATCACCATGTGGATATTTTTGATTACAATATAAATGAAAAGTCAGATGAATTTTACCAAAATTATTTTAAGCTCTTGGGGGATTTTATCCCTAAACAAAATAAAGGTAATTTTCATAACATTGGGCATGATGTACTTCACAATCATATGATGGCAGCAATAAAATTCACCAGTGAAGATGATTATATAGATTTGGTGAAAGAACTAATTTACCATACCTTTTATTTTCATGTGACAAGCGAACAGATAATTTTATTAAACAATTTTGTCCACGATTTTTACGCTGATTTAGAAAAATATTGTCTTGACTTACTAAAAAATCATTCCCCTGAAATTATCGGGTTAAGTGTATTTAAAGGAAATCTCCCAGCTTCGATATTTTTCGCTAGAATATCGAAAAAGCATAACCCAAAAATAAAAATAGCAATGGGTGGAGGTATTTTCGCTGATTCTCATTCTATCAATTCTCCAAGCTTTTTTGCTTTGGAAGAGGAAACAAAAGACTGTGTGGATTTATTAATTGTTGCAAGTCAAGGCGAGAAAATATTTAAGGAGTTTGTTGATGAAAAGCTTACAGGTATAAGAGTAACTACAATGAATGACCTGAGCCTAACTCCATTAGAATTCAAAGATTTAACGATTGCCGATTTTTCCTCTTTTGATGTTTCGAGGTATCCATATATTGTCGCCACAGGATCTACGAGTTGTCCAAATCAGTGTAGCTTTTGTAATGGTACAAAATTTTATGGTGAACACAGAAAAAAGCCCACTGATCAGCTAATCGAAGAGATGGACAAAATGTATGCCTTATATGGGAATCAGCTATTTTTTTTCTCAGACTCATTATTAAATACTATTGTTGAAGATTTATCTACCGAGCTCATAGCTCATAATAAACATTATTACTACGACTGCTACTTTAGAGTGGATCTCCCCTCTGCTGAATTAGAGAATACTATCAAATGGAGAAGAAGTGGATTATACAGGACAAGGTTAGGGATAGAAAGCGGTTCTCAAAAGGTACTAGATCTTATGCATAAAGATATTACGATTCAACAAAGTAAAAACGCCCTAAAAAGCCTTGCATTAGCAGGAGTTAAAACTACAGCTTATTTTGTTATTGGACATCCTGACGAAACAGAGAAGGACTTTCAGTTGACCTTAGATTATATTTCGGAAATGAAAGATTATATGTGGGAAGTTGAAGCTAACCCATTTTATTATCACTATAACAGTCAGACGGATTCTGACAGTTGGAGCGATAAAAGGAAGTTATTGTACACCGAAAAAATGAGGAATATGCTTGTATTCGATACATGGACCTTGAACTCTTATCCTCTTAGGGAAGAACGCTATAATCGACTGAGAAGGTTTACCTATCACTGCGATATGCTTGGTATTATGAATCCATACACGGCTATTGAACTACATAATGCCGATTTAAGATGGAGTAAATTACATAAAAATGCCGTACCTTCGATTTGGGAGTTTGAGAAGTTCGGGAATATCGTGACTGAAGCAACGGATATATCAATGATTAATCGAGCAGGATCTACTATGTCAAAACAGAAAGACATTGCTTTTAATTTTTAAAAACTCACATGAAGTTTTTCCACTTAATTTCTATAAATATTTGCCACATGCATTTAAATAATAAGTGATTGCTATTACTCATCTGGATGAAAAAATCAACAGGGAGGGTTTTCTGTGTTGTTAGCAAACGATAAAAAAGAGATTGGTCACATGGAAGAAAGGTATTGGTTGGATTTGTTTAGCGATGAATTCGAAAAAACCAAACTTCCATACAGCAACAACAATTTTGATAATCTTGAATATGATCAAATATACAGTTATATTGAAGGTGAGATGTATGCTAAGCTAAAAAAATTAAGCGGCAATGACGATTATAGGAGTTTTATGGCCTTGTTCGCGAACTTAAATTGCCTGCTAACAATATATACTGAAAGCGAAAGCATGACTGTTGGCACGTCTATTTTTAAGCAACAGTTCGAGAGTCATTTCATAAATACCATACTACCTATCCATTTAAATGTTGATGGATATGACACCTTCAAGCAAGTTCTCATGAAAATCAGAGATACGGTTGTTGCCGCAGAGGAAAACCAAAATTATCAAATGAATGCCCTAATTTATAATTTAGGGTTAGATGAAAATGATAGTTTTTATCCACTCTTTGACATTGCCCTTCTGCACCTGAGCATACAAGACGAAAGTTATCTCGAAAAAGTGAATGCCAATTTACTCATTATGTTTAATGACGATGGAGAAAGGTTAAATATCATCCTTAAATATAACAGATTTGCATTTCAGCCGGATTTCCTGCTGAGGTTTATTGAGAATTACACACATTCCTTAAATGAATGTATGAGTAATCCAGATGCTTTCCTGGTGGAGCTTGATTTAATTAATGCAGAAGAGAAGCAAATTTTATTTCATAGGTTCAACTCAAAAGAAGATGAAGTCTTTTTAGATACAACAACAACGATTCATGGACTATTTGAAACGGCTGTCGAAAAATACGCAGAAAATGTTGCAGTAGTCTTTGAAAACGAAAAGTTGACTTACAGTGAGCTAAACATCAAATCAAATTCTCTTGCCAGGCAGATAATGAAAAAACTAAATAATACCAGAGATAATATGATCCCTTTAATAGCTGAGAGATCATTAGAAATGATTATTGGCATCTTGGCTGTTTTAAAATCCGGAAATGCGTACGTCCCAATTGATATTGATTACCCCCAAGAAAGAAAAGAAATAATAATCAAAGATTGCAATGCACCTTTGATATTGGTGAGAGGTTTGGAAAATATCGAAATTGAAAATGATAAAGATTTGATTGATTTGTTAGATCAAAATAATTATATAGTTGATAGTGCTAATGTCACGAATTGTTCCCATGTTGACAATATTGCTTATTCTATCTATACATCCGGCTCCACTGGTGAGCCAAATGGTGTTGTTGTAAAACATAAGAGCATATTAAATACTTTACTGTGGCGAAATGATTTTTATGCTTTTAATAACAGCGATGTATTCATTCAAATCCCTTCATTCTCCTTCGATAGTTCAGTAGAAGATATCTTTAATGCTCTATTAAGCGGGGCAAAATTGGTTTTACTGGAAAATGAGAGCCGCTTTGATGCAAATTACATATCTAAAAAGGTAAAAAATGAGAACGCCACTCATTTTCTGATTACCCCTTCCCTGTATAAGTTATTGCTGATGGAACATACTGAGCATTTAAAAAGTTTGCGAATAGTGACAATCGCCGGCGATAACTCTACAGAAGAATTAGTTGGCAAACATTTTGAATTTTTGGAAAATACTAGACTGATAAATGAATACGGCCCTTGTGAAAACAGCGTCTGCTCTACAGTCTACGAATTTAAGCCAAATAATCTTAGGGTTTTGATTGGGAAGCCTATAAAAAACGTTCAGTGCTTTGTTCTGAACAAATGTCGAAGCTTATGTCCTATCGGGGTGTACGGAGAGTTATACCTGTCTGGAAGAGGACTTACCGAAGGATATTTAAACAAACCTGACTTAACAGAGGAGAATTTTATTGATAATCCATTTTGTCAGGGCGAAAAAATGTATAAAACCGGTGACATTGTAAGATGGCTTGATGATGGAAATATCGAATTCTGGGGAAGATCTGACAGTCAAATAAAAATAAGAGGTATGAGGATTGAAATAGGGGAAATCGAGAAACAACTGCTAAGGCACGAGGATATTAAAGATACGGTTATCCTAGTCATCCAAAATAACGATGAAAAAAGTCTGATACAGTTTTACGTTTCTAATAAAGCATTAGTTAGTAACTCTTTAAAGGATTTTTTAAGAAAATCCTTACCATTGCATATGGTACCCACCGAAATTCTAAAAATTGATGAAATTCCATTAACAATAAATGGTAAAATTGATAATAAAAAACTGTTTGCGATTTACACAAACCGCCCCCAAGAAGTATTAGAAAAAGAAGACTTAACGGAAACGGAAAAGCAACTAATGGATTTATGGAAAGAAACACTCAACTTAGATTACCTCAGCAAACAGGATAACTTTTTTGAAGTTGGTGGACACTCACTGAAGGCCTTTGAGCTTATTTCAAGTATTAATAAGTCTTTTAACAAACAAATTCCACTTAAGGAAATTTTTATTAATCCTACAATTCAGCAATTTGCAGATTACATTATGAAGAATTAGGCCATCAGTAGCTTAATTTAATAATTGATTTTGAAAATTATAATTATTCGGAGAAGAGGTAATTATGGCATCTCAAATTATTGAAAAACAATTAGAGAGATTAGGCAAAGAGCCTTTATTAGGTTTGACTATTAAATTGGCTGTTCCCGTTATGCTTTCTCTATTGGTAAGTTCGTCATACAACATTTTGGATAGCATATTTGTTTCTCATTACTCAAGCGATGCCCTAGTTGCTCTAACGATTGCTTATCCTATTCAAACATTTATTTTCGCTTTATCCCTTGGAGCTGGTATAGGAGTAAATTCTTATATTTCCAGGAAAAATGGTGAAAATAATTTTGAGGAAGCAAAAAATGCCGCTCTGCATGCAATACTTATCGGAGTTGTTATTAATATCATTTTTATAATATTTGCATTGTTCTTTTTAGATGCTTTTCTTAGCCTGTATAGTGTATCACCAACAATTTACACTATGTCAAAAACATATATTTCAATAATCTCTATTGTTTCGATAGGTTATATTTTTGAAGTAATTTTAGGCAAAATAATTCAATCACTTGGAAACACTACGGTTCCAATGATTGGTTCAATCATTGGAGTCAGTATTATTTTAATTTTAGATCCTATATTGATATTTGGCTATTTTGGTTTTCCTCGCCTTGGAGTAACTGGTGCTGCGATAGCGACAACAACCGGACAGCTTATCTCTACAGCTGTGTGCTTCTACTATCTATTTATTAGGACAAAATATATTTCACTGAACTTTAGAGGTTTTCGATTTAATATCATGACAATTGTGAACATATATGCGGTGGGATTACCTGTTATGATCATGCAATCAATCACGGCAAGTCTAGGTGTTTTTCTTAATAGACTTCTAAACAGTTTTTCGCCTGATGCCGTATCAATACTCGGTATATACTTAAGAATATATACATTTATCTCTATGCCTGTTTTAGGAATAGGGCAAGGCATTATGCCAATTTTAGGTTTTAACTATGGCTCAAAAAACAGAAAACGCCTTGAGGAATGCCTGAAATTGTCATTAAAACTATCATTTTCGATTTTACTTGTTATCTCAATTTTCTTATTTATTTTCCCCGCACAAATCATCGGCCTATTTGATCCAACAGATAATATGCTAAGTATTGGCATACCCGCCTTTAAAATTATTAGCTTCGGTTTCATCTTTACTTCTATTGCAATAATACTATCAATATTTTTTCAATCCATTGGGAAAGGGAAATATAGCTTAACAGCTTCTGTTTTTAGGCAAGTTATTACCATCATTCCAGCTTCCTATGTTTTATCAAGGCTAATAGGGGTTAACGGCGTATGGCTGTCTATCCCAATTTCAGAATTTGTAGCATGTTTAGTGACCATTGTATTGTTCATTAGAATCTATCGAAAAGAAATAAGGTTTTTCGGTATAGAACCACAACCCAGTAAATCATGAAAACCGCCAACATGACTGGTTCCAAGAGGAGAAAAACCATGAAAGAGAAAAAGATTTTTTGTATACCAGCTGCCGGTGTTTCTTCTTATATTTTTGAACCTTGGAAAAATAAATTAATTGATACTGTTACCGTATATCCATTGGAATGGCCAGGGAGAGGAAAACGGTTCCCGGAAAAGCTATTATACAACTTTCATGAAATAGTAGACGACATTTATAGCCAAGTAAGTGAGGCACTGGAGGCTGACATTAGTTTTTCTATATTCGGATATTGTATGGGAGCAACGATTGCTTATGAATTAACCAAAAAAATTGAAGCAAATTTAAATATGACTGCTGAATATGTTTTCTTTGCCGCGAAAAACCCTCCGAATATAAAAATCCCAGAGGAAAGCATACATAAACTTGGAAAAAAGGAATTCATTGAGAGTTTAATTGCTTTAGGTGGAAGCTATAAAGAAATTTTTTTAAACCCAGCTCTGGCTGAAATTTTCTACGATATTATCAAGGCAGACTGTATAGCAAGTGAAAATTATCGCGCAACGGAAGTTATAAAAATAAACTCCGACATATTTGTCATACATGGAACACAGGATGAAAGCACAAATCATGTAAAGTATTGGCCGGATTTTACGACAAAGACATGTGCCTTTGAAGAAATTAACGGTGGCCACTTCTTCATCGAGAGCAACTTAGATAAGTTGTTATATATTATTAACCAAGCATTAAGTGGTAACTCTTAGAGCTACTCACTAAAGATAATTAAAGCTAGAGGTGATGGCAATGTCATTAGAACTAAAAAAAATTACAACGGGAATTAATCAGGATAGTCATTGCTTTGACATATCAAAGGCCCAGAATCGAATGTATATAATTGAAGCAATATATACAAGCCTCATCGGGCCTAACATAGGTAACGTTGCAACAGAAGCATTTTTAATAGAAGGGGAGCTTGATACTAATAAATTTAAGTTATGCTACGAGGCAATGATCTCAAGGCATGAATCATTAAGATCAACATTTTTTACCATAGAAAACAAAATCCTTCAAAAAATTAACAGTGAATATATAATTACTTTTCCTGAAGTATACATACCTGAGGAGAAAAAAGATGAACTCGACGAATATATTGACACTTTTATTCAACCATTTAACCTAGAAATGCCTTTGCTCATAAAAGCAACTTTGATACAAATAAACTCCAAAAAATATATTTTTATATTAAGCATGCATCATATCATAGGGGATGGCTATTCTTTATCAATAATTTTGAAAGAAATCCTAAAACTTTACAACGACGAAAAATTACCAGATTTGGATTTTCAATATAAAGATTTCGCATATTGGCAAAATAAATTAATGGAGGCGGAATATATAATCCCCAAAAGAGATTACTGGGTAAATCGATTTTGTCAAGAAATTCCATTGTTGAAAATAAAAACTGATTTCAAACGCCCCCCCCTTAAAACATATCAAGGGGATAGAATAATTATTGTCGAAGAACTTGATTTTTTTGAAAGCTTTAATTTACTAGCAATGGAATCTTATTCATCTATGTTCATAGTTCTGTTATCTGCTTATTATGTCTTGCTTTTTAAATATTCCGGACAGAAAGATATTATTATAGGATCGCCTATAGCGTGCAGACCCAAGAAGGAACTTGAAAATATCGTAGGTATGTTTGTGAACATGTTGCCTTTGAGAATTAATATTAATGAGAATTGTACCTTTCTTGAATTCATGGAATCCGTAAGAGGTATTTGTTTTGATGCTTATGAAAATCAAGAATATCAATTTAATGATTTGGTTTCAGAACTCCATTTTAAAAGAGATATGAGTAGAAACCCTATATTTGATTATGTATTTGCATTACAAAATTTTGATATGTCCGACTTGAAATCTAAAGACTTTATTATTAATTTATACGATTATAAATATAGCATATCTCGTTTTGATGCTTCTTTATCCATCATGGTAATAAATGATAAAGCTAATATAATATTCGAGTATTCGACAGATATATTTACGAAGAGTACGGCAAAAAGGATTCTCATGGATTATTTGAAGATATTACGTATAATAAAAGCTAATAGTAATATTAAAATAATTGATATTGAAGGCTTCGATTTTTGATATCAAGTAAATTAAATACGGCGAATAAAAGATCCAATATTTCCCTGTAAATTCTGTGTAGACGCCCCAGCAGCTTCTCTCCAGCAAACGAGCATTAAAGATAAAGGTTGAGTTGCTAAATGCAAAAATTCGATGTTTTTTCATGCTTTTATTTCATTCCCTCGTGGTGATGGGCGTCATTGTGGATGTCACCGGGTTTCCGATTTGAATACACCAGAATAGGCATCATTACGAAAAAAATCTCGTGAATATCTCCGCCATAACATATGAATATGATTTCCAAATACTTTTCCTTCCTAAAAACAGATTGTTAAAATAAAGCATTAACTGAAGCACCACACATTTAACAAATACTTGTCTGACTAATTTTGAAAGGGAATTCAAGATATGGTAAACTATATTGTGAATAGTGAACATGCATATTTAACCGAGAACTCAATTATAACCAAAGAGGAAGCGGATTGGATACTAAATAGTTTTAACAAAACGGTCTCTTTTTCGCCGATTGAGAAAAGTGTCATTCATATATTTGAAGAAGTTGTAAGAAAATATGGAGAAAACACAGCACTTTCCTGGAATGGCAGGACTTTGAGCTACCGCGAGCTGAATGTAAAAGCCAATAGGCTGGCAGAGAGGATTTCTGCCAAAGGTGTTAAAAGAGGAGATAAAGTCGCGATTCTGCTTGAGCAGGGACCGGTTCAAATCGTTAGTATTTTGGCGATATTAAAGAGTGGCGGGGCATATGTTCCGGTTGATGCCAAATATCCGGAAGAACATATAGCGTTTATGCTGGAGGACAGTGAAGCAAAGCTTGTCATAACATGCAAAAATCAGATTAAGAAAATCAGGAATGTTAGTTATCTATTGTCGGATGGTATTATTTTGACTTCTGATTTCAAGGAAGGCTGTACTATAGAGTGCTCCTGCACGCCGCCTGAGCTTTGTGGGGATGACGAGGCATATGTAATTTATACCTCTGGCTCAACAGGGAAACCAAAGGGTGTCGTGCTTTGCCACAAGGGAATTATCCGCACAGTAAAGGGAGCAAATTATCTCAACATGGATCATACCGACAGGCAGACGCAGATGGCAAGCTATACCTTTGATATGTCAGTATGGGAGATATTTTCAGCGCTCTTGAACGGCGCTACGCTCATTATGGTTCCGCGGGAGGCTGTGCTTGAAGTGCCGGAGCTGGCCAGGTTGCTTATGGAAGAACAGGTCACATCGGTGCTATTTGTAACATCTGTATTCAACATGCTTGTTGATTACGATGCTAAGGCACTGAACTCCATCCGTAGTATATACATAGGTGGAGAAGCTCTGTCTGCGAAGCATGTGCATAAGGCGGTCAAATGCCTTGGGGCAGGACGCCTAATGAATCTTTATGGTCCAACAGAGACAACAATGTGCGTAACGTATTATCCGATTGACAGCATTAGCCTGGATGCAGCTAGCGTTCCGATTGGCCGCCCGATATCAAATGCAGTGCTTTATGTGCTGGATGAACAGGGTAACCTGCTACCTCCCAATGTGCCAGGTGAACTATGCATCGGAGGTTGCGGAGTCTCGAAAGGGTATCTGAATAAGCCAGAGCTTAACGCTGAAAAATTTGTAAACGTGCATTTTGAAAGCAGTGAGCGAGTTTACCGTAGTGGAGACAGGGCTATGCTTACTTCGGATGGAGAACTCCTTTTCCTCGGGCGCATGGACAATCAAATCAAACTTCACGGATTCCGAATTGAGTTGGGTGAAGTGGAAAAAAGGATAAGCATGGTCGAAGGCATTAAAGAGGCTGTTGTGGTTGCTAGTAAAGATGACTTGCAAAGAACATACATGGCAGCTTACTATACAGTCGTTGATGGCATTGAGTGCAAGCCAGAACAGGTGATTGCCGCTCTGCAGAAGCAGGTTCCTGAATATATGATTCCCAGTCAGTTAATGTGTCTTGAACAATTCCCGTTGACACAAAACGGTAAAGTTGATAGAAAAGCCCTTGTAAATATTTCAAAAAAGGAATATAATGTGGGAAGCTCTGTTGAAAAGCCGAATAACAAAGCTGAGAGAGTATTGCTCGAGGCAATGCGCAAAGCGATGAATAATTCAAACCTTGGCTTGGGAGATAATTTCTTCAAAAACGGGTGCCAATCAATACAGGCAATCGCGTTTACCCAAATTCTTCGTGAGCAGGGAATAGAAATGAAGATTAGTGATGTGTTCAACAGGCCGACTGTAGAGAAATTAGCAAAGCTGCCCGGCCTCTCAGTTTTAGCAGAGAGTGATGGTAAATAAGTCAGCAAACGGGGCAGCTAGAAATTGAGAATAGCTATTTAATATCTTAGAATTTAATATTAAATAGCTTTGCTAAGTCCTAAATTGCAATCATCATTTAAAAGGAGAGAACATTAATGAAGACAATTGGCCTAATTGGTGGCATGAGCTGGCAATCTTCCTTGAATTACTACCGCATCATCAATGAGCTGGTAGCCGAAAGGTTAGGTGGGCAACATTCAGCGGTATGCATAATGTATTCAGTAGATTTGGACCCCATAATGGTTTATCGTGATAGTGGAGAGTGGCATAAAAATACAGATATACTAGTGGACGCCATTCGCAAGGTGGAATCAGCGGGAGCCGACTTTACCGTGATCTGTTCTAATACTATGCATAAGACTTATGAGGATATTAAGGCGTTGGTTAAGAAACCTATCCTGCACATTACCGATGTATTGGCAACAGAAGCCAAAAGGCAAGGTTATCAAAAAGTCGGACTGCTTGGCACACGCTTTACGTTGAATGAGGATTTTTATAAAGAACGGCTGCGTACGCTCCACGACATTGATGTGATAATTCCTCAGCAGGAAGGGGATATACAGTTTGTTGACGATGTTATTTGCTACGAATTAGATTATGCAATCCTAAAGCCAGAATCAAGGGAACGTTATAAGCGTATCATTGAGGATATGCGGCAAGATGGAGCTGAAGCTGTTGTATTAGGATGTACCGAAATACAAATGTTGGTACAACAGAAACATACCGAGGTACCTCTATTGGATACCACATTGCTCCATGCTACAGCGGCTGTGAATTATGCCATGGGTGAATAACTCTCAGCTTAAAAAGTATAATTATGCAATCCGTGAAAAGAATCTATACTAGGGCAACGATGCTATGATACTCGATCATATTTGGAACATCTACTTGCCATCCCAACTTCAATATACCTTACATTTTTACACGTGAATTTCCCTAAAACCGGTAAACGCTCATAATAAAATAATCTTTATTGCTAATTAATTAAAACCTTGAAAGCCCCAATAAATAAGGGTCTTTTGTGAGAAATATTGCTTGAAATATTGCTAGATATATGCTATAATAATGTTTATAATTGGTAAACATTATAAGGAGCAATATTTATGAGCAAGATATACTGGAATCTTAAAGAAATACCCCAACCAATTGGCTCACACATAAACAAAACAGATGGCCGTGTT
>Ga0082212_10004723_pt1 | contig 18791 bp, 9 predicted proteins | sample TergutNt197P3_FD_71548 | JGI IMG/M metagenome (GOLD analysis project Ga0082212, IMG submission 71548) | Neocapritermes taracua P3 segment gut microbial communities from Petit-Saut dam, French Guiana - Nt197 P3 | ecosystem: Host-associated > Arthropoda: Insects > Digestive system > Gut ...
ATGGCATATTGGCCGGGTTCATACACATAGTCTGTCTGTTCAAATCCGTAGGTATCAAGAATATCAGAGACAAACATGGGGTCAATCTTTTCTCCGGTGTGGATCATAAGCGTTAAATCCTGCAGCACTTCTTTTGATATGACTTTTTCGGCGATAGCATCGGGATAAGAAACGATGATAGCCGACGGATTAGCCTTTTGTACCACCCCCAGTACTTCGGTACGCAATATTTCGTTTGCAAGGTCAATATTTCCGTATTTAATATGTCGATGATAGGATGACGGGAAAAAATAGACATTACTTCCTTGAAACAACTGCATCAGGTCGTTATAGAAATAACCGGCATCTTCGAGGTCGTTGAGCAGACATAACATAATACCGCCCATTTTAAGATAAATCGAAGCAGTTATTACCGACTGGGACGATCCGTTCAAACCCGATAAGAGTATTTCATGGCGTCGTTCATCCGCTAACAAGGTACTAACGGCATTAATAGATGGATGCGATGCGTAAAGGGGTTGAAGCGCTTGAATTTCTGTCATACAATTTTTGCCGACAAAGGTAACGATCTATTAGATTTTTTTCAATATTTTTTTGAATTTATGTTTTTTACGCGTATTTTTTTATGAATTCGTAATTCCATGTGAATCATGGAATTATTATTAGATTTTAAAAAAAACTTTTACTGTTCGATTGCCTGCTTTTATAAGATATAATCCTTTAACATTCAGAGGCAAATCAGTTTCTGTGGAGGATGCGATTGTTTGATAGACCAACGCTCCTGTGACACTGTATATGGTCAACTGTTCGCCGGGAACTAAACCGCTTACATGTAGCAGTCCATCGTGCATAAATGCTTGAAACGAGGCGTGAGGCTGCATCTCATTGTCGGTTAAGTTTTCGCTGACAGTAACGCTCAGATTTGCTCTTAATGAAAATCTTTTCCCCTGATTAGTACCGTTTAAAAGTATCCCATCGTTGTATGTAGCCCGCGAAAGTGTGTTTTTAGGCCTCACATTTATAGTCGCCATAAACCCGCCATCGCCCGTCGGTATTTGCATTATCGCTCCGGCAAGTTCAAAAGGTGAATCATTTTTCTCAAAGCTGGCTGTCAAATTAACCATTTCGCCGTATGCAACCAGAGTGAACCCCTGAGGCGTGAGTAGGGTACTATTATTTATTGTCCCGAAATTTCTGCTTGGAGGCAATACTTCGACCTGGTTATATTCGAGATTTAACCAGGGTATTCTACTTTTCCACCATTCAATCATACGGTCTGTTAGTCTGGTATGATTGGTATCGTAAGTGTTATAAGCGTATCCGCCACTGGGAATAGCCCATCTTTCGGAATCTTGCATAATTGCCGGTCGTAATTTTTCGCCAAGTTCTTTGATAAAATCTGCAACCGCAACAATTTTATCGTATTTATTGTTCCAATGTTCTTTTATTTTAACCAAAAACACCGGGTCTTCGTAAAAACGTTTAAAGAAAGCATGTTTGGGAATAAATTGCGTACTAGTGCCTTGTACAAAATAGATGTGATTATGAATGTTCCAATCCCAACCAAAAGATATTTCAAAATCCCATACTGGCCCTAAACTGATTTTTCCTCCCTTGTCTTTGTAAACAAATACGCTGTTTGTGTTAATCAAATCATCTGTATTTGCAACAATTTCATTTATTATTATGTAATCGACAAAACAGTCTAAGTCAACTAATTCTCTGTATCCATTATCTGGAAATCTTGAAGATACCATCAAATCGCATAATTCGTTCCAATCATTTTTAATAAAATTATAATAAGGGTTGTTGTTGTCGTTTGGGTCACCGGTTGGCGCATTATTCGTTTTTATCAATATGGGTAAATTATAATTTCTTGTACGAAATTCAGGCGGTTCGGAATAAATACTCATTTCGACCATCCACCCATCTTTCGGATCAATGCCAACTCTACCCGGAACGCCTACGCCATCCGGCGACGCTTGCCTGTGTTCTGTTAAACAATAAACGCCATCGTATCTGCCGTTAAAAAACAAGTGAACATACTGATAAGTGTTTGTGTAGGGTTGATGGTCAAAAACGTTTCTACCCAGGTGAAATGCGACTGGCGTAGTAAGAAAAGTAGGGTCTCGGTATTCTGCTAACAATATCCAGTTTCTATATGCTGCACGCTCAAACAACGAAGTATTCTCTCTAAACCTTATTCTATACGGTTTTTTATTGTTGTTCCATGTGGCATTTCCGCGCCCCCGCATCTCGTCTCGTGGATTATTGCTAAAAAGATTATTGGCCGAATTATCAAAGTCTGTCAATCGAAATGTCATGCGCGTGTAATCCACTTTACTCGTTATCGGAACACCGTTTTCTGTGCTAATCGAGATAATCGGTAATACCTTTGTTTCGCCCTCATTTTTGGGTTGCGCAAAACAAGGGTAAATGGAAAGAAATAACAGGATGCACTGGAAAGCTGTGGCTTTTTTTTTAGTTCCGAGACACTGCGGACACAACGTTTCGCGGATGATAACCATTATTTCGTTTGACTTTTTCACACGCACATTTATTATTTTTTATATTTCGGTCGTTAGGAACTCGCATGTTCATTTATATGAGTGTATTAAGGTACATGCTCGTTTCAAATATTAAATGATGTTATGGCATCGCTACTGACGATTTCACTTGTTTGAAAAATGTTGGATTATCTGAATCCAACAGTACTTTAATCCGCCATTCCCTCGATGATTGCGGTCGTTCTAACTGCAGCAGAAGATGATTCCATCCTTGTTCCAGCGGCATGTTTTCGAGTTTTCTGCCGCTCATTGTCGTTGCTACTCCATTGATAGATATGCTGGTTACAGTTTGCCCTTCAACGGTTAAATTAAGTTTTGGCATGTCGGGTTCTACCAGCAGGTTGACTAATGAGCGCGGACTGAAAATCCAAAAACTGAGGAATACGGTTTTGTCGTCCTGACGAACGCCCTGAAGTCTGGACAAATTGATGAATCCCTGCATGTCGGTTTGCGCCGGTTCAATATTTCCTGATTCGTAAGCAGCGATAAACTGCCGATTATCCAGAGATACAATTTTATCTCCGTCCACATTCTTCCCATTGAGAAATAATGCGCGCTCCAGCGCCCCATCGGAGGGTGCAAAGGCACGACGAGTATTGTAGGGGATGTCACTTAATGATAATCCTAAGTATGCTAACATCCTGCGTAACAGGGTCTCGCCTTCCGATTTCAACAGCCCCAAGTCAATATTCATCAGGTAGAGGCGCCCATTGTCCAATTCTACTTTTACTAAAGCGGCGCCTTCAGGTTTGGCTTCGCGTTCGCTTCGATAGACGGCGGCTGTCTTCAGGTATTCGGGACGCGAGTTCCATCGACTCCAATCTGTATTGCAAGCTTCGAGAATCACTTTTCCGCGCTGTACGATTTCGCCGGAAAGTCCATTTTGCATCACTGGTTGGCGTATCTGCTCGATAAAATAAAAATCCTTGTTATTCAACACGCCCAGAAAGGGGTCGCTGCTTTTTTTGACAAATGTTGTAGCCCTTCGTTCAGTCAGTTCCAATGGATAGGGAAGTAAGACGTTCAGCCGGTCTTTGCTATCAGGCGATACACCCCACACCAATACTGTGCCGCCGTTTGCAAGGCAGGCGTTAAGGGTCTGTTTCGAGGATGAATCGGTCGGTGGATATTTACCATCAATAATTAACAACAAAGGGATGGACTTGCCGGTAACTTCTCCGAAAGGAACACCAAAATCCTGCCATAGTTCTTTCAAACGGCTTTCGCCGGACGCTAAGACGACGGCTTGGGATATAGGCACAGGATATTGAGGATTGGACATAACAATTGTAACATCACCCATAGGATACTCAAGGGGTGGCGGCGTTGCATTGGAAGCTTTGATGGCGTCGAACAAAGGCCAGGGACTGTAGAGGGGTAGTGTTGGGTCATAACCCGGGTTGATAGTACTGGTATAAGGTCCCAATCGTTCGGGCTGCATCCCGGGAACTCCCTCGCGGAAAGGCGGAAAAAAGACGCCATCATCGGGCAATGGGGCGCGGGTGATGTCGCGTAATCCAAACTCTAAAGGCTTAAGTCCATACCATGCGATATTGAATACACTGGCATAAGAAGCTTTGTATTCTAACTGTTTACTTATCAGGCGATATGCTTCTACTGCAAGACCTTCCATACGTCCTAACTGCGATTCATAAGCGCGGTCGCCGTTGATGACTGATATTTGTTTAGGCGTTCCATAATATCCCATTCCTGTTTCACCTACGCCCCAGGGCTTGCCTTCGGACGACCATTTACGCATTGAGCCTTCGTCGCCGTAATGACCAATCACCACAGGCAGGTCGGTAGGACGCATATCCTCGCCGTCGCCCGAAATCCATGCACGGGTCGGATCGTTTGCTCTAACAATCTTCACCCATTCGTTGATTTCGGCTACTTGCCTTTCTTCAACCCACTTGGGCGCACGGTGTACATTGATAACTACGGGGAGCGTTTCGTTGCATACGCTCCATCCGAATACAGACGCATGATTACGGTCGCGCAAGACCATGTTTTTCACATGTTTCCTACAATAAATCCAATAATCGTCCGAATCCATCTTCGGACCGCCATCGCTCGACCAGATGCCTGTTTCGGGTAACACACAGATACCCACCTCATCAGCCACATCCAAATAGAACGAGGGATAAGGCTGTGCATGAAGCCGCACCGCGTTGGCATTGGCGTCCTTCAGCGCTTGATACCATCCCCAGGCATAGCGTCGCGTCATCTGGGGAACACCCATGAAATGCCACGAATCGCCCTTCAATACGATAGGTTCGCCGTTCAGCAGCAAATCTTGCCCATGTATCGTAAACTGTCTCCATCCGAAGCGTTCGTACTTGGCGTCAAGCATTTTATTACCGGCATTGAGACTGACAACAACGCCATACAAATTAGGCGCTTCAGGCGACCACCGCTCTAACTTTCCTTCTGTTTTACGTCCGAGATTCACCACGAGACTATCGCCTGCTTTCAGTGATATTTTTTTGGGATGCTCTATCTTCAATGCCACATCTTTCAGTATCCCGTCGGATAAAGGCCCTTCAAAAACATCGTTCTTGCCCTGTTTTTCCCATTTCCTGACTAAAGCGCTCAAGGTGAAGGTTTGTGTTTTCGCAGTTTTGTTTTTGATGGTTACCGCCAGATTCAGCAGGTCATTTTGAACGTCAGGCTGCACAAAAACGTCGGAAATAGCCAGCTCCGGCTGCGCCAATAACCATGCATCCTGCCAGATGCCTGCAATGTGCTGCCCCCAAAACGAACCGGCAACATAGTTGCGCCGTCCATAAGGACCAGGAACATCGGTCAGGCTCGCTTTTGCCACGCCTACCACAACCTCATTCGTACCTTCCTTCAAAAAAGGTGTCACATCAAAACAGGTTGCAAAGAAGATGTCTAAATTTTCACCCGCTAACCGGTCATTGACATAAACCTTGGCAAACCCGGCTATGGCTTCAAAATGCAATATCATCCGTTTTGCTTTCCAATTGGCGGGTAACGTGAATTCCTTGCGCATCCATCCCATCGACGCTTTTTCCCACGCTGAAGGATAGGACGGGTAGGCCACAAAATCGCCGCCATCTCCCTGCGCAAACGAATTAATGTTCCATGGACTGGGTATCTTAATCGCTGTTGCGTCCCATCGAAATTCGGTCGGCATAACGAATTTAGCCATATCGGTTTCATACACAGGCATGAACTGCCACGATCCATTGAGGCAGATGGCATCGCGTGCAGGTTTTTCCTCTTCTACGACGATGCCCGCTACGGGGTTAAATACATGCGGGTATTGAACCTGCGCCTTCACCTGCAGTCCTGTAAACAAACAGAACAAGAGATAATAATTTAAAATTAATTTAGTGTTCATTTATTACTTGTTTTTTTAAACTGATGCAAAAATAAGAAAGTATCATTAACAAAACAATTAAAAAAATATTAACGTGACAAAACGCCGATTATACCTTGGGGGGTGATGGTTTCGGCGTTAATACTAAATGTCCGACAGCTATTGTTGTTGAAAAACTGTATTTTTGCTGCGCCAGTTTCGTCGGTAGTTACTAAAGGATTCCAATATAGGGTACGGCGGTAATCGGGGTCAGGCTCTGGGGACGTGTCTAAAAAATTCGGCTTGTAAAACTCTTTGACTGCGCTATATCCATCCAACCGTGTTTTCCGCACTCCTTTGGCGCCTTTTGTCGGAATCTGCCCAGGAGGGTAGGTTTCGATGAGTACTACACAACCATATTGTTGTGCTAATTCGTATGGCGACAAGATTGAACCCATGGGAGGAATTATATACTGAGCAATAATAGCGGTCTGTTCATTGATATAAATTGATTTAATGGCAGTTAAACGGAGTAAACTATATTTGAGATATCCATAAATGTCCAAATCGGTTTTCTCGTGATTTACAACAAAAAGCGCCTTTTTGTTCTTATATATTACATATTCGCCACTATCGCTGTTATATCTTACAAAACCGGCACTTAGTTCCCTTAACAAATCATGGATGTTATCATTCAGAACATCGCCTCTGTCGTAGATGTCATCTATTTCGGTATGTACATCATAATAAGCTATCGCCGTTGAGCGGCTTCGGAAGATGTCTTTTTCTTTCATACTTCGTTTGGCTTTGACCGTCACTTCCGGCAAGTTAATAATTTTTTGATCTATTCCCAATTTTGCCAAAGAATCCTGCGTAGCGGCTAAGAATGTTTCATAATCGTTATCAGCTTCATTGCGGGCTGTTTCTTCGATGATACTGAAATCATCATTCTCTTCGAATACATTTACCTGCATATCAACAAACCGGTATTTGCCTGGATTAGGCGTGAAAACCCTGTCCAAAATGATAAGGTGGTCCTTTTTCTTATTCTTTTCCATAACTGATAAGATCATATCCCATCGTCCCTGCACATCCAACACAAAAGAAAATCGTCCCTCTTCATCTGTTTTAAATAATTCAACCCCTTTTTTACCCTCAATAGATGCTTCTTCTTTCTTACTTAATAACAGGGAGACGTCTATATTGGCCTTTGGTTGTTTCCTGACAAAATTAACTACTGTTCCAAGCGTTTCAATGCCCTGTTCCGGAATGTATTTTACTTCAAAGGGTTGGGCGCCTGCCATCTGTTTCCATACATATCGACGCCAACCTTGTACCATCAATAACAAATCTAACTGAGACGCAGCCAGCGAATCATTTTTTTGCTTGAAATAGGCGGTAGGATTTCTGACATATCCTTTAATATCCGACATTAACAATAAGTCGGTCAGGATGTTGTTGCGGCTATCGACTTCGTTAGCGCCGTCGCGCACAGACAATGAAAATGTGGTACTTACCGGGTTGGCTTGATTATCGTTTACTTGAAAATCCATTTCCACTAATTCGCGCGGATTATATGACGGCTTTTGAGCGCTTGCTTTGATATCCAACTGTTCATTAGGGAAGGTAAACAGCAGACGGTCGCTCAGGATATCACCATGTTTGTTAAACAGCACGATTTGTGAAACGCCGGGTGAAAAACTCGTTTTATCTATTTCTATGTAGGTTTCTTCATCCGCTGTAAAATAAATGTAAGCGTTTTGCGGGTTGGCGCCGGATACTATGTTTATCCCTACGAGTTCGGGAGGCGTTTGATTGTTCCTTCGCAGCGTGATGCCTACAATGTCGGGATAGGTCAGATTGTCGATTTCCATGACTATGCCTGTCGGTTGGCTTCCAGGCAAATCAAAACGGTATTTCTTCCCTTCATATTCCACTTCGGCGGCGGCTTTTTCTTTTCCTTCGACAGGAAGATAAGAAAAAACGCCCCTTCCTTCGTGCGTAGTAGCCAATCGTCCGCGTTCCTGCTTTAAAGCATCAGTGACGATACCCGTAACGTCTATGGGGTTACCTATTTCATCCGTTGCCTCGAAAGCAACCCTCGATGTTACGCCCTGAATCAAATTACCGCCTTCCGGAAAAAAACGCACATTGACTTTATTATCTTTTTCTGATTTTGGCCTTTTCATCGGGAAACTACCTGCAGGACCATTTTTGTTGAAACTTAACATCTTCTTTTCTTCCCAGTTGCCCTCTTTTTTTGGTTTATTGAAAACAGGCAATAGTCGTGAAAAAATGACGTCTTCGCCAAAATTCAGCATGTATTTCGTATAGGCGCGTATTTCATAAAAGCCTGAATAGAAAGGAAGATGATTCAGCGTAAATGCGCCGTGGCATTGCTCGTTTTCGACTTTTAAAATCTTTTTTTCCACAATCTCTCCTCCCGGATTCAAAAGTTCCACATATAAGGTTTTACTTAACAGGCTTGTTTTATTGTGACCTGAAGTGACGAGATAGCATTTAAACCAGATGTTATCGTATTGAAAATAACTGGTATTATCAAAGTGCAGATACACTTTTTCATGCGGGATACCAACCGCAAATTGACTGCTTGTTCTACTGAGCAACAATAATTCTTTTTCCCCATCGTTGTTCTCAATTTGCAGCCTGCCCAACCCATCCTGTTGCGCCACCAATAATACAGATATTGTTAATAACCAAGTAATTAAAATTGTTCTCATCGTATAATAGTTTTCAGTTCTCAAAAATTCGCGGACTAATTCGCGGACAAAAATAAGAAAAAAATCACATAATAGCTAAAGCGGACAATAAAAAATCCTGCCGTGAAAAAAATCACGGCAGGATATAGCAGGATAATAAAATGATTTATTATTCAGGTACTACCCGCAGTCGAATGGCGCTTAGGTTGTAGGTGCCGCTGCGTAGCAGGAATTTCACTCGGCGTCGTCCTTCGGTTAAACTTAGGACAGGAGGAGCTGAATTGCCGGCTGTGCTGTGATACCAGCGATAGCTTTGGTAACCGCCGTTACGATTCAGGGGTATGTTGGGGGTAACTAAAACCCCGTCAACTTCGAGCGCATAGCCTCCTACGGGATCGCCGCTACCATCGACCGAGACGTACAGGTCGAAATGATAATCGCCATCTTCCATGACGTCAATAGAATACTGAAGCCATTCGCCGCCGTTGGTCCATCCAATGTTGGAACCATAAGGGCTTTGGCCGGTTTCAATATCGACGGTGCAATTGGGGTCGCCACGGTCGGAACGGTAGTTTTTCAAGTCGCCATCGTGCGATGAGCTGTCGAACCAACCTTTGTTGATGCCGCCGTAGTCGAAATCAGCAGCGACAACGATGCAGGGTTTAGAATAGTCTTTAGTGAGGACATGTGGCCCATTGAAAGGAAGCACATCCGAGACCTTCACTGAAAGCGACTTAACAATGCCGTTGATATTGCAACTCACGTGTGTTTCACCCAGCTCGATGCATTTGACAGTACCGGCATAACTGACTGTGGCAACATCGGTGTCATCCGAAGTCCATACAGCTATTCCCATGTCGTTAGCGTCCGTTGGTATGGGAATAATTTTGATCTCCTGAATACCGCCAACCGCTAATTCTATCCAATTGAAGTTCAGCGAGTAATCGACTAAGGGGATTCTTACTAGCGTGGTAACAGGCACCTTGCAAAATACGTCGCCTGAACGGGCGGTAATGTCGGCCGTTCCGCGACCTACCGCTGTTACCATACCATCGGAAGAGACAGTGGCTACAGCTTCATCGCTGCTTGACCATGTGAAATTCAGTTCGGTAGGATTAGCTCTGAGCTGGAATGTCGTATTCACAAACATATTCAACGACTGCACATTGGGAGTTGCTTCGTACTGAATATCTTTATCCGGATAATTATCCCCACAACCGGCTAATCCGAGCAATGTGAGGAACAGTCCAAAAGTAATACAATTGATTTTCATATTCTTTTAATTATTTAAATTGTTCATTGATTTAAAAATCTTGGATTTTTCGGGTCTTCAATATACTCCATCCGTATTTCTTCCTGTATACGTGCTTCTATGCCTCTTGAATCGACAAAACGGTAATGCAACAGAAGCGTTTTAAAGATGCGGTATCCATCATCGTCACTGCTAATGGCAATGTTCGGATATTCGGGATCATAGTCGGGGTCGTCCTGGGTTATCTGTGTCATGTCTAACCTGTCGTAGGGTCTGATAGTTACAGGGCTACCTGTCTTGACGATGCCATCGATGGTGTATTGTCGCTCAGTATCGCTTATTTGCAGCATCATGGCATAGTCTCTGTACTTTAATGCGCCGGATCCGTCTCTTTCGCTCTCACTACCTGGCATGATGCGTATGAAAGCAGGTCCAAAGGGATAAAATATTTTGTTGGTGTAGAGGTTTGTTGGCGCTCTATCGGGTTCGTAGCGCAGGCCGCGACTCACGTAGGTAGTACCGTTGTAGCTACACCACCAGTTTTTGGTGCGTACCTCATACAGAATAGTTCCCTTTTCCATGTTCAGTTCGCCTGAATTATAGGTATCCACACGCATAGGGATGTAAAAAACGCTGTCGGGCGACAGTCCTTCCGGCTTGATATATACCGGCAGTGACGCTTTAGTTTCGCCTGCGCGGATAGTCATACTGAGATCGTCAAAGTAGTACCTGTCCGGTCGCAGGGGTAGGACGTATCTGTCGCGGTCTTCCTGGTAAATACTGTGATTATAAACTTCAAGCACATCGGCATCTTCCACCAGCGTGATAACTATATCATGTTCACAGGTATTACTGCCGCCAAGCGATGCGGAGATGTACCCTGTTGAAACAGACTCCCGATAGTCGTGTATCACCCTGTGTACATTATCGTCGCCACTTACAATGGCAAACACATTCTTGTACTGTTCCTTTTCGAACACCGCATCTCTATCGCAGGAAACAACCCCGCAAAAAAGAATGACAGTTAAAAATATTTTAATATACTTATTCATAAATGTATAATTTTTAATTTTTAATTAAATTTACTCCTCCCATCCCGGATTTTGGTCAAGCGAGGGAAGTCTTCTCACTTCTGATAACGGAATTGGTAAAAGAAGCAGTTTACGGTTAACGACTCTGCTTCTTGCATAAGTTGTAGATGGCATGGTGCGCATATAAAAACCGTCGCCATCGCCTTCAGCATTCATCCCCATGATGGTTTCATATTCCGTTTCCTCATATTTACCCCAGCGGCGCACATCGTAATAACGCCTGTTTTCAAAAAGAAATTCGATCATTCGTTCCTTTTCGATCAGTTGCTGCATCGTGACGCGGTTTGCAAGTTCTTCCTGACTGGGCGCCGGCAGGCCTACACGGTGGCGCACTTTACCGAACGCTAAACGTATGGCTTCCGGATCGCGCTGAAAGGTCTGTGTTTCTTCGCCTGCCTGGATGCTATGCGAAGTGGTCAGATTGTTGAGCGCTTCGGCGTATGACAGCAAGATTTCAGCATAGCGTATGATACCGAAAACCTTTGGTATGCGCCTGTTGTTGTCGCCTTGAAAGGCATCGTCCACATGGACATATTTCGTAAGAACATAACCTGTTGGCGGATAATCGGTAGCCGAAGCAATACGACCATTGGGAGAACTTCTATTGTAGAGAATGTCGTGAACGATACCGCTACTGGTGGCAGAGCGCAACGACCAGTACCGGTTATGGAATCCGATTGAGGCATAAAACCTCATTTCGCGATTGATGTACATGTTATATACATCCGCATTGAGCTGGTAGCCCGAAAAGTTGTCCCTTTCGTTGGAGAGTCCGACTTCGGAGTAAGGGTATTCGTCACTGGAATTGTCGATAGTACGTCCGTCGAACATATAGTAGGCGTCTATCACTTTTTGGGTGACGCACATACCGTTCCATCCACCGTTGGATCTGGGGAAGCAACACTGGATGTCACCGGCTAAATTACCGGAGTTGCGTCCCCACACCATTTCCGGATTGGTTTGTAGTACGGCTTCTCCGGTGAACACATCCGAATAGGATTTGAAATGGTCGATACCGTAGGCGCCACCCTGCGCCCATGGTTTGTAATAATCCGGGTCGGAAGTGATGTTTTGCGGCATATCCTTCGGAGGAAGAAGCGTACTCGGTATAGCGGTATAAAGTTCGTACTGACCCATATCAATCACTCTTTTGGCTGCGGCTGCGGCTACTGCCCATCGGCGCTCGTCGTAGTCCTGCGAAATATAATGCACGCCATCCGTTTTCCGTGTCCAGCGACTAAAGTAGAAACGCGCAGCTTCGCCGCCGTTATACAGCGGGCTGGCGTGAATCAGTCGCAGTCGCGCTATCATACCGTAGGCAGCTCCTTTTGTAGGACGCCCCTGTTCCATCACGCTTTGCTCTATCGGCAGGTAACGGGCGGCCGCTTCGAACTCATCGCAGATGTACTCCACGGCCTCGTCATACGTGCTGCGCGGACGGTCGTAGTAGTCCAACATTTCGTTGTTGTTCACAACCTCGTCGCCCAGCATGATGGGAGGTCCATAATCAACAATTATCCGGTAATAGGCGTAAGCGCGGAGAAAGCGAGCATAACTGTTGACAAGGTTTCGCTCCGTAGGGGTCATATCCGTAGCCTCTATACTGCGCTCCAGCAAGATATTGCAGCGACGAATAATCCCATACATGGTCCTCCACAAGGGAAACGGTTGCGCGTTATTATTGATAATAAGCCCTGTATTATTTGCATTATACCGGCCCAGCACATACCTCATACCCGGATAGGTATCTGATTCGGCAAAGGCGGTGAAAGATTCGTCTGTAGCTAACGGACCCGGTGTTACGCCGCCACGGATGGCGTCGCGACTCTCATCGGGAAATTGGGTGGCAATGTCCCACAGATAGGCCATCGTATAGCGTTTGTTTGAAAAGACAGAATCCAATTTCAACTCATCGCCGAAATATCTGTCAATGTTCAGGTAATCGCAAGAGGCTAAAGATGCCACAACGATCGTCAATAATAAAATGATGCTATTTTTCATATTTTGAATCATTATAAGTTAATATATAATTGCAGTGCATAAGTAGTCGGTATCGGATATACCCGTCCACTGGCCGAGGCCTGTTCGGGGTCGAACAGTTTTACGCGATCCCACACATAGAGGTTAGTACCCACTAACTGCAAGTCGATAGATGATATGCCTGCTTTCCGCAGAAAATCTTTCCTGAAATTATAATTGAGCGTAATTTCCTGCAAGCGCAAATAACGGGCATCGCCTTTCCAAAAGTCGGAAAGTTGTGAATTGTTACCATTGTTCCCATACTGCAGTCGCGGGAAGCGCGCATTGGGGTTCTCGGCTAATGCAGGATCGATACCGTTCATTTCGGCATATTCTTTAGGTATCCATCTGCTGGAAGGATCGTTGGCAATGGTCAGAATATTCCCTAACCGTCCCTGGATAAAGGGGATGTAACCCGCTCCTGAATAATAGAAGTCGGTTTTGCCTGTTCCTTTTAATTGCACGCCCAAGGTAAACGCCTTGTACCGGAATTCAGCGCCAAAGCCGTACATCAATATCGGGTAATTACGGTACGACAGTGGTATCATGTCGTCGGCGTCGATTTTCCCGTCCCCGTTCACATCGCGGTATTTAATATCGCCCGGCATCACGATCCCAAAGGCAGTCTGCGAGGCAGAAGTTGCGATATCGTGATCGTCCTTAAACAGCCCAAGCGACTGATAGCCGCGAATCGTTCCATCCGGATAATCCGACCGTTCCTGATAGGGATATTTCGGGTTGGCTTCTTCCCAATTTTCTATGACGTTTTTCGAATAGGTATAATTCCCGCGAACAGTGAAACTCATATCTTTCGAAATATCGTGCGTATAGCTGATGTTTCCGTCTGATCCATAGCTGCGCATCTTGCCCACATTACCATAAGGTAAAGTAACTAATCCTGCATAGAGAGGTACCTGCACCCGCTGCATAAAAATACCGTCGCGCCGGTCGTTGAAAAAGTCAACTGTAAATGAAAGATTGTTTTTCAGGAAAGTTCCATCAATACCAAGGTCGGCTTTGGTGGCTTTTTCCCACTGCAGATTATCGGCGCCAATAAGTGTTTCTCTGACAGTTTCCACAAAAGAAAGGTTTCCAAAAGGATTTCCTAAGGACTGCTGGATGGTTGTTAGATAAGGGAAACGTTGATCGCCCGCTAATCGGTCATTACCTACGGTACCGTAAGAGAAGCGGAATTTGAACATGTTAATCCAGGGCATATTATCTTTTACAAATACATAACTTGAAGGCACCCAACCCAGCGCTATTGAAGGGAAAAAACCGAATTGTTTGCCCGGCTGGAAGTTTTCCGAACCGGTGTACCCAAAGTTTAAAGAAGTGATATAGGTATCCCGAAAGGTGTAATTCAACTGGCTTGATATACCTATATAACGCTTGGGGATAGCGCTTAAGTTGGTTGTTCCCTGACTCGCTTTCTTTTCGTCGCTCATATAATAATACACCAAAGCGCCCACACGGTGGTCGTCGTCAAAAATATTTTCGTAGTTCAGATTACCTTCAAAATGGAACTTACGGTACTGGTTGGTGCCAGTCATACTTGTCAGACCATCGTAAGTTTGATGTGCATAACGAGGCGCCTCTTCAGGATGTGTCTGAATAGTAACCAACCGACCATAACTGTCACGCGTTTCTGCAGCATACAAGGCTGGCCTTATGTAACGTAGTTCATTAAACCAACTTGTTAGGTTGTAAGCGCCCTGTAATCTTAGTTTCAGTCCTTTAAGGAACATCCCCAAATCCTGGTTATAAGCCATGGTTACCTTGCCACGATATTCCTGATGAGATTGCCGCCCCATGTGGTTGATCATTACTTCGGGTGAAATTAAATCATCACCACCGGCTAAAGCCGGATACTGTCCGTTGGAATAGCGCACCGGCAGCAGTAACGGGTTGAGTAATGCCTGAGCAGACCAAATATAATCGGTGTTGGCTACGCCGGGGTTGTTGGTGATAGCTAAGAAACCATCGGCGCCCATAAATACGGTAGCTGACGGCGACAATTGCAGGTCGATGTTGGCGCGGTAGTTAAAGGTGTTATAACCGGCATTGGCGCCATACACATTGCTTTTGTCATATTTGTAAGCAGCTTCATCTAAGCTTGCGCCCAAACTGACGAAATATTTTGCAACGTCAGCGCCGCCTTGCGCGCTGAGATAGTAACTTTGCCTTAATGACGTTTTTCTAAGTATTTCGTCCTGCCAGCTTACATCGGGAAACAGGTCAGGGTCGGTGCCATAATGAATCACATCTAAATCCATATCCGTGTACTGGGGATAGGTGCCTCGCACCACAAGCGCTTCGTTCACCAATTTAGCATAATCGTAGGCGCGCAGATACTCCGGTAACTTATTAAGTTGTTTAATGCCGAAATTTACACGCGCTTTAATATTCAGTTTTCCTGACAATCCTCTTTTCGTAGTGATCAGCACTACGCCATTAGCGCCGCGTACGCCATAAACTGCTGTGGCTGAAGCATCCTTCAATACGGAGAAACTTTCCACGTCGGCTGCGTCAATGCTGTTAATATCGCCTTCCAAACCGTCAATAAGCACTAATGCTGCTGAGTTGGCGCCAAAGGTTCCTATACCGCGTACCCAAAACTCGGCGATGTCCTTGCCCGGCTCGCCGCTGGATTGAAGCGAAATAACGCCGGCCACACGACCACCTAACAGGTTGGCCATCGAGGGAGTAGCAGGACTTTGTAATTCCTTTACATCGACGGTTGTTACAGCAGCAACCGTCGAAATCTTGCGCTGGCGGGTTCCTAAAGCAGTGACCACCACCTCTTCCAAGGCCTGAGCTTCTTCAATAAAGCGAATCTCAACATCTTCTGCTTCCGCCCTTACCGGATATTCTACATCCTTATATCCCATGTACCTGAACACCAATATTTCGCCCACCTGTGTGCGGAATTTGAATTTTCCGTTCTGGTCGGTTGCCGTACCCAGACCGATTTTGTTTTTCACAAATATGGTCACGCCCGGAAGCGTTTCACCTGTTTCGTCATACACCGTACCGCTAAGGTTGACTGTCGTCGATTGTTGCCCCCAAACAGCAGGTGCAGACAGCAATAACATTGCCAATAGCGCATATCCGAACCATTTTATTTTTGATGTGCTTTTTATTTTTTTCATATTATATAGATTGAATTAATTAACTGAGATTTTTCTGACGCGGTTGTTGCCTCCATCTCCTACATAAACCGAACCATCGGATGAAACGGCTATTCCGCAAGGGAATCGGAATAAAGCTATATCTTTCGAGCCGTCCTGATAACCCGGATTACCGGGCATTCCGAGCACGGTTTCTACCATGTTGTCGGGTGTGATCCTGCGGATACAGTGATTGTTGCGATCGGCGATATAGATAAAACCGTCAGCATCGTTAAATATCTGCATAGGGCAGTTGAATTGAGCCGTTTCTATGCGCCCATCCCGGTGTCCTCCGCCTTCCGCATTGAGGCGTTTGAAAGTGGAACCCGGATCGGGGTCGGAGAGGTCAATGGTATAAATACCGTGACCTAACATGGTGGAAGGGCTGTCAGTGAACGCCATATACAGAATATTGGGTTCGCCCGGACGGAAAGTCAATCCCAGACAGTCGCACTCGTTACCGGTATTATAAATGATCGTGCCAAAACCCAGCTCAGGGTGTATCTTTACGATCTGCCCCGCCCTGTAACGCGTATAAATGTATCCATCATCGGGGTTAAATACCATACAGTGTTTCCATCCGTTGGTGGGCAGGCCCTCCTCTTGGGTCCACTGGAAATTTTTTGTACGCGGAATCCAGCCTTCATTGGGGTCGGTTGTGTAATACGATTCACGGAACTGCTCGGTAGGAAGCATGATCATGCCTGTTTCAGGGTCGGCGCATGGCGCATTGGATACTTGTGCGCCAACCTGCTCTATCAGGTCTTCGTCTTCATTAAGACGTAATAACGCATTACGTCCGGAGCCACAGTTACCGTTGTCGCTTCCGCGACCGAAAGCGCCATCGCCGCGATTGCATATAAAAACGTTATCGAACTTGTCACAACACAAGTAGGTAGGCTGTACTACGGCGTCTTTGAGGCTTCCTAATGTTAAGATATCGCAGGCGCCATTGCCGGCGACAGTAATCGACGAGGTGGATTGCTCGTAGATAAATTCAGCCGGATAGGTGATCGAGTCTTTACCCACGACCACGGATATGAATACTCTCCGGTGTACGGCTTTCGAGCCGGGCACTTGTACCTCATCGCCACCCGGAAGCCTTGGCGCCAGCGCTGTCAAGTGCGTGCCGTCATTACCCACACCAGTAATTGGCGCAGGTCGCGCGTTGAAATACACCTTCACAAGACTAAGATCGGTAGGAAAGTTATCTCCTACCAGCATTATCCTGTCTAAAAATTTCCCCGTTTGGGGATAGAACGAACTTAGCACGGTCGGTTTACCGGAGTCGTAACCCGAATTTGAATCCGAAGAACAAGAACTCAAAATAGCCGCCACGCACACAAAAACACATGCCCACCGAAATACCGGTAACACACTTTTCAATGATTTAATTAATTGAATCATAGCATTTTAATTATAAGATTAATAACGTTTAGATTAAATAAAACGTACAAAGATAATTAATGAAAAATTAAAAACAATAATTTTTTCAATTAATTATTTAAAAATACCTTTTACCGATATATATTGTATCAAGATAAGCTATGGACATGTCAATAAATTACATTCTTAATTTGGTCGTATGATATAGTTCCATTGGCACCTCTTTTTTTAACTCTTTTGTGCCCAATTGAATGATTTTTTGGCTTTTACCCGAAAGATTTGATATTAATGATATGCCTCCCCATCCATAACTTAACGCTTCATTTGCAAGATAAAGCCTGGACTGTTTCTCATTTAGATACGGAAGAATTGTATCTATACGCTGCTTAATTTGACTGTTTGTATCCATTGTATTTTTTTGATGCAAATGTAATACTTTTTTTTGACTCTACAAAATTATTTCAGTAGGTTATTTATTGATATGCCCATAGTCTGTTATTATCTTGTACTTATGGGTATTTGATATAGTCGCTTTGTGGTAATACTTTATTTCAATGTTACGATAATCATTACAGGGTTATCATCCGGTTCAAGTTTTTGAATCAGCTGATCGAAACGTTTTATAGATCTCTCATCGCCTTTGAGTTTGAATTTATTAGCATTTTTTTTGTGTTCTAATAATTGATAGGCATCATAAAAAGTGACCAATTCTTTATTATTTTGATATGTAGGCCAAAAATCAAGTCCTCCATCAAAATCATTTGGTATTCCATATGATGATAAAGAAATGTGAATTAGTTTATTCTCTTTTTTATGAAAATAACAGGGTATAAGTTTGCTTTGGTATTTATATAAAATAAATAAATAATTATCCGTTTCAAACATGGATATCTGTATCACTAAATTTTTTAGTTCTTTAAAAAAACGATTTCCATTGCTTCTAATATCTGCTGTCACTTCATGTTTTCCTAAATTAATGATATATTTCGGTACGAATGAAAAATCATTCATTACAATATAAAGTGTATCATTCAACCAGGTTTCTCTAATATGAACCCGGTCATTGAATATGTATTGGCTAAACAATACTGACGGCATTACCAAACTACCTTTCCATGAATATTGTTCAGGTATTACTTTTTTTGTGATAATATTGAAACCGGTATCTAAAACAGTGTATGTGTACGGTACTCTCCCGAAGTTATCTCTTTTTTGTAAATAGAAATTTTGATGGTAACTAATTAGACCTACATCGTTTTCA
>Ga0082212_10004724_pt1 | contig 18790 bp, 16 predicted proteins | sample TergutNt197P3_FD_71548 | JGI IMG/M metagenome (GOLD analysis project Ga0082212, IMG submission 71548) | Neocapritermes taracua P3 segment gut microbial communities from Petit-Saut dam, French Guiana - Nt197 P3 | ecosystem: Host-associated > Arthropoda: Insects > Digestive system > Gut ...
ATGATTCTTGTATAGGCGTTTGGCCGATTAGTAGCGAACCCGGCAGCCTCTAAAAGCAGCACTAGAATAAACATGAAAACTAACAATTTCATTAGTGTTTTTATTACTGCCTTTGTCTTATTCTCTTTCATACACATCATCCAGTTAGAACCTCTGGTATACAAAAACGCTTTCCTCTGCCCCGTAGATGCCAAATAGCAGTGTACACATAATGATAAAATAATAGGCCAGCCATCTCAACAATATATTACGACGCGCAAAATACTCCCTTATATTGACCCCTCTTTCCTGCATAAAACTCACGATGAATAATAACGTCCCCGCAACAGCCAAAACCGCAAGATTGCTATATCCAAACCCTGTCCGAGTGAAAAAATCACCGAATAAAGCACTTGGATTGAAAACGCTGAATGTAGCAGTTAACATGCCAATTGCATGTCTCATACCGTTTGAGGCCGAAAAAAATCTTCCTATAAGAACAAGAAAAACTGTCCCCAACGTCGTAAGCGTCCTAATCAGTGGCTTTGTCGTATTCAATTCAGGGTAGTTCGTCCTCATGTATTGTAGAAAGCCCGTCATTAGAAGCCCGATAATTATCAAGCCGCTGTTATAAACGCCAAACATGATATACTTCCAACCTGCTCCGTGCCATATCCCGACTGTAAAAAACACGATTCCCATTACGAAACAGCTCGGTATTATTTTCCCCAGATACCCTCCAACATTAACTTTGAACCACTTGTTCAATTTGGCATAGCCCTTTGAAAAAGTTATCGAGTACAATAAGTATTCGCGCATCCATCCGCCTAAGGTCATATGCCATCTTCTCCAGTAGTCCGCGATTGAGATAGCAAAATACGGCCTGTTAAAATTTCTGACCAAATCGATTCCAAGACACCTTGAAACCCCCCGGGCGATATCCATCCCGCCGGAGAAATCAGCGTAGACCCGAATCATGAATAGAAATACTCCAAACCCTATTTCTATTCCCTCATACTGAGTATAGTTTGGCAAAACACTATCAGTCAGGATAGCCGCTCTATCGGCGATCACAAGTTTTTTGAAAAACCCCCACAGAATCAATTGCACCCCATATTTGAACTCTCCATAGTTAAAATCATGCGGTTCTGTCAACTGGTGTGCAAGCTGGTCGTGACGGCTGATAGGGCCTTGGACGATTTGCGGGAAAAACGAAACGAATAAAGCAAATTTCGCAAGATTTCGGTCTGCAGGATGTTTACCCCTATAAACGTCGATAATGTAACCCAAGGACTGAAAAGTATAAAACGATATCCCCAGCGGCAGTAACAGGTCCAGATACGGGATTTGCGCAGATACAGAGAATTTTGGAAGGATCCCGTTGATTATCTCCGTAAAAAACCATGAATATTTCAGAAAGGCGAGTATGCCAAAATTCAGCAATAGCGCAAAAACAACAGCTTGTTTCCGCTTCTTTGCAAAATAGTCTTTGTGGCTCTTCCTTTCTTCTGCGGTTATATCTGCACCTTTGCTGTCAATCAAGGTTTTTTGTTCGGTGTGGAACCTGTCGATGACTATTCCGGTAAAAAATACCGTGCATGTCGTCAAAACAATAAGAATCAGGGCTTTTATGTCATTGAGAGCATAAAAAATATAGCTGGCAACCAATAAGACAATCCATCTTTGTTTTTTAGGAATCAAATAATAGGCAAGGAATACCGCACCTATGAACAAAATAAAAGGAAAAGATACAAATGACACGACTATTGCTTTCCCTTAATATCACCAAATATCAACTTCAACATATACTTCCCATTAAACCTGTAGCCCAGTGCTGCATCCAACTTTTGCTTCACTGTATTATTTATCTCGACCCAATTCTTGTAATTCTTTGCTTGTGCTTTTTTCAAAACCTCATAGTACAGTTTCATCGAAAGCCCTTTGCCTCTTTCCTCCGGAATCAGCGCTAAATGCTTCATGAGGCATGTTTCTTTCATCCGTTCCCATTGGGAGCAACCACAAATATTCCCGGAAGGCGAAAAAAAACTTAGCACGGCCCTTTCTTCCACCAGTTTTGCCAGGAGGGCTTCGTCCGGCAGTTCGTTGGAAACGGGTGGGAATATATCATATAGCATAGATAGGATTGCTGGTACTTGATCCCTGGTTGCAAAATCGACTCTATAGCCTTCCAAGTCGTTTTCAGGAAAGTTAATCTCGCTATGTCTGATTGTATTTTGCCTGTATAAAGCTAAATGCTCGAATCCTGTTTTTCGTAGCAAGTCTGCCATTACCCCTTCCCCGTTTTTTTCAGTATAAACCAAATCGGCAACGATTGGCTTATTAATAAATGGGATACTCGGCGCTTCCCCCTTTTTCGTAAACATATATAGCTTGTAAAAGAATTCATTCTCAAGATAAAAAAGCAGGATGTCATCATTAACCGGATCATCGTAATAAAGATTGCCTCTTTCGATATGCCCGTGGAGTTCTTCAGGCATCATATATAAATTCGTCATGCTGTCTTTTGGATTGAAGTATTCAGCCATTTTTTTATACTGGTCATAATGTTCGACTCTCAGCATAGATATTCTACCTCTCAATGCCCTCTTACAATGGTATTGCCATACACTATAGCACTCTTAACACAGGTGAGCCTGTTGTTTATGTGCGTTCATGATTATACCATGTATCATAACTTATTCAATTGCTATGACAAATAAGACAAATACGATAAGAAGCATTTTATTCCACTTGGTTGCCCATGTGATATAATCCATAGTTGCCATTGAATTGGAGGGTATGTTTTATGAGTAAAGATCTGCAGCATCTGCGGCGGGTTATCACATACGGGACATTTGATTTGCTGCACTACGGACACATCAACCTGCTCAAGCGGGCAAAAGCACTTGGCGACTACCTAATTGTCGCCCTGTCCACAGATGAGTTCACATTGCATGAAAAGGGCAAACAATGCTTTTTTTCATATGAGCAGCGAAAAATGCTCCTGGAATCCATCAGGTATGTGGATCTGGTCATCCCAGAATCGTCATGGGAACAGAAGGTATCAGATGTGAGAGAATACGCCATTGATTCTTTTGTGATCGGTGATGACTGGGAAGGGAAGTTTGATTTCCTTAAGGATGAAGGCTGCGAGGTTATTTATTTGCCGCGCACCCCGGAGATATCCACTTCACAAATCAAAGACACACTGGCTGACAATCCCGGAGAGCCGGTATCGCCTGAAGAATGAGCAGAGCCGGGCAAAACATGCAGACAGAACCGCAATCCTTTTTTCAAAGGATTGCCGCTCGCTTTAAAAAAATATGGGACAGCTTTCTATTCATCAAAAACATTTCAGGCAAATATATCGCCTTCCGTGAGACCCTGCCTTTGAATGACAAACAGATTCTTTTCTCCCCGGGTTTCGCTGAAAAAACAGTCTACGGGAATATTTATTATTTGATTGAAGAGGCTTCCAAAAGGGGGGGCTATACCATCTATGTCGTTTCGCAGGACCCTGAAAGCGACAAAGCCATGTTTGATGCAAATGGCATCAAGGCTATCCCGGTACTGGCCGATACGCCTGAATACACACTGGCCCTGGCGACCTCAAAGTACCTTGCGACCGATACAAGCTTCCGGGACTACTTTATCAAAAGGGAAGGCCAGGTCACGCTCAACACCTGGCATGGGACGCCGCTTAAAACCATTGGCATAGGCGTGAAGCACAATATAAGGAATATCGGCGCCCATTTCCCGCAATTTATATCGTGTGACTATATCCTTTTCCCAAATGAGTACACAATGGAAATAATGCGGCAGTCCTGGCTGCTTGATCCGCCGTTTTGTAAAAAAGGCTTGCTAACAGGCTATCCAAGAAATGCCGCTTTCTTCAGGGATTTTGACAGGGAGGCTTTAAAAAGTTCACTTGGTATAAGCGGCAAGAAAGTGTATGTGTATATGCCGACCTGGCGTTTCCGTGTTGAGAACAGGCTCAGTGAAAAGCACAACGCAAAAACTAAGGAAATCCTGGACAGGCTGGATAGTGCGGTAAATGACGACACCATCATTTTTTACAAATCCCATCGGCATGTATCACAAGGCAAAAAAGACGTTTTCTGCTACAAACACATCCTGCCGTTCCCGGATGACCCGGAGCCATACTTGTTGTTGAGCATAGCTGATTCTTTGATAACAGACTATTCGAGCGTGTTCTTCGATTTCGCCTGTACGGGCAGGGAAATCATCCTCTTCACATATGACGCGGAAGACTATGGCGGCTACCGCGGCTTGCATATGCCGCTCGAAACCCTTCCTTTTAAAAGAATCAACAATACAGATGAATTAATCGATCATATCAACAGCAAGGTTCCGTTTTCAGCTGGGGAGGATTATAGGGCTTTCCAAAATACTTATTGCGCTTTCGACTCAGAAAAGGCGCCTGAATACGTGAACGACGTCTTGCTGGAGGGCAAGGAATTGATCCTTGGCCGTATGGTGGACTATCCAGGCAATCTGGACAAAACCTACAACGTCTATTTCGTTTCGACTTTTCAAAACCCGGAAAAAGTGAATGAAATGCTTGCAAAGGTTTCCTCTGATCCGGATGCCTTGCTAATGATATCCGAAACAGGTTTGAAGACCCATGGGCCGGATCTTTACGACCCTGTCCTGGAAAGCGGGATCCCCTTCATGCCTGTCAGGATGAAAATGCCCATGACTGTTCAGGAGAAGATTCTATTCGTACTGTACCGGAAAACAGGCCTCTTCAAAAACACGGCAAGGAAAATCATCACGCGTGAGAAAGACAGGATACTGCCGCGCTTATCTATCGCATCCTATACAAACCTCAGCGACAGCCTACTGTTCAAAGATTTCATGACTTTTTTCGGCGGTGCAGGTTGAATCAGGCAGGTTCAGTTTTTTCCTGACAAAACGTTTTATATGGCGTTTTAGCGAGCTTATCTCGCTGTACTCTGAAAAGATTTCTCCATACTTCGACTGCAAAGCCCGTAGCTCTTCGCTCTTTTGTGAATACTGCGTCTGCAATTCGTCAAAACGGTTTCTGAGATGCTTTTTTTCGCTTAAGAGATAGTCCTCGGCATCCCCGCCCATCAACGCCTGCATGCGGTCAAAATCCCTGTGGTCGTAATATGAGGACCCATCGTCATGGCCAGCCAGGAGCGTATCTGACCAATGGCAGCGAAGATCCTTTATGCAGGAATGAAGAACATCTGTATCCTGGATGCGGTTCATAAATAGCAGCAAACGTTGGACTGCAAAATTAAATACATCTTTGTCCCTGGCATGCCCGGATTCTGCTGCATCCTCTTTAAGCAGCAGCAGCGCGTCGTACAACCCACGCCAGTCCCCGCTTTTGCTCCTGCCCATAGTCATGCCAGACCCCCTCCTGTAATGAAGGAGTATTTCATCAAAGACAACAATACGCTTGGCAATCATCAGGGATTTGTAGGTGAAATTCAAATCATTCGCGGTCGCAATTTCAAAAAACCGTACCTTCTTCTCAAGAATAAAGCTTCTACGGTAAAGCTTGTTCCAAGCCATAGGGTTTGTCAGCTTGAAGAGGTCTTCTTTGATGTCCTCTGCGCCAAAACACAGTTTGCCTGGAACCAGCCTGGATATATATCCGAGATTCCCAAAACGATTATTGGAATCATCCACTCTGTCATAACGGAAAATGCAAATGTCCGCGTCATGCATCCTGGCTTTTTCATATGCCTTCGATACCATTTCGGGTTCAAAAAAATCGTCGGCATCAAGAAATGACAGGTATTCTCCTTGAGCCATATCCAGACCCAAGTTGCGCGCGGCGCCAGCGCCCCGGTTTTCCTGCCGCACTACCCGAACCCGATTGTCACTGCCTTCGTATTCTTTGAGTATTTCAGGGGAGCTATCGGTTGAGCCATCGTCGATGAACAGTATCTCAAGGTTTGGGTATGTCTGCGCGATGATGCAGCCACAGGACACACTTAAATGCTTTTCTGCATTGTATACCGGCACAATGATGCTGATGAGCGGCAGGTTTTCCATTGTTTTCACTTCCGTGTTTTCGTCAGGGCCCGGTACGGGGACGTCAGCGCCCTGCCAAGTTTGTATGATTTCTCGTTTACGAGGCCTATTATCTCTTTTTCCAGCTGCTGCTTTGCGCTTTCTGCTTCTTCCTTAAATGTCAAATACTCTTCCTCAAGGGCAGAATGCTTTTCCACAAGGGCATCGTTTTCTTCCTTCAAAGCGAAATTCTCTTTTTCCGAGCTGTCGATTCTTTCAAGCTGTTGTGTGTAGGTTTCCCTTATTATGTCGTGCATTGCATAGTATTCGCTGTTTTCCCGGTCCTGGCTCAAAAAGAGTTTCATCACATCTACAAACGCCTTTGTCACATCTTTTGCAGGAAGAAAATCGGCCTTCTCGGCTTTCTGCTCCCTCTTGTTCTCCATAGCCTTTTTTAATACAGCGCCGATTTCTTCGGCATCAAATGTGTAAGGGAGGACGCCCCTTTGAGCCAACTGGTGCTGGAATGTATCAATCCTTTTGTAGCTCCGGTTGTTCAATGATTCGTGATGGTAGACCGCCACGGGCACTTCAGCGTATATTGCCTCGAAAATCGCCCCGCTGTTATCAGACAGCATAACATCAGCCCTCTTCAGCAATTCAACCAAATCAGCCGTTTGGTCGTAGTATTCGTCCGAATTGTTTTTCAGAATATCTATGCGGTGGTTCTCCTTATCTGCATGCTGCGTCAAATGATGAGCTTTCATGATGATATAGTAGTCTTCTCTGAGTACCTGAATTGCTTTCCCAATCGTGTCTATCGAGCTTGCCTTGCCGAAAGTAGGCGCGTATAGAAGCACTGGCTTCCCTGCCGGCCTTCGGGGATCCTTTTTGAAACCCTTGTACCTCATCGGCGATATTAAATATGTCTTCGTATGGGCGCTCAGTATTTCAGCCTCCCTCTTTGTATAGCAGAGTATTGCATCATAGGCGAAGTTCTGTGGGACTGAGTAAATCGGTGATGGTTTCCCGCTGATCAGGCTGTATTTATACCTGATTCTGAATTCATGGTTTATCATCTGCGGTTGAAAAAAGTAGTCCCTTGCATGAGGGTCAAGCAGTATTTTGTATTTAACTGACTCATCTATTTCGCGGATTGGAGAATACCCACGTTTTGCTATTTCGTTGTATGTTTCATCCAGCAGCGGCTGCCTGTCAATGTCGCAAGGGGGGATGAACAGATCTGTTTCTATCCCCTCTTTAAGCAAAGCGTCTATCCCGTTCTTAAGAGCATGGAACTCCACCATGTCGTCAAACGCAATGATTATTCTCCCGTAATTTTCCTGTCCCATTATTTCCCTCACTAATCTTGTTCAATCAATTCCATGTCCCAGCCTTTCATTGGATCAGTAATCACTTCCGGGACAACAGGTTTTTCAATTTGCCCGGCCATCTGGCCTGGGCCTCCATCTTATTGGTTTTGCCTTCAAATGATTCGAGCTGCAATGCAGGCTCAATTGTATCGCTTTCGTTTGTGCCCAGGCAATACCTGCAGGCTGTGATGAACTTCTTTTCCTTGACATATTTATACAAGCTTCGACGAAAGTCCATGGTATCCTCGACAGTCAGGTAATCTGTTTGGAGTGAAGAATACCCCTGTATCCTCTCAGATATCACGCCACGTGAGCAATGTGCCAGTTTTCCGTTGTCAAGGGTAAGGCAATGCTTGTTATCACAGTTTTCAAACCTGCTGGACACTATTTCATCATTGTCTTCCCTTGGGACATCTACACCGCCCTTATTGTACCACCTGCCTTTTTTTGTGTTGAACTCGTACACTCGCGATTGCACGCCTGCCTTTTCCAATTCTTTCATCAGTTGCAGGCCGATGTTTTTGACAACAGGATAATCGCTTATCCGGACAGTTATCCTTTCATTTTTCAGCAGGGAAAAATCAAATTTCGGCATTATTGTCCCGTTTGTTGCTATCAGAAGCCTTTTTTTCCTGGTTTCAGTGACGTACTTGATCAAATCAGGCAAATCCTTGTGAAGGAATGGCTCGCCGCCCTGAACCTGGACCTGCGCTATTTCCAGGTGACTCAACACAACATCCAGGTTTGAAATAATATCCGGCATGCTGTATACCATCGTGTCCGCCGGAGCATATGGGTCAAGGTTCCCGCAGTCTTTGCACTTAAGCGAACAGGCATGGCCGACTATGACGACCATGAAGCGTTTTTTTGCCCTGAGTACAGCATTATTGTCTGTTTGTTCGTCCATCCTTGCACCCCCCCTTATATGCTTCCCCTCAGGATCATTCAGAGGATATCAGCATCCTGTCAATGACCTCTGTCAGCTTACTCGAACTTATATGTTTTGTATACGGGATATAGAAAACCCTCGCCCCGCGTTCCTTCAGGTATTCGTCAAGCTCCTGCCAGCGCGGTTCTTCCCTGTGGTCATCCCCGACAAAGATAATGTCATACCCGTATTTTTCATGCGCAAATCTCTTGTCGGTATTATCGACCCGAACAACCTCGTCGACGTACTTTATCGCTCTTACGATTTCCATACGTTCGTCTTCCGGGATTATGGGGTACTTGCTCTTGTAGCTGAAAGACGCCTCGTCAGAGTTGACCCCTACTATCAGATAATCACAGTTTTGTTTTGCTATTTCAAGGATGTTCAAGTGACCGATATGGAACATATCGTAGACGCCCGCAGTATAGCCGATGATTTTCTTTTTGCCCTTTTCCATAACCGAGCCCCTTTTTGGTAATAATTAACTATATCACTTTCCACCGATTATTCTAATCTGCCAGTATACAGACAGCAATCTGTTGATTCTCATGTTCTCAACATGGTAGTTTTTGTACTCTTTATGATATCTGTCGTGAGCAAAATACTGATATAAAGGCTGGCCAAGCTCCTCAAATTCATCTGAATACTCTAATAGTGTTTTCAGTGCACTTAAAAGCGTACTTTCGCTTGTATACCACTCGTGAATTGTTTTTTTGAATTGGCTGACAGCCTGCTTGTCAGGGATATATTTAATTTCCTTAACAGTGTTTTCAAGTTTTTTAATATCATAATTGGGTACGATATTAATATTCGTGCGGGCGCTGCGATACAGCGCTTCAGACATGTCGGCAAGATTTTGATTGTACTCATCGCTTGCGTATGGGAAAAGCGCTGCAAGCGGATCAAGGACAGTCATCAAATCATATTGCATCTTGGCATCTATTTTTTTTGTCAAATACATTCTCTTGCAATGAAAAGCTGTTTTGGACTGCAATGGCGTCAGTGCAGGAACGGAAACCTGGCCCTTCAATTTTCGATGGTGCCTGTTCCGGAAATAAAGATAGTGCACATCCAGTTGTTCTTTTAACGTTTCACCCGGCAAGCCGGATATGCTTTTTTTAATTATCTTCTCCAGGTTTTTGCCCGCACAGGTAGAATGTGAAACATCCAGAGAAACGCCTATTCTTGACAAAGTGATTTCTTCTTCCCACGAATCGCCCATATACCAATACCATGGCCGATATAACGCTTCTCCGCACCCCCCGGTCATCTTGATCAAACCTGTCGCGTAGTTTGATTTGATTGTGAACTTGTCCATATAGTATGTCCCCAGGTTGAGCGACTGTTGTGCCTGGTGCATCATTCCGTCATACATACCCCTGCCTGTGTATGATACTTGTCTGGGTATATCGTCCCATTTCAAACCATATGCATTGACCAAAGCAGCGGCAACTGATGCATCTTCATGATGGTTTCGCCAAGTATTTATCTTGATTTTTTCTGTCAGGCTTTCGGGCAGGTTCATTGCGGCAGCCAAAACCATTCTGCTGTCAAGCCCGCCGCTCAAATCACATATTACTTGGCTAAAAGCCGGGTGCTCGAGCACAGCACGCACATTCGATACTATCTCTTCTTTTATTTGGAATAAATAGTACTCGTAAGCCTCATCGCTGTATGCTTCCGGTGAATGTATTTCGTCATACAGGCTTGTCTTTTCAAATACCGGTTCTGTTTTGCCATCAATTACGATTCTGTAGTAAAGGGGCAACTCGATACACCTTTCAACATCCATGTCCTCGGTAAAGCTGCATTCCATGACCTCACCAAAAAAGGCTGTGCCCGCTGATACTTTTTCTGTATTAAGGCGCATTTTTATCCCAAGTGTTTTTAGGGTCAGAAGCAACAAATGATATGAAGTTGATACTATGAGCCCATCATCGGTTTTATAGCAATACCATTGGCACAAACCAAAGTAGTCTACATTCAACTCAAGTTTCTCTTCATTTGAAATCAGCAACTCAAACTCGCCAATGCCTTCCTGCAATTCGCTGACAGCAATATCGTATTTCTGAATATCTTTTTCACCATAAATGAGTTTGCCTTCCCAATATGTCAACCCTGAAAAGATATATGTCCTGCCTGCCCTGTCGGTTTTTGGTTGAATCGTGGATACTATATTCGCACCGTTCAAACAGCAATGATACATGTTTTGATTTTCTGCAAAACATCGGAAAGCTTCTTCTTGTTTTATTGTTATAACAGATGCCACTACGGCAATATCCCCATATGGATAGTTTTGCCGAAAGAGCGCCAGTTCAGGAAGCTCCCTGGCCTGATAACCTTCCCTGAATGCTATATATTCCGGCGTGTAAATATCCGACTACCCCCTTTTCTTTATCTACTACTGCTCATTAAAGTTTTTTACCAATTCGGTCTCTGCAAACTCCTCATATGTCATCTGTTTGACATGCTGTAATAGGGTGTACTTGTCTTCGGACAAAAACCATGATGCATCTTTATCTGACAAACCAAGGTCTTCTATCCATGATTCTTTTAGCAGCCTGAAGTATTCTTCATTCACTGTGCAGTCCTGGTTTATTAAATACCACATGCTGGTCTGCAACACGCGGTTCATCCATGCTTGTTCAAACCTCCCCCAAAGCCCTGCATCTTTCAGGTCCCCGCGCAGCCCGATATAAGAATGGTAAAACGAGTTGTAGTCCCTCTTTTCGGTCAGAGCGCCTTTTCGCTCAATCGCGTGATGAATCAGTATTTCAGGGACGACTGCAATCCTTTTTGCAAGAGCCAGCGCCATATGGGTAAAACGCGCGTCGGATGAAGCCTTTGTCGGATTGAAATGTAGTTGGTGCTTTTTAATAAAATCAGCACGGAAAAGCTTATCCCATACATAGCCGTTAAAAACGCTGAATGAATGGCGCGGGATATCCCTGAGCGAAAATACTTTCTTGTCCGGCATGAGAGATTCCTTGAAAGCATGGTCATTGACCCAGCGATGTGTCTCGCCGTCGAAAAATGAATCCGACCGACAGACGCATATGTCGGTTTTCATCTTCACGGCCTTGCTGGCCAGCTCTTCATATAAAGTGAATTCGAAAAAATCATCTGCATCAAGAAATGTGATGTATTCCCCGGTCACGTGGTCCAGGCCTGTGTTCCGGGCCCTGGCAACACCTTTGTTCTCCTGATCGATTACCTTGATTCTTTCATCTTTCCCTGCATACTCTGACAGGATTGCCAACGACCCATCCGTGGAACCGTCGTTGATGCAGAGTATCTCAAGGTTCTGGTATGTCTGGTTGACTATCCCTTCAAGGCAGTCTTTCAAATACTTTTCGGTATTGTAAACCGGGACAATGACACTTATGAGCGGCGCTTTTTTATTTTTACGAAATTCCCACATGGCGGTTATTGTACCACAATGCTTGAGGCAAATTCATCATATGGCAATTGCTTGATTTGCTGCATATAGTTATATTGGTCCGCCGACATGAAATATGACCCATCTTTGTCCCATAAGCCGAAGTCCTCAAACCAGGCGCCTTTCATCAGCTCAAAGCATTCCTTGTTCACTTTCCCGTCAAAAACGCCCAGGTACCATAGACTTGCATGGAGTACGCGGTTCAGCCAGGGCTGTTCGAACCTTCCCCAAAGGCCTGCGGCTTTAAGGTCTTCACGAAGCCCTGTGTATGAAAGATAAAATGACTGATAGTCCTTATCATACGTCAGGGCCCCGGTACGGCCTATGCGTCGATGGACAAGGATTGCGGGCACGGTGGAAATCCTGCCGGCGGCAGCAAGCGCCAAATAAGTGAATCGGGCGTCAGAAGAAGCCCTTGTGTAATTGAAACGGAGTTTGTGCTTTTTCAGGAAACCGGCCCTGAAGAATTTGTCCCAGACATAGCTGTTGAATGCGCTCAATGAATGAAGCTCAATATCCCTGAGACTGAACACTTTCTTTTTTGGTATCAGTTGCTCGCAAAAAGCATAGCTGTTAAAAACCCGGTCTTTTTCGCCATCGGCAAAAGAATCCGATTTGCAGACGCAGATGTCCGCCTTTGTCACGGTTGCCTTCCTGGCCAATTCTTCATACAAAGTGTTTTCGGCAAAATCATCAGCATCAAGAAAAGCGATATAATCACCAGCCGCCCGGTCCAAACCTGCATTGCGGGCTTTCGCTACGCCGGAGTTTTCCTGCCGGATGACAACGACACGCTGATCTTTTTCCGCGATTTCCGAGAGGATACCAGGCGAACCATCAGTAGAGCCATCGTCTATGCACAGTATCTCAAGATTGGCGTATGTCTGGTTTACAACGCTGTCGAGGCATTCCTTCAAGTATCTTTCCACGTTGTATACAGGTATTATCACTGTGACCAAAGGCGTATGTTTTTTGTTGCTGAATAAGCTCATGCCGGTTTGCATCCCCTGTGTTTCAATTCCTCGAAAGGGCTTTTTTTATCAGCCGCATCGGCGCTGTGACAATCCTGCCTGCCCGCCATGTGTTTGATTCTTTTAGCGTCCTTTCTGTCTCTGCCGCAACTGCCGACACCGTCTCTTCGTTTTCTTTCCTGAGCATGTTGACCATCCTGACCAGGTAGGAAATCTCCCATTCATACTCATCCCTCTCGACCTTGAATGCCGCGATCATTTTTTCAATATGCGGCAGGAGCAACCCTATGCGCAGGTAGTCGCCGTCCTGCTCCGGCGTGTACTTCAGCATAAGCTTGCTTTTTTCGGCCACTGGATCTGTATCGATTGGCATATGTATCAGACGGGCTGAAAAATCGCCTCCGCTCTTGTCCACATCCTTGCTGAAAACAGAATAGTAAAACGAATGGTGTTCGGCCTGTTTTGCGGTCAGCCTGCCTTCATTCTTGATCGAATCATACATGATCGGCCAGTGCCCGGATTTCCTCATCGTATCGGGCATACACATATAGTTGAGCCAGCCGATGATGATTTTCCCGCTTGCCTGGCCTATGCCCCTTATTGGGAAATGCGCAAAAAGCAAATCGCCTGAAACCACTTCCTCCCGCTCGGGGGATTCGGGGGACGGTTCAAGCTCATGCTTCCCCAAGCCGATCCGGTAGCCGTCATTCATGAACAGTTCACGCGACACCGTGAGTTTGTGCCACTCTTCCAGTTCCGGGGGCCTATACCGGTCGAAACGTTCAAAAACGCTTCCGCCCGAGGAAGACGCTTCTTCGGTCAGCACATATGTGCGCCATGGGAACAGGTACCTGATATCACTGCGCAGTCCTTCCAAAATGCCCCGGACACAATTGCCTGTGTCCGTGGTGACGAATTCGTCCGCGTCAAGCGGCACGACAAGGTCTGCTTCGTATTCCTCAAACGCCTTTTTGATAAGCCCGTTCACCTTGTCGCAGGAGTAAAAGCCAAGCGAGAAGCTGTTCTCCGCCAAAACTATATCAAGCCCTTCCTCTATGAGCGAACCGAGTATCTCCGGCGTCCGGTCGTCGCTGTTGTCCTCTATAAGGAGCAGCTTATCGGAGAACCCCAGTGTGTACCTGCAGAAGAGCTCAATGATGTCTTCCTCGTTCTTTACCATTGATACCGCTATTATGTTCATCTACAAGCCCTCACTGAACGCTTCAGCCGTCGCTTCGAGGTATGCGTACCCATACCGCCTGTCGGGCTCAAGGTGCGCGCCCTCAGCCCATTCGTTCCAGGCGTTGATAAAAACAAAACGGCTGTCCGGACTTTTGTTCTCTGCCGTCGCCTTGATGCACTTCTTCAGCCAATACATGTACCCTTCGGGCGAAAGCGGGTAGATAAAGGCCCCGGATTTCCTTCTCGCGGTATTGTCCCATGAGGTGAATACCGTATAGAACATTTCCTCGTTCTGCTTTATGAACTCATCGACCTCGTCGAGGTATTGCTGCATGTCATACAGGTGGTACTCGCGTTTTGTCGGGGACATCGAGGTTGCGAGCGTCTGCCGTTCTATATCGGTCATGAAGTTGTTCGGGGTGAAGTCAATTCCTATATCAAAGCCCAAGGCGACCGGGTCTTTGACATCGTTCATTGCGCAGCCCGCAATCACGACTTCCCCTACACCAACATCCCTTAAGTATCTGCGCCATGTATCAAGCATGTCAGCTACGTTTGGTATCAGGTTGCCCCTGTAAATGATCAAAAGGGGCTTATCCCCAATATGGATATACCGCTCATCCGAAAAGTATCCGGCTATCTCCTGTATGCACAGCAGGCTGTCCGCTTCGTAGTTCTGCTCCATGAGCACCTCTTTGTCCTGCCCGTCCCAACGCCTTGACCAATTCTCATTTGCCCAGCAGACACAGAACGGAATATCCAGTTCGTCTTTATGCTCCAGGAAATTGTCGAGGGGTTTTTCCAGCAACCGTTTTGTGCCGAAACGGTAGTAGTAGAGGCAGAAACCGTATATGCCATAGTTCTTTGCGAGCTCGACCTGCCGCTTCATCACGTCAACATGGGAAAGGTCGTAATAGCCGACATCGTAAGGGAGATGGGGCTGGTAGTGGCCGTAATACGACGGGACGGCGCTTGCCACGTTATACCATTCCGTGAAGCCCTTTCCCCACCATTCATCGTTTTCAGGGATGGCGTGGAATTGCGGCAAGTAGAACGCGATGGGTTTCACATCCCCGTCCTTATATTGGATGTCGTGCTGACTGTATGGCACAAAAAGCCCGTTGTCTTCGGGCGGGACCATCAACTGCTTCAGTATTTTCATCGCTTCGTGCGTTGAGTGGTCATCTCCCAACAGATTGCCATCCAGCCCGGCCACATTTGATGGGCCCGGCGCAGAAGAAGGCAGGAGCCGCCTCTTCTTCTTTTTTGCCCCCTGTTCTTCATATGCCTGCTTGAGATGCGCCCTCGACTCGTCCAGGGCCTGGAGCGCCCTCGCTATGTATTCGTCCTCGATGAAGTGGACCTCGGCTGATACGGTCACGTGGAACGACCTTGTTGGGACATCATCGTCAAACGACAGTATGTATTGCGGGTCTTTGTGGTAGAAGACATAGCCTTCACCCACAAGGATGCCGTTCACCAATGCCGGCGTCAGGCATCTGCCGTCATCCGTGGTGAACAATGCGTTCTTGACCACGCAGGGTTCGTCGCAGGGGTCCCAGCGCAGATGCCTGCACCCGGGTGGCACTTTCATGGTTTGCCTGGTGAAGTCAATTGCATCAATTATCAAATCAACGCGGATGGCATCGTCCTCTTTCATGCCATCCCCAAAATTGAAAAACCACTTACTATAGAATTCGCAATTCATTCCACACCATCCTCCTGTACTGTATGTAAAACTTTTAGCATCAATGCCTATACCAAACGGACCGGGTCGTCCATGTCGTCCACCGGTTCCTTTTTAAGAAGTTTTTTCAGCTTCTTTTTGATAAATAACGATGCAGGGACACTTGTAAGATACTCATTGCCCGCGATTTCTTTTTTGCTCCTTTTGTACCGTTGCTCAAAGTGCGCGATCAGGCTGCCAACAGAACCTATTATGCCGTTTCGTCTGGCAAGCTCATTGAAACCCCGCAGATAGCTCCTCAGGTTTGAAATCTCATGCACCGCGAAACTGTCAGACATCACGTATGCCGGGTAGTAGCCTTCGCTTTGCGCCACATAAGGATATATCCTCTCAATGGCATGCAAAAGCGTATTGTCTTCGCCGCCAGGCTCGGGGGGGAAATCCTCATAGCCCCATTTTTCTTCAAAAAGCGTGCGGAGCGCGGCGCAACGGAACCAAAAAACCGAGCCGAATGGCGCAACAGGGTATTTCTCTTCTGAAACCGGGGCCGTGAGCCCAAGCCTGCCGTACAGCTCCATAACGTTCACGTAATTTAGCGCCCATTCATTCCCCGGCGTCCTTGAGAAAAAAGCATGGTTCGCCTCTACAGGGCAAAGGATCCCCAGCCTTTCGTTTTGCAAAAAAGTGTCTATGACATTGAAAGCAAATTCCCTGCTGGGAAGCGTATTCTGCTGGAGCTTATACAGGTTGCTGCGCCCGATGCTGTTTGGTTCGATTAAATTGGTCTTTTTGTCATGGAAAAAGCAGATGAAATCGTATTTGCCGGCGACGTCTGCCAAGCAGACCAAAAGCGCGCTTTCGTTGCGCCCGCGGTTCTCTACGATCCTGACCTCGATGTTATTTGGCAGCACGGAAAAAGCGGCTTCGATTGCCTTCTTCCCAGCTTCTGTAGGCGTCGTGACAAAAACATCCATGGCCTTTGGGGCGTTCTTTGCGTACTCCAGCGAATCATCAAGCATGTCAAGGTAATAGATATGCATGCATAGGGCGGTTTTCAGCCTGTTCTCTACAATAGGATCGCCATTGACCCGGGATATCCCGGCAGGAAGGATATAGTAAAGCCCAATCGCGTCAACGAAATCGCATGGATGCACGGCGCGTATGAGGTAAGACCATATCTGCCCGGTATCGTAGCCGCTCTTCGGCAGCGATTTCAAAAGCTCCTGTGCCGCCTCGCCTGCGGTGTTTTCGAGAATGCGTTCTTTTTGGACAAAAAACACTCTGATATCAAGAATCGGGCAATGGTACTTCTCCAGCAGTATCTTCGGCGCATACAGCAATGAAAAAGGGTTGATATCATCGACTTCGCTAAGTGTGATAAATGTATCGCCCTTATAGTTTCTTTGTTCGAAGAAAAACGGGATATCATCTATGACATCCATATATTCGTTTGTGCAGGCGCTCTCATATCCCGGTGCGGGCAGCATGTCCCAAAAATCCTGAAAATCGCGTGATGTGAACAGGTTCTTCCTGAAGCAGATGAAAGACATATGCGTTTGCCCGGATATATCAGGGAGCGGCGTATACGGGTACGGGTATCGGTCCGAAATACTGTGCTTCGTGAGCGTCCAGAAGTCCGCGCCCCTGCCCTCCATCCCGGAAAACATCTCCTCCAGCGGATAAAGCGGGCCGAAAAAAACATCTCCGGTCAATACCAGTTCATCGTATTCCCCGAGTCCCTCCTGCCCCAGATGGTTTATCGCACTATGGTAGTTGTGACAGGTTTCGTCGGGGTTGATAATGGTCTCGCAGCGAAGCCCTTCGATAAAAACCTTGCCCTCTTCTTTGAAGCCTGTACGGCTGACGACAAGCAATGAATCAACACATCCGCTGTATGCAGACAGCATTGTCGCAACATATCCGTCAACCCAACCCTCGGGGTCATTTATTGAAAAAACAACGATTCGGCGCATGAACAAATGATAAGTCATTTTGCCGGTTTGCACAAGCAAACTGAAAAAACAGCTTGATTCATGCCTCTATGTCGTGTAAGATTTTGCGAGTGATGGTGGTGCTTTATACCACATAAAAATTACATATTTTCTACTTACCGATATTTGCAGTTTAAGGAGGCATCGTTATGGGTAATACTATTTTTGAACAATTCAATGGGAAAACGGACGAGGAGTTTCTTGAACTGTTGATTCGCTCCGACAAAGAGCCTGTCATCGACGGCGTCGAAATGCCTGGGTTCCCGGATCTGAAGTTTCAGAAGGGTTCAGTAGGGAGTAAAGGCGCGGATGACTTGAGGCACGAGGGGTACAAATTCTCACACGCCGTCAGGCACTATGCCGAACTGTGCGATGTGGAAATCGACCAAAACACGACCCTGCTTGATTTTGGCGTTGGTTGGGGGCGGATGATACGTTTCTTTTTTAAAGATATCCCATCAAAAAACCTTTTTGGCATTGATACATCGAAAAAGATGATTGCTAAATGCAATGACTTGCTGCCTTCGGGCAATTACTCGTCCAACAGCCCCCATCCACCGACAGATTTCGCAAACAATATGTTTGATATAATAATATCGTACTCGGTGTTCTCGCATTTAAGGTCAGACGCAGCGGAGATGTGGATCAAGGAGTTCTCCCGAATATTGAAGCCAAATGGCATAGTAGTCGCTACAACGGAGGGCAGCTACTTTCTGGATACACTTGAAAGAATTAAAAACGACCCGGACCTGGCTAAAGGTAATTTTTGGTACAGATTGTTATTGGAGGGTTATAGCGGCCCTATAAGTGAATACCGTGAAAAATACTCCGCTGGAGAGTTTCTTTTTGCCCCCACAGGATGCGGAACCCTGGATAATTCGTTTTATGGGGACGCCATAGTCCCGGAGAAGCATGTCCGGGAGGTTTTTGGGAAATACCTAAACTTCAAATACTTTTCTGAATATGAGAATTTGCCTCAAATTGTTTTTGTTCTGCAGAAAAAAATGCCCAGGAGCAAAAAAGTGTTTGCCTCACTCATCCCAAAGCTGCACAGCCTTTCTAACATGCTGGCAAAGCCTTAAAGCAAATTATACTGCCGCTTGAATTGCCGGCCTGCTTATCGTACAATCTGCGAAGCTGCATAAGGCCGCGAGGCCTGCCATCATGAAGATACAGAGGGGTGCCGTTCTTGCTTTTCAGCTCGTCTATTTTCCTGTTCCTCTTCCTGCCG
>Ga0082212_10004725_pt1 | contig 18788 bp, 17 predicted proteins | sample TergutNt197P3_FD_71548 | JGI IMG/M metagenome (GOLD analysis project Ga0082212, IMG submission 71548) | Neocapritermes taracua P3 segment gut microbial communities from Petit-Saut dam, French Guiana - Nt197 P3 | ecosystem: Host-associated > Arthropoda: Insects > Digestive system > Gut ...
ATTGGCACGCATACGCATGTGCAGACAGCGGACGAGCAGATTATTAACGAGCATACAGCTTATATCACCGATACGGGCATGACAGGCGTACATGATTCAGTGCTCGGCGTGCAGAAAGATGTAATACTTGAAAGATTTACCCGCTATTACCCGAAAAAGCATGTTTTTGCGTCAGGAAGCCACAGCATTAACGCGGTTTTGTTTAATATTGACGAAAAAACGGGAAAAGCCTTGTCAATCACACGAATCAATGAGAGAATGGGATAAATGCAAATACACATTATAAACATTATCAACCACAAAACATAAACCAAAAAGGAGAAAAACAACATGGAACTCATTAAAGTATCGGCACGCTCTGTCCCGAAGCTCACAGCGGGCGCAATCGCGGCGGTTGTCAGGGAAAAGAAAACAGCAGAAATTCAGGCGGTCGGTGCGGGCGCAATCAATCAAGCAGTGAAATCAATTGCAATCGCCCGTGTTTACGTAACCGGCGACGGTTTGGATTTAATCTGCAAACCCGCCTTCACAAATATAAAAATTGACGATGCTGAAAAAACCGCAATGCAGTTTATTGTGGAAACAATAAACACGTAGGGGCGGATTCTATATCCGCCCCTGCTGTGATGTACCTATTGTAGGGGCGCACACTGTGCGCCCGATATAAACCTAATATCGCAAAATTGCGGGCGCACACTGTGCGCCCCTACGTTTAACCGCAAAGCCTTTCCAATTCCTTCCTCAGCCTTTTAATTATCCTCTTTTCAAGCCGTGAAATATAACTCTGCGAAATCCCGATTTTATCAGCGACCTCTTTCTGTGTGCGTTCATGCCCGTCAATCAGCCCGAACCGCATCTGCATAATCTGCTTTTCCCGCGCACCCAAACGGTCAATCGCCGAAAGCAGTAAATCACGCTCAACTTCATTTTCTATATTGGTATTAACAATATCGTTATCAGTACCGAGCACATCCGAAAGCAGCAGCTCATTTCCGTCCCAGTCAATATTTAATGGTTCATCAATCGAAATTTCATACTTCTGCGAACCTGTTTTGCGTAAAAACATCAAAATTTCATTTTCAATACAGCGTGAAGCATAAGTGGCAAGCTTTATATTTTTATCGGGGCTGAAAGTGTTGACGGCTTTAATCAGCCCGATTGTACCGATTGAAATTAAATCTTCAATACCGATTCCGGTAGACTCGAATTTTTTAGCGATATACACCACAAGCCTTAAATTGTGAACAATCAGAGTTTCCCGCGCAGTATTAAAATCAGTTTCAAGCTGACGGAACGCCACTTCCTCTTCTTCTTTTGAAAGCGGGGGCGGGAGGGATTCCGCGCCGTTTATGTAAAAAATGCCGTCGCTTTTTTTATCCGTTCTGACTCTGTGCATAATGCTCCACATGACTGTTTGAAAATCTTTCATTTCCGTTCATACCTGCTTTCTTTTTATTACTTTTTAAAATTATAATAATAATTTAGGATTAAAAATAGCGTTAATACCGTTTTTGTTCATACCGTCCTTAGAAATCCCGATAAGCGCGTTTACTTGCTTTTCTCCGATTTTTACGTCATCGGGCTTAAAAACAGGAAGCAACCCGCTCCCGTTAATTGTAGAATACGGTAAAAGGCGTATGCCTTTTTTTATTTGTCCGGTATTTTGATAATCATCAAGCTCATTGAAATCCGGAAACAGTGTTGAGCACGCTTTTTTTTCACAGATAATCACCGGTTTTCCGGTGAAAAAATCCGTCAGCGTATTTCCGGAATCTGCAAAAGCTTGCAAATCCATGCTCTTACCGTTATATTTAAAACGAACCGTATAAATTTTATCAGCGTTAAATTTTACGTCCAAGAAATACCGCAAGAGTCTGATTAAAAAATATGCCGCCGAGGTTGAAATCAACAGCGTTAAAAATGAAATATCAAAATAAACCGCGCCGTTATTATAAATCATATCAAGCGGGGACGCAAAAAGCTGTAAGGCAAGCATAAGCCCCGCAAAAACCACGTTAATCACCAAAAAAACCAAAGCGTTTTTTAAAAACACGGGAAGCTTACCAAAACCGAAAGCAATCAAAACAAGACTGAGCCCGATAAAAAGCTTTACAGGCGCGTTCAAAAACGCGGGCAGGGGCGGAAGCAGAATCACAAGCGATGAAATACCGCCCGCCAGTGCGCCGAGAACGCACCGCCATGTTTTTATTCTTCTGTGAAGGAATATTTCTGTGCTTTTGAGCAGGAAAAAATTAACGTAAAGGTTGATAATGATTAACGTATCTATGTAAATGACGTTCGGATAAATCATAAGCGTTCATTCCTTTAAAATTATTATATAACGTCACGTCCGCGAATTTTGCCGATACTTGAAACAATAAAATTATTTTTTCAGTTTTCGCAAAGCAAACTGCTCTTGACATTTCCGGAAAAAAATTATACAATTAAATAATGGATAAAAATAACAAAAAGGCTTATGTAAGAACTTACGGCTGTAAGCAGAATTTTGCCGACAGCGAAAAAATAAACGGGTTTTTAACCGAATTTGGCTTCATTATCACCAAAACCCCCGAAGAAGCGGACGTGATTATCTTCAATACCTGCGCCGTCCGTGAAAATGCCGAACAGCGCGTTTTCGGAAACGTCGGAGCGTTAAAGAAGCTGAAACAGGAAAAGCCGGACTTGAAAATCATTCTCTGCGGCTGTATGACCCAGCAGAAACACATCGCAGAGCGGTTTAAAAGTAAATTTCCCTTTTTGGACGCGATTACGGGAACTAACGTATTATCCTCACTGCCGGAAATCATCAGTCAAACAGAAAAAAATACAACGATTAGAATAAATCAAACAGACAAAGCTTATTCAGAATTTAAAGAAGAAATCAAACCCCTGCGAGAGGGTAATTTTTCAGCAAACGTACCGATTATGAACGGGTGTAACAATTTCTGCACGTACTGCGTTGTTCCGCTTGTGAGAGGGCGGGAGGTTTCCCGAACACCGGAAAACATCGTCAATGAAGTTAAGGAGCTAATCGAAGAGGGCAGAAAGGACATTCTCCTGCTCGGTCAAAACGTAAATTCTTACGGAGCGGGCACAGATACGGATTTTTTAAGCCTATTAAAACAACTAGATAATCTTGACGGTGAATTTATTATCGATTACATGACCAGTCACCCGAAAGACTGTAAAAAAGAGCTGATTGATTTCATCGCGGAAAGCCGTCATGTTTCACATCATTTGCACTTACCCGTCCAATCGGGAAGCAACCGCATTTTAAAACTGATGAACAGGGGTTATACCCGCGAAAAATATATAGAACTCGCAGAGTACGCAAAGAAAAAAATTCCGGACATATCGCTGACGACTGACATTTTGGCAGGTTTTCCGGGCGAAACTTATGAAGATTTCAAGCAAACTTTAGATTTGGTTGAAAAAGTAAATTTTGATTCTGCCTATACCTTTATATATAGCAAACGCGAGGGAACAAAAGCGGCGGACATGCCCGACCCTGTTTCTTACGAAGAAAAATCAGAATGGTTTAAGGAATTGTTAGACGTACAGGGCAGAATAAGCGAGCGTTCATACGAGCGTTTTATAGGTAAAACAATGCGTGTGCTTTGTACTGGTGAGGGCAGAAGCAATCAAAATCTTTTAACAGGCAAAAGCAGGCAGGGGATTATTGTTGACTTTGAGGGGGATAATAAGCTTTTAGGAGAATTTGTAAACGTGAAAATCACAAAGGCATTACCGTGGGCGTTAATCGGGGAAATGATTTAATCATGTAGGGAACGCATTAATGCGTTCCGTCGAATAAATTCATTATCAGCGGAACGGATAAATCCGTTCCCTACAAAAAAAGGAGAAATATATGGAACCTATACAGGCGGCAAGAGAACTCGGCAAAGCAATTCAGGCGGATGAACGCTTTAAAGCGTATTTCGCGGCTAAAGACAAAAACGACAGCGACGAAGCATTGCAAAATCTCATCGGCGAATTTAATTTACAGCGCGAGAATCTAAGCAGAGAATTGTCAAAGGGCGAAGAAAAAGAACAAAGCAAGGTTGAAAACCTTAACATTAAAATGCGCGAAACGTATGAATTAATAATGAACAACGAAAACATGCAGGAATACACCCGCGCCAAGGGCGAAGTTGACTTAATGATTAATCAGGTCAACCAAATCATCGCCATGTGCTGCGAGGGAGAGAACCCCGATACCTGCGAACCCAAAGACTGCGCGGGCTCATGTTCAAGCTGCGCGGGCTGTAATTAAGCAGAGAGTGCAGGGGCAGAATCCATTTCCGCCCGAAAACGGCACATGTAGGGGGCGAACATTGTTCGCCCGTGAAATAATTAACAGTAAAAGGAGAAAAACCATGTTAGAAGTAAAATTTGAAGTCTTTTTAATGTCTGAGGACGAAAAAAAGCAAGCGGTTGAAGCACACGCGGCAAAAAAATGGAGCGGCATGAAAGTAGCTTCGCACGGAGAACTGTTTGATTTAAGCAAACTGCCGTGCCTGATTGCGGTGTCCGACGGGGAAGTGCTTGGTTATTGCTACTATCATTTTTCGGGTGACACCGAAATTGAACTGATTGCAATGGAAACCATTCAGCGCGGCAGGGGCGCGGCTTCTCTGTTAATTAAGGCGATTATTTCAATCGCAAAGAAGAACGGCTGCCGCAGATTATTCCTGACCGTCACCAACGATAATACGGAAGCCATGAGCTTTTATCAACATAAAGGTTTCATTATGTGCGGTTTAAGAATCGGCGAAGTTGCCGCTTCCCGTAAACTGAAGCCGGGTATTCCGCTTGTGGGATATAATGAAATCCCGATTCTGCACGAGGTTGAATTTGAAATGAGGTTTTAGATGAATGATTTAGTCAATCAGGAGAACATAAAACGATTTGACGGCTATTCGGGGCTTTATAACACCAGCCGTCCGACCCCGCCCGAAATTATTACAAAAGCAATTCTTAAATACCTCGGTAAAACTCCGGAAATTATGGTTGATATAGGGAGCGGAACGGGGCTTTCTACACTTATTTGGAAAGATATAGTCAAAACAATTATCGGAATTGAACCCAATGACGATATGAAAAATGAAGCGGAGAAGAATATTTCAGCCGGAAATATTACTTTTCAAAAAGGCGTATCAAACGATACCGGACTTCCCGACGAAACCGCCGATATAATCACGGTTTCGCAGGCATTTCATTGGTTCGATATTGACAGCACGCTGAACGAAGTCTTTCGGGTTCTGAAAGACGGCGGCGTGTTTGCCGTGTTCGACTGCGACTGGCCGCCGACTGTAGACTGGCAGGTTGAAAAAGGTTTTATTGAATTACATAAAAAATGCGACCAAGTGAATTTTAAACAGGAAACACACGCAAAAAGAAGCGATAAAACCTCAACCATAAAGCGTTTTAACGAGTTCGGGAAATTCAAGTTCGTCAAGGAAATCGTCTGCCACAGCATTGAAACCTGCAACGCCGAAAGAATGAAAGGTATTGCACTTAGTCAGGGCGCAATGCAGACCGCCATGAAAGTTTCAAAAGACATAAAGGCTGATATTGACGCTTTTTGCGCGTTGGTTGACGAACGGTGCAAGGGTGAATTTGACATTATTTTCTCTTACAGGCTTAGATTGGGGATTAAATGATTATTTGTATAATGCGGGGCTACGCCCCGCCAAATGGGGGACTGGTTACTTTTGCTCGTGCAAAAGTAACCAAAACACGCTCCTGCGGAGAGCTACGTCCTCTTATAGAGCGGATTGCTTGCTTGTGAACTTATTTATAGTCAGCTATTCTTTCGAGTTGCGCTCATTGTGAGTAGTTCGCTAATAGGGGTAGGCATTAATAGGAGGATAAGCCCGCCGCAGGCGCGTGTTTCTTTGGTTCGTTTCTTTGCACGAGCAAAGAAATGAACGTTCTTCGTTAAGCGAAGCGTAGCTTCGCATTATAAACATAACATACATATTACACAGCGCAGAAATAAAAAGGATATTACAAAAAATGAACAACGAAAAACTCACACCCATGATGAAGCAATACACCGAAATTAAAGAAAAATACAAAGATTACGTCCTTTTTTACCGTTTGGGCGATTTTTATGAAATGTTCCTTGACGACGCTATCAAAATATCAAAAGAACTTGAACTAACCTTGACCAGCCGCGCAGAAATCCCCATGTGCGGCGTGCCTTATCATGCAGCCGAGAATTACGTTAAAAAACTTGTTGAAAACGGTCACAAGGTTGCGATTTGCGAGCAGATTGGTGAAGTAACGGGAAAAGGGCTTGTCAGGCGTGAAATCGTGCGGATTGTCACGGCGGGAACTTTAATTGAGGATAATATGCTTGACGCGGGCGTGAATAATTTCATTGCTTGTTTTTATTTAAAGGACAATTCTTGCGGTGTGGTTTTCGCCGATTTATCAACGGGTGAACTGAACGCCTTTGAAAAAAGCGGGAAAAATCTTGAAGATGAATTAATCGCAGAAATATCGCGCTTCATGCCGGTCGAATTCCTCTTTAATACCGACTTCATGTCGCTTTTTAAAGTTGCTGATTTTATTAAAACAAAAATTCCGAAGTGCATGGGAGAAACGCTTTCTGATTTTGATTACGAAATCGGAATTTTAAAAGATTACAGTTTTATTCCCTTGGAAATAATCGCGGAAAACCCGATTACGGCAGGCGCAATCGCCGCGCTTTTAAGATACATCAAAAAAACACATTTAAGCAACGCGCCCGGCTTTACTTCCCTGCATATGCATAAAGACAGCGGTTTCCTTGATATAGGGTTAAACGCCCGCAGAAATCTTGAACTTACCGAAACCATGCGTGGTAAAGACAAGAAAGGCTCACTTATGTGGGTTTTAGACAGAACCCGCACATCCATGGGCAGACGCAGATTAAAGCAGTTTATTGAACGCCCGCTTACCGACCCCGCAAGGATTCTGCGCCGTCTTGAAGCGGTAGACGAGCTGATGAAAAACGTGATAGGGTTAGGGGATTTGCGGGCAAGCCTTGACGGCGTTTATGACATGGAAAGGCTGATGACACGCATTGTTTACAACAAGGCAACCCCGCGCGATGTTTACGCCTTCGGCTCAACCTGCGGAAGAATCCCTGAATTAAAGTGCATTTTAGCAGGGTTTGAAGCCCCGCTTCTGAAAAAATTAAACAGTAGAATTTCCGACCTGTCCGAAGCCGCGGAATTGGTCACGAACGCGCTCATGCCCGAACCGCCCGTATTAACCAAAGACGGCGGGTACATAAACGATGGTTATAACGCTGAACTTGACCGTCTGCGTTTGATTACAAAAGATAATAAATTAATTTTATCAGAGCTTGAAGAACGCGAAAGAAACGCAACGGGTATAAAGAACCTGCGCGTTGGTTATAACCGCGTTTTCGGTTATTATATTGAAATATCCAAAAGCAATATAGACGCCGTACCCGTGCATTATACCAGAAAGCAAACGCTTACGAACGGTGAGCGTTATATCACGGAAGAACTTAAAAATATCGAAAATGAAATTCTCGGTGCGAATGATAAAATCATAGCTTTAGAATTAGAAATTTTCAGCGAAATTACCGCTTTTATAAAAGAAAGGCTTGAAATCACGCAGAAAACTGCGGAAAGCCTTTCTGTTCTTGATGTTTTGGGCGGGTTTGCTTCCTGTGCAATTGAAAATAATTATATCAGACCTGAAATCAGCACCGAAAGCGTCATTGAAATCAAAGACGGCAGACACCCTGTAGTAGAAAAAGTCAGACAGGGTGAGGTTTTCACACCAAATGACGTTTATCTTGACACCGCGCAAAACCGCCTGATGATGATTACCGGTCCGAACATGGCAGGAAAATCCACCTTTATGCGTCAGATTGCACTTATTACGATTATGGCGCAAATCGGCAGCTTCGTCCCCGCTAAGTCCGCCAGAATCGGCGTTGTGGACAAGGTTTTCACCCGCGTAGGCGCAAGCGACGACCTTGCGGCAGGGCAGTCCACGTTCATGGTGGAAATGACCGAAGTTGCGGAAATCCTCAGAAACGCAACCAAGAAAAGCCTTGTTATCCTTGATGAAATCGGGAGGGGGACTTCTACTTTCGATGGTATATCCATTGCCAAAGCCGTCGCGGAATACATCAACAACAAAATCGGCTGTAAAACCCTTTTCGCCACGCACTACCATGAGCTTATTTCATTGGAGCGGAAAAATACGGGAATCCGGAATTTCAACGCGGCGGCGTCAAAGAAAGGCGACGAACTGCATTTTCTGCATAAAATCGTTGAGGGCGGGGTAGACGACAGCTACGGAATCGAAGTTGCGAAATTAGCGGGGATTCCCGAAAAGGTGATAAACAGCGCGAAGGGTTCATTGAAGCTCATGGAGTTGGGTTCTAAAATCGAGCTTGAAGCGGAGTTACGCGAAAGGGAAGAAGAAGCACAGATTGATTTTTCGTCGTTAGCGCGGGAAAGCGTGATTAATAAGCTGAAAATGCTTGACGTAAATGCACTGACGCCGCTTGAGGCGTTGCAAACGCTGTCGGAGTTGAAGAAGGAACTTTAAATATGAAAAAATTAATAACAATCATTTTAACACTGGCACTTGTGCTGTCGTTTACCGCTTGCGGTAACGAGGGCAATTCAGCAGAAAGTAACAACAAAGGGAAAAATAAAAACAATAATAGTTCATATGACATTATTCAATTCGGCGGATATAACTGGCGGGTACTTGAAGTACGGGACGAAAAAATATTGATTATCCGTGAAAATTTATTAGACAGAAAACCCTTGACATATCACAAAGACGGCAGTAGCATAACGTGGGAAAACAGTAGCATAAGAAATTATCTTAATAATGAGTATTTTAATAATGCGTTTACATTAGAAGAACAAACCCGAATTATTGAAACAACAGTAATCAATGAAAATAATGCTATCTCTGACATAGCAGGAGGTAACGACACAACAGACAAAATATTTTTATTAAGTATTAATGAAGCTAAATCGTACTTTTCAAATGAAGTATTAAGAATTGCATATTACGCAAACGGTGAAGATTCGTCGTGGTGGCTTCGGTCGCCCGGATATATTGGCGATAATCATGCCGCCGTAGTTTATGCGGACGGTCGTATCGGTTCTTCCGGTATATATGTAAGCAATTATGGTATTGGTATTCGCCCCGCTTTGTGGCTGAATCTGTAAATAAACCACCCCGTCAACCAGTCTGCGGACTGGTTGCCACCCCTCCGCAGGAGGGGAATTTGACTTGTTTAATGGGAAAACCATTCCCCTCCTTGGAGGGGTGCCCCTTTAGAGGCGGGGTGGTTTAAATCCCCGCGTTCCTTACACATTATAAACATTAAACCCCCGAAACCGAGGTGAACCCAAAATGCCCCAAATAAACATCCTCTCCCGTGAAGTCAGCGAGCTTATTGCCGCCGGCGAAGTCGTTGACCGCCCTGCCAGCGTCATTAAAGAGCTTGTCGAAAACTGCGTGGACGCGGGCGCAAACCAAGTCACGGTTGAAATACAAGGCGGTGGTGTCAGCTTCATGCGCGTCACCGACAACGGCTGCGGGATTGCCTTTGACGAAGCCCCGAAAGCCTTTCTGCGCCACGCCACAAGTAAAACTCTAAATAAAGAAGATTTAGAAAATATAACCACTATGGGTTTCCGCGGGGAAGCTTTAGCTTCAATTGCGTCTGTCACAAAAGTCGAAATGCTGACAAAACGCGCTGAAAGCCAAACCGGAACGATGTATAAAATCCGCGGCGGCGAAGAAGAAAAGCATATCGAAACCGGTTGTCCGGACGGAACGACAATCATCATCCGTGAACTTTTTTATAATACCCCCGCAAGACTTAAATTCCTCAAAAGAGATGTTTCGGAAGCCAACGCCGTTCAAAGCGTAATGGATAAGCTGATTTTAGCGCACCCGCACATCGCTTTCCGGTTTATTCGGGATAATAAACCCGTCAGAATCACAGCAGGCGACGGGTCTTTATATTCCGCAATTTATTCGGTTTTCGGGAAGCAGTTTGCCGCAAGCCTTGTGCCGGTAGAGTTTTCGCAAGGTAACGCACAGAACTGCATAAAAATAAGCGGTTTTGTGTCCTCACCGCTTTTTTGCAGGGGAAACCGTACCATGCAATACTTTTTCCTCAACTCCCGCCCCGTAAAATCATTGCAAGTTATGGCGGCAATGGAAGAAGCGTACCGAAATTCCGCACCCGCCGGAAAATATCCCGCCTGTGCCTTGAAAATCAGCATTTCTCCTTCAGAAGTTGACGTAAATGTTCACCCCGCCAAAACCGAAGTCCGCTTTTCTAATGACACCGCTGTTTTTGATACGGTATATTTCGCGGTGAAAACCGCACTTTTAAGCGCGCAGAACGTAAAAGAAGTAGAACTTCCGAAACCCCAGTACCGTCCGGCTTCTTACACAGAAAATCATTCTGTTCAGCAGAAATTTTCCGCAGTTTTTAATGAAAGCACTGCGGAATTTAATCTTTCTTCTAAATTTCAGCCAATAAATGTAGGGGACGATGCCCACAGCGTTCCGCTAAATACCCACAGCGTCCCGTTAAATACCTACGACACTCCGTTAAATATTAGCGATACCCCGTCAAATATCGTTCCTTTAAATGTTCCGGATATGCTTTTTGAATTCCCTCCCGTGCCCGAAACACCACCGCCCCAAAAAGAATACAGGTATATCACTACCCGTCCTGAAGACGCGGTATATCATCGTCCGCCAAAAACCGAGCTTGAAGAACCCGTTTTACACTTTAAAATTATCGGTGAGCTTTGGCAAACCTATATCCTTTGTGAAGATGAGGAAAATTTAATCCTGATTGATAAACATGCCGCCCATGAGCGGATTCGTTTTGAAGCCTTAAAGAAAGAATTCACAGCTACCTCTCAGCTGTTAGCGGAAAGTATGTTTATGACGGCTGATTCACACGATTATGACCTGCTTTGCGAAAGCAGGGAACTTCTCCTTGACGCGGGATTAGAAATTATTCCCGCCGGAAATAATAAAATCGAAATCATCGCGCTTCCCTCCGTGCTGACGGGAAGCGATATTCCGTCGCTCTTAGGTGAAATCGCGGAAATTCTAAGCAAAAGCGGCGGTTCTGAAATGAGCACGGACAGTATTTTTAATGAAATCCTGCACAGTATTGCGTGCAAATCAGCAATGAAAGCCAATGACAAAAGTATATTTTCTGACCTTGAACAGCTTGCAAACGCAGTGATGAACGATAAAGCTATCCGCTTCTGCCCGCACGGCAGACCGGTTGTTAGTTCAATCAGCAAGCGGGAAATTGAAAAGAATTTCGGAAGAACTTAATATGACAGAAGAAATAAAAAAAATCTTTACGCTTGTTGTCTGCGGACCGACAGCCTCCGGAAAAACCGTGCTTGCCGTTCATCTTGCAGAAGTTTTCGGCGGCGAAATCATCGGTGCGGATTCCATGCAGATTTATAAAGGTATGGATATAGCGACAGCAAAACCGACAAAAGAAGAACTACGCGGAGTTCCCCATCACTTGATTGATTTTTTAGAGCCGGAAGAACCTTTCTCAGTTGCCGATTATGTTGAAACGGCAAGGAAAAAGGTGAATGAAATTCACAAAAAAGGAAAACTTCCGATTATAGCTGGCGGAACAGGGCTTTATATAAACGCTTTAATGGATAATATTGAGTTTCCGGAAGTAAAAGCAAATCAAGTTTTCCGTTTTGAAATGCAGAATCTCGCGGAAGAAAAAGGCGGAGCGTTCATATTGAAATTATTAAATGAACAAGACCCCGAAACCGCTTCTATGCTCCATGAAAATAACATCAAGCGAATTATCCGCGCCTTGGAGGTAAAACACGTTACAGGCAGGACTATAGCTGAATTAAAAGCAGAAAGCCGTTTAAATCCGTCGCCTTATGAGCCTTTAATGCTTGCAATTGATTTTCCGAGAAACGTTTTATATGAACGAATTGACAAAAGGGTAGATGAAATGCTCAGTCAGGGGCTTCTTGAAGAAGCGAAACGCTTTTACGCAGAGCATAATCCGCAAACTGCCGCACAGGCAATCGGTTACAAGGAGCTTTTGCCTTTCCTGAACGGAGAAGCGGCATTATCGGATTGCATTGAAAAATTAAAAAAAAGCACAAGAAATTACGCTAAAAGACAAATAACTTGGTTTAAAAAAGACCCGCGGATTCACTATTTAAGCGTTTCTGAGGGAAATGAAAACGGAAAATTTGCGGAAATATGCGAAAAAGCTGAAAAATTAATTACAAGGTTTTATGATTATAATCAATAAAAAATATTGACTATATAACTGTTTTATGTTATAATTAGAAAAATATGGGCTTTACGGATGAACTTTAGTTGCGTAGAGTGTAGCTAAAACGTTCGGGGAAAGGAAAAAGAAAATGGCTAAGGACATTAATCTGCAGGATATTTTCTTGAATCAAGCAAGAAAAGAACGCATACCCGTAACCATTTACATCACCAACGGCTTTCAGTTTAAAGGCACGGTCAGAGGGTTTGACAGCTATATTGTCATTCTCGATACCGACGGAAAGCAGAATATGATTTATAAGCATGCGATTTCTACCATTACACCGCTGAAAGCGATTTCCGTTTTTGACGTTTTTGATAAGGAAGAAAGCGAAACACAGCATGGGCGTCCTTTGAACGGGTTTGACACTTCAATAGGGAATATATAAGCAAAATGGATACACAAAAAGCACCGGTTAAGAAAAACGCGCTTACCACGCGGATTACATGGATTCTGCTTGCCTTGTTTTTCTTGATAACAGTTATCAGTCAGATTTACGTCAGCATGAATAACACGGTTCAGACCGAAGCCGCGATGATTTATGAATCTTCGGATTCCATCAGCTTTAAAGGCGTGCATGTCCGCAATGAAAGACTTGTCAGATACGGCAGTTCCGGCGTAATATCTTATAATCATCAGGACGGTTCAAAGCTGGGAAAAAATTCTGTTGTTGCTTTAAGCTACAAAACCAAAGAAGATATATTACTGAAAAAGCAGATTGATGAGCTTACTGAAAAAATAAAATTATTGGAAACTGCGGAAATATTAGCAAATACAGACAATTCACAGCTTGAATCTTATATAAACCAAATCACAAATAAGCATACGCAATTAATGTGGCAGGTGAATACCGGCGATTACAGCAGTATTTCACAGCTTAAAGACGATTATCTGTCTTTGCAGTGTAAAAAGCATATTCTGCGCAATGACGAAACCAATTACAGAGCGCAAATCAACAGAATAGAAAATCAAATTGTAACCCTCCGCGCCCGTATGAGCCAAAACCCTGTTGACGTGCTGATTGAAGAAGCCGGTTATTTCGTCAGCAGGATTGACGGATATGAAAGCCTTTTAAATTATGAAAAGCTTTCAAATCTGCAGAAAAGCGATATTGAAAACATTATCAGAGAACCTGAGCTTGAAGTAGCGAACGAAATCATCGGAAAGATGATTGACGGGTACAAATGGCGTTTTGTCGGGATTTTGGACACGGAAAAAACACATTCGCTTTATGAAAACCTACCCGTAAAATTCAGGGTGGGCGGGAATACGCAGATTGTTGAAGCGGTTGTATTCAGTGTGAAACGGCTTGACGACGGGACAAGCATCATTGTTTTCGAGTGTGATACTTTAACGGCAGAATTCGCTTCAAGGCGGGTGTCACAGTTTAATCTCCTGTTGGAACACTATTCGGGCATACGGATTCCCTCAGCGGCAGTCCATGTGATTGACGGCGAACAGGGCGTTTTTGTAAAGAACGGTGCGGAGCTTGTTTTCAGGAAAATTAAAGCTTTAAAAATAGAAAAGGATTATTTCCTTGTTGAAAACACCACGGAATTATCGGGATTCATATCGCTTTACGACAGCGTTGTTATTAGGGGCAGGGATTTATACGAAGGAAAAATTGTCTAATGAGCGAAGATTTTAAAACGATTGCGGAAAATTATAAAAGAATAACCGAAGATGTTGAAAAAACCGCAAACGGCAGAAAAGTCCGAATCATGGCGGTAACGAAAACCGTTCCGACCGAAAAGGTGAATTATGCTCTTTCACTCGGAATTGAACTTCTCGGCGAAAACCGCGCACAGGAATTTTTACAAAAACATGCTTTTTATGAAAAAAATACAAAAAAAGTTGAAATTCATTTCATTGGGGGCTTGCAAAATAATAAAGTTAGAGTTATAATAGATAAGATAGACATGATACAGTCGGCAGACAGCGTTAAACTTTTAACAGAAATTGAAAAACAAGCAAAAGCGCGTAACCTGAACATGAACGTGCTTATAGAAGTCAATATCGGAAGCGAGTTTTCCAAAAACGGTATAAAACCGGACGGGCTTTCCGCGCTTCTCGTGCAGGCGGACGAGTTTGAACACATCACACTTCGGGGGCTTATGGCGATTCCGCCCGTAAACGCGGAAGAAAAAGTGTACGCAAATATGCAGAAATTGTATGAAGAAAGCAAATCAAAAGTACGCAGACCGGAAAAATTCGACACATTGTCGATGGGTATGTCCGGGGATTACAGAACGGCGATAAAACACGGCGCGAATATAATCAGAATCGGCAGCGCCTTGTTTGGAAACAGATAAATTTATATCGCACAGACAAAAAAGTAAAAATGAAAAATCAGAAAGGAATTTAAAATCATGGGTTTTGGTGACGCTTTAAGAAAATTAACGGGAGCTTCTTCTTACGATGAAAGAGATAACGGCGATGACACCGGCTTCGTAGACGATACCCCCACAATGGCGAATTCCCGTTACAGCGACGATTTCGGCTACGGTACAAAGACAGGAAACAATAAGGTTTTGTCTATTGCCGCAACCACGCATCTTCAGGTAATCGTATTCAAACCGCAGAAATACAGTGAAGCGGCTGAAATTGCAGACCATTTCAAAAACAAAAAGACAATCGTTCTGAACCTTGAAAATACCAATAAGGACGCGGCAAACCGCTTGATTGACTTTTTGGGCGGCGTTGCATATGCGGCGGACGGCGACTTGAAGAGAATATCCAATACTACATATATGATAGTGCCGTTTAACGTGGAAATTTCGGGGGACACTATTGAAGAGCTTGAAAGTTCGTCGGATTTATTCTAAGAACGTGTATTCAATAACGCTCAACGCTCATATTTTAGCGCATTTTGCATCACTTTTCGTTACATTTTCTTGAAATAGACAAATTATTTCTGCGAAAATTCGCCTAAAATTTGAACATTTCGATTATTGAATACAAGTTCTAATAATGCAGTGTAGAACGACAGATAAACCCAAACCGAAAGGAAACAGTTAAAATGAATGCAAAGGATATTTCCTCAAGAAAGTTTGACAGAGGCTTTAACGGATATAAGCTTGATGATGTGGACTCGTTTTTAAGTGATGTGGCTTCTGAATTTGCTAAAATCCAAAAAGAAAACCGCGACCTTGAAAAAAAGCTTGAAGTGCTTGCCGATAAAGTCCGCGAATACCGCGACGATGAAGAAGCTTTAAAAGAAGCCATGCTGAGCGCGCAGAAAACCGGTCAGGCGGCAATCGCCGAAGCAAAGGAAAAAGCAAGGCAAATCGTTGAAGAAGCGCAGAACAAATCGGACAGCATGGACGCGGCGGCAAAAGAAAACAGCGAAAAGATGAGCAAAGAAGCAGACGAAAATTTAAAGAAAGCCAATGATGAAGCCAAACGAATATTTGATGAAGCGACTTTAAAGAATGAAAAAATGGAAGATGAATATAAAAACAGGCTTGATGTAAACAAAGAAATTCTTTATAAAACCAAAAACGAGGTAACAAGGTTCAGACAAAAGCTGATGGAGGATTTCCAGCGGGCAACCGCGATTATCGAAGCTTTGCCTGAAGTTTGCGAAAATGAGTTTATTTCTAAAACGCTTTCCGATTATCAGAAAGAAAGAAACGTAACATTAAAAAAGCCCGCAGTTAAACCTGCTCCTCAGGAAGAACCGGCAGTCAAAAATACTCCTGAAAAAACCCCGCTTTCCAATATCAGCTTGGGGAATGACGAAAACGCGCAGGACGACCTCTTAAAAGGCGATACCGACAAGCTTTACGAAGAGTTTGCGGCGCAGATGATGGACGGAAAGCAATCCACGGCGTTTGAGCTTAATATAGGTGAAAGCATGATGGCGGACTTAACGACAGAAATCAACTTTGAACCTGTATTTGACGAAGAAGTATCCGATGAAAACAATGATGCGAATAACACGGATGTATTTCCGTCGTCAGACGATGAAAATGCCGCCGATTCCGGAAACGCAGATAACCCTTTTTACAAAAAAAAGCAGAATAATCCGAAAGAGCGAGAGCCGCTCGAATTCGGAGCAAACGCAAAAAACGGCAAGAATAAATAAATTTAACGCGGAGAGAAATCCTCCGCGTTAAAATAAAACATTAAAAAAGAACAAAATCAGAAAGGAAAAAAACATGAAAACTTGTACAAACTGCGGCGCACAATCCTACAGAATTGAATCAAAATTCTGCAATAAATGCGGAGGAAGCTTAAGCAACGCTTCCGAAAACACCCCGAATATTAATATCTGTGTAAACGCCGACTGCGACTGGCATAAAACCAAATTCATCTACCCCGACGACGCACGTTACTGTGATGTTTGCGGAAGCAAAACGGTTTATGCGAATTAAAACCTTTGTGTTTTTATGTAGGGGCGAACAGTGTTCGCCCGATAAACCATGAAAACAATATAAACAGCAGTGCACGGGCGAACACTGTTCGCCCCTACGTTTAAAATAACACGAACAAAAGGACAATAAAAAAATGGCACAGGATTATAACAGCACATTAAATCTCCCGCAGACCGATTTTTCCATGCGCGCCAATTTACCGGAGCGCGAACCGGCTTTATATAAAAAGCAGGAAGAAGAAAAGCTTTATTACAAGATTCAGGAAAAAAACAAAAGAAAACCAACCTATATTCTGCACGACGGTCCGCCCTACGCGAACGGCGATATTCATATGGGGACGGCACTCAATAAGACTTTAAAGGATATAATCGTAAAATATAAGGCTATGACAGGGTTTTTAACACCGTATATCCCCGGTTGGGACTGTCACGGGCTTCCGATTGAACTGCGCGCTATTAAAGAGCTCGGCATTGAAAAAGGTACGGTTGAAACTGCGGATTTGCGTAAAAACTGCCGTAATTTTGCATTATCCTGCCTTGACCGCCAGAAAACGCAGTTTAAGCGGCTTGGTGTCTGGGGCGATTTTGACAACCCCTATTTAACCATTGCGCCGGAATACGAAGCAAAGCAAATCGAAATTTTCGGTGAAATTTATAAGAAAGGCTTTATTTATAAAGGATTAAAGCCTGTGCATTGGTGTGCGGACTGTAAAACCGCGCTTGCCGAAGCCGAAATTGAATACGCGGACGATGCCTGCTATTCAATTTACGTAAAATTCCCGTTCAGTGACGACAAGGGCGTTTGCGCAAAGCAGGGAATAGACGTCAGCAGGGCTTTTGTGCTGATTTGGACGACGACCACATGGACGTTGCCCGGAAATCTTGCTATTTCGCTCGGTCCTGATTACGATTATACGTTTATTAAAACAGAAGAAAACGAATATATTCTTGTTGCAAAAGAGCTTGCAAAGCAGGTTACGGAAGCATGTAAAATTGAAAACTATTCGCTCGTCGGCGAATTTAAGGGCAGTGATTTGGAACTGCTTGAAACAGCGCATCCTTTCCTGCCGAGAAAAAGCATAATTATTACAGGCGGGCACGTTACGCTTGAAAGCGGAACGGGCTGTGTTCACACTGCGCCGGGGCATGGCGCCGACGACTTTAATGTTTGTAAAAATTATAAAGAGCTGCCGATTTACGTGCCTGTTGATTTCAGGGGGCGCATGACGAGCGAAGCGGGAAAATACGAGGGTTTAAAAACGAAGGACGCGAACGGCGCGATAATTGAAGATTTAAAAGCGAGCGGCGCGTTGTTCGCGTCAGAGAGAATGACGCACCAATATCCGCATTGCTGGAGGTGTAAAGCGCCGATATTATTCAGGGCGACTGAACAGTGGTTCTGCTCTATAGATGGTTTTAAAAGCGAAGCCCTTGAAGTTGTCAAAAACGTATCATGGTATCCGGCATGGGGTGAAGAGAGAATTGCGAACATGATAAAAGACAGGTCAGACTGGTGCATCTCGCGGCAGAGGATATGGGGCGTTCCGATTCCGATATTTTACTGCAAGGAGTGTAGTCATTACGAAATAAACGAAAAATATATAAATAAAATCGCGGAACTTTTCGGTAAAGAGGGCAGCAACGCATGGTATAAATATACTCCCGAAGAAATAGTCGGGGAAAAAATGATTTGCTCAAAATGCGGCAATGACACATGGGAAAAAGAAACCAACACTATGGACGGCTGGTTTGATTCAGGCACGTCTTACGCCTATGTTTTAAAAGACAACCCAAACCAAAGCTTTCCGTCTGAAATATATTTCGAGGGCAACGACCAGTTCAGAGGGTGGTTCCAGTCGTCCCTGCTTACTTCGATTGCGTCAAGGGGGGCTGCGCCGTATAAAATGGTCATAACTAATGGCTGGGTCGTTGACGGCGAGGGCAAAGCGATGTCAAAATCTCTCGGTAATGTAATAGACCCGATCGACGTTATAAACGAATACGGCTCGGACGTTTTAAGGCTGTGGGTTTCTTCTGTTGATTACACGAACGACG
>Ga0082212_10004726_pt1 | contig 18778 bp, 24 predicted proteins | sample TergutNt197P3_FD_71548 | JGI IMG/M metagenome (GOLD analysis project Ga0082212, IMG submission 71548) | Neocapritermes taracua P3 segment gut microbial communities from Petit-Saut dam, French Guiana - Nt197 P3 | ecosystem: Host-associated > Arthropoda: Insects > Digestive system > Gut ...
ATCGGGAGCGAAGTCTACCGATTTACAAAATCCCGAAAATGTCCGTGATTTAAGTGCTAAATGCGAGGAAGCGGCAGAGAATTGGGCAGATGTAGCCGATGAATTATGGGCGTGTTCAAGAAACTGTTCCGGTTGTAAAAAAGTTTCGGTTTGAAATCATTGAAAGGAAATATGTATCATGACAAGACAAATAATCGTTGACAGTTGTTGCGATTTAACACCCAAAATGCGTGAAAAAATGGGGATTACTTCTATACCTTTAACAATGACCGTAGGTAATAACGAATTTCTTGATGACGAGAATCTTGACATTGACGGGTTTATTAACGCTTTGGGTAATTGCTCCGATAAACCCTCATCGGCTTCCCCGCCGCCGTTTTTGTTTCAAGAAGCCGTTGAATCGGCAGACGAATCGTATATCACGCTTTCTGAAAGGTTATCCGGTTCATACGGCAATGCAGTAATCGGAAATAATATGGCAATCGAAAACGGAAGTAGCGGTGCATATATTTTTGATTCTAAAAGTGCAACGGCGGGTGAAACACTTATTGCAATTAAACTGTATGAATTGATTGAATCGGGTAAATCAAGAGAGGAAATCATCGAAACAGTAAACAATTTTATAAATGATATGAAAACATATTGCGCTCTTGAAAATTATGATAATTTACAAAAAAACGGACGATTGAGTAAAATAACAAGCTCAATCATTCAAGTGTTAAATATTAGGTTGATTATGGGTGCTAACGGTAACGGTGAGTTTGCTTTATTTGAAAAATGCCGTGGTGTTAAACACATGACACAGCGGATATTAAACCTTATTATGAAAAGCGGTAAAGAAACGAAAAATGAATCCCTTGTTATTACCCATTGTAATAACCTCAGCTTGGCAATACAATTAAAAGATATGATTGTAGAACGGTTTAATTTCAAAAAAATATATGTTGTTCCTACGGGCGGTTTAAGCTCGTTGTACACCGACAATAAAGGAGTTACAGTAGCTTTTTAATAATTTTCGCATTAATAATTCTCTAACAGTTTTCTAACACAAAACAAACAATACCCCTGTATAATTAATTTATCAAAGGTGATAACCACCTAAAATTTGAAAGGAGAACACTAAAATGGCTAACAAAGGTATAATTGGAAATGTAACGGAGGGATTCGCAGAAAGCACCCGTAATGTCCACCAAATCAACAAGGCTAATATAGCGGCGGTAAAAGCTGACACAAAAGCCAACTTCGCGGAAGCTACCGCTCCCGACCCCGGACTTGTAAAAGTTAAGGAAACGAAAGGTTTGGGAAACAAAATCAAGCAAATCGGCGAAAACATTAAAGAAGGGGCGCGTGAAAATTCCGAAAAAGAAAAAGAACGCCGCGCAGAAATTCAAAGCCACGATTCTTATAAAACGCTTTTAGAAGAACAAAGGGAAAAACGGCAATCTACAATTAACGGCAAGCGTTAATAATTCTCAAACACTTTTCTAACATTTCATTAACAAAACGATGATAATATATTATCATTAAGCGTATAAAAATTTTCAAGGAGGGTTCAGAAATGAAAAAAAGCAATTTTGTAGCAATGATTATGGGGACTATCGGAGGTCTTTTATTCGCAGTCGGTATGTGTATGTGCCTGTTGCCGGAATGGAACGCCTTTAACTTCGGCGTAGTAATGGGTGGTATCGGAGCCGTCATTCTTTTAGCAACAATATTAGTATGGCGTAAAATGACGGGAAAAAAGCCTATTAAATTAAGCGGAAAAACCGTAGGTATCACATCACTCGGCATAACAGGCGCACTTTTATTGGGTATTGGTATGTGCTTCACGATGGTATGGAGTAATATGATTATCGGAATCCTAATAGGTATAGTCGGTATTATAATGTTGCTTTCCTTGATTCCGGCGATAAGAGGGTTAAGGTAGAGCGGCGAATAAATATAAGGGTGTTGATTAGAATATTCAACACCCTTAAAGCGAAAGGAGAAACCGGAAATGTCTATGATAACAGTAGAACACCTTACAAAAGATTATGGACAAGGCAGAGGTGTTTTTGATGTATCGTTCGCCGTTAATAAAGGCGAAGTGTTTGGATTTCTCGGACCAAACGGCTCCGGAAAAACAACAACCATTCGGCATTTAATGGGATTTAGTAATCCCGAAAAAGGTCTGACCAGTATTAACGGAAAGGATTGTTTCAAGTATCGTCATGAGATAATGCGAAATGTTGGCTTTTTACCGGGCGAAGTGCCTTTGCCGGAGGGAATTACAGGGTGGGAATTTATTCGTCTGCAACAAGAAATGAAAGGTGTTTGCGATGATATACAAGTAAAACGTCTTTTAGAAATTTTTGAACTTGACCCGAAAGGCAGTACAAAACGTATGAGCCTCGGTATGCGGCGTAAATTAGCGATTGTTGCGGCATTTATGCACGACCCCGATATATTAATTCTTGATGAACCGTCAAATGGACTTGACCCAGTTATGCAAGACCGATTCATTACTTACATTAATGAAGAAAAGAAACGAGGAAAAACAGTTTTATTATCAAGCCATATGTTCAGCGAAGTTGACGCGACTTGTGACCGTGTTTCAATTATACGGACGGGAAAGGTTGTAACTACTGTCAGTATGAACGATGTCCGTAACGGAGCAGATAAAATATATGAGGTTATTTTTACATCTTCGGACGGGTTTACCGCTTTTATCAATGAAACGAGTATAGACATAACCGAAAAAGACGGCACAAAACGGCAAGCAACAGTAAAAATATCAAATGGAAATATTAATAGCTTGATTCGTATTCTTGCTAAATATGATATTGAAACCGTTTCGGAAATAAAAATGACACTTGAAAGCTACTTCTTACAGTTTTACAAAGGGGGTATCAGTGATGATTAACAAACCGCTTTTGAAACAATCTTTTAAATCAACTCGTATTTTATGGTTTTCGATTACATTTGCTATGGCGGGTATGCTCGCACAGTTTATTTTCCTTGACTTCGGCGAGATGGTTAATATGATTTATTATAAAATGACAGCCGTTGTTCTTTCGGGGATTTACGTTATGGTGTCCGCAAACAAACTGATTGCCGTACAAGTAGACAGAGGTTCAATGGCATATATCGTTTCAAATCCCATTAAACGCTCAACTGTTGCACTTACACAATTATTTTATTTGATTATAACGGCGATGGGTTCATATACTTTAACAACAATTGTTCACTTGATTTCGTCAACTGTAAAAGATACAGGCGAAACTGCCGCAAATATAATTGCTATTAACGTCGGAGCGTTTTTGACCACCCTTGTTATTGCCGGAATTTGTTATATGACTTCTTGTATTTTCAACCTATCAAGACATTCTCTTGGATTGGGTGGTGGAATTATAGCCGCTTCATTCATCTGTTATTTTATTTCTATGTTCTCGTTAATGGGGACAGAAAATATGAAGTATTTCAAGTATGCAACTTTTATAACATTATATGATATTGACTCGATTATATTGGGTAATAGTGAGTGGGTATGGAAAATGTTTGTTCTTGCGGGAATCGCCGTGATTACATTTATTATCGGTACGATAATTTTTACAAAAAAAGATTTACCGCTTTAATTAAAGCAGATAGGAGGTGAATAGAATGAAAGTCATAGGGATAGTAGGCAGTTCAATCGCGGCAGTAGCGGCAATATTGGGGATAGTGTTCTTTGCAGTGCGTAAAAAACATAAAGTTGAGGAATAAAATGGGATAAAGGGTATAGAATTTATACCCTTTATCGGCAATTATATCAAAGGAGCGTTGATATGAAATACTATTTATCAATCGAAAAAAACATAGAAGTCTTTGAATTATATAAACCTCTTTGGAAGAAATACGGTATAAATGCAGTCAGAGCCGACACTATGACAGAGGGTATAGAAAAAGGCATTGAGATAGAGAATTCTAAAACAGACGAACTATATTTCATTGATATTGTCGCAGACGATGTTGACTTTATGGCTCAATTGCAGATTCTCAGCGAACAGACCTCTGCGCCTATTTTGATTGCAACAAATAACTTTAACGGCGATGAACGCACGGAAGCGTTAGCAAAGGGGGCAGATTATTACGGGCAATACGAAGAAACTACAAAACAGAATATAGATTCTGTCATTGCGGCAATTAACAGTATAAAAAGGCGAGCGGCTAAATCAATGCAATCCATTGAATTGATTTTTTACGAGAAAATTCTCATTTCTCCCGAATATCGTCAAGTCTTTATTAATGACAAAGAAGCCGGATTAACTAAAACGGAATTTGATGTACTGTACTTCCTCGCAAGCAATGTTGGTTATGTTAAAACTTTTGAACAGATATACGACCATGTATGGGGTGAGGACGTTGATAAATCTGTAATTGAAGCTGTAAAGTCCGTTATTAAAAAACTTCGACATAAAATAGGCGGTTATATCGAAAGTGTGAGAGGTGTTGGATACAGACTGCCGATAATAACTAAGTAATAAGAAATTGACAAATTAAATTCAGCCGTTTCATTGAATATGAAATGGCTGTTTTTGTCGTAACAAGACGAATAAAGCCCCGAAAAAGCCCCCGAAAAGCCCCGAAAAAGCCCCTTTTCTTTGTTATTATTCATATACCGCTTTTTTTCTTATAGCGAGTATATCGAATAGGAGCAAAAAGACGTGAAAAAAAGATGTAAAATCCCTGTTTTATGGGATTTGATACATACAAAACAATATATGAGAAATGCCGTGATTCCGGACAAGGGAATTGCGGTGTTTTTTTATTCGACATATTATCGTGTGCTTTTACATTTTTTGATAACGGACAAGCCCCGCTGTACAGTTGGTTGTCGTTCGCCGCCCAATTCGATTTGAGTATTTCAAGAATCGAACGGAGGACGGTAATATGTCTTTTAAATTCAAATGGGAGCGGCTTAGTTATGCCGATATAGAAAGGCTTACAAGAGTTTGTAACCTCGAACCGATAGAAAAACGGCTTTTAGAATTACGTTGTAAAGGAATAACTCCCGATGTAGTCGCTGATGAAATCGGGTACAGCAGAAGGGGGATGTTTTACCTTTCAAATAAGGTTTTAGAGAAAATATTGAAAGAATTATGATGTTCGGCAAAACGCACAAATATTCAAAAAAATATTTGCACCTATTGTGCAATTTTATTTGCTACAATAAGATTACAACAGAATAACCCCATCTGTGAGAAATAATTCACCAATACCGTAATAACTTCGCCAAGAAATGTTGACACATGAGCGAGTATAGACCTTGAAAAAGGTTGAGCTACTTCGGTAAAAGGGAAAAAGTGCGGTGACGGCTATGCAGTATTGCGGCAGTCGGACGGCGTAAAACGGAAATGTAGCAGTTTGGGAGCGTGACCATACCAGTGTCACGCAGAATATAAAAAACGGGCGGGGAGCGTTCCCTGCAACACCTTGACGGTATGATTGTCGGGTTGTTCCTCGCCCTTTTTATATATACTTTTCTGATTTCTAAAAGTTAAGGCACGGGTTACGGACGAATCGAACACCTTTATTATTTATTGAGCGATTATAGTATTCCGTTCTTGTTCCTTGATTTTTAGAAGTTAGAAGGGGGGAGATTTTTATAGTTACAACTAATGATAACAAATTTGGTCTTTCAGCTAATATGTTAAAGCTCATCGCTTTAATTCTAATGACTGTTGACCACGTTGCTTTTGTGTTCGTTCCTACGGATTCGGCTTTGTATTTTTTAATGAGGACGATTGGGCGAACGGTTGCGCCTGTGGTTATGTGCTTATTTATATCAGAGGGGTTTCATTATACACGGAATCGTTTGAAGTACCTTTTAAGAATGGCGGCGTTTGCGGTAATTGCACAGCCGTTTTACTTTATGATGATTTTCGGCAGACTCCCGATTAATGCCGCCGAGTTTTTGACATACTGGAATGTGCTGTATACGTTTTGCGTGAGTATATTGATTTTAATGGTTATCACTAATGCTAAAATCAATATCGGTTTGAAAGTGTTTATAACCGCTTTTTGCTTTATATTATCGCTGTTAGGCGATTGGGGTTTGTTTATTCCTGTGTGGGTATTGATTTTTCATTTTTGCAGGGATATTCCTTTTAAGAGAAAAGCGGCTGTATTTACTGTTGTTACCGCTTTTATGATAGTTTTTTTCTCGTTATCTTTTTTTCAGTACGGTGTGCTGTTCTCGGTAATTCCGCTATACCTTTATAACGGAAAGCGCGGCGGCGAAAAATTATCACCAATGGTAAGCAAGTGGGCGGTATATCTTTACTATCCGGCACATATGGCGGCGATTGTAGCCGTCAAATTTTTATTAAATTGAGGGGAGCGTAAGCATGAACACAAACATTGACGAACTCATAGATATTAAAAGTGTTTCGGTAAATCAAAGTCTTTCTAAACGAGAGCGTATAGCCGAATATAACAGGCAAATAAAAAATCCGAATCTTTTTAGATGCGGTGAATTCACTATAATCGCTCATTTTTCGGGGGACGGAGTATCAATGGAGCAACGTATTGAAAATCTTTTAACATAAGGGGTTGACTTTACCCGCAAGGCGCGCTATAATTGAAAACGGAAAAAGAATTGAATAAATCCGTGTTATCATTTATGGTATCACTCCCTTTTGTTATGGGCGAAGTCTGTAATTATTAAAGGAGAGTGATTTTTTATGGCAAAAATCAAAAAGCACAAGGCTGTCATGTACCTCCGTATATCAGTTACGGACGGCAAAGACGGCGAAAGTAACAGTATCGGGAATCAGAAAAAACTGATTGACGATTTTGTTAAAAACAATCCCGACATTGAAATCGTATCGGAAAAAATTGATGATGGTTATAGCGGTGTGATTTTTGAACGTCCGGCATTTAAGGAAATGATGGAGGATATTCAAAGCGGTGTAATCAATTGTGTAATCGTCAAAGACCTTTCACGGCTCGGACGTGAATATATTGAAACAGGACGGCATTTACGCTATACATTCCCTGCTTACGGTGTGAGGTTTATTTCGATAAATGATTGCATTGATACCGCAAAAGAGGATACTTCAAGCGATTATTTGACTGTATCGCTTAAAAATATCCTCAACGATTCCTACTGCCGTGATATTTCGGTCAAAACAAGAAGTGCGTTATCGGCGAAACGTAAAAACGGCGATTATGTAGGTGCGTGTCCCGTCTACGGTTATGTGAAGTCAGAGGAAAACAAGAATAAACTCATAACTGATGAATATGCGGCGGGAATCGTTAAAGACGTGTTTAAAATGAAACTCGGCGGATTCAGTGCGGCGAAAATTGCAGACGAACTCAATCAATTAGGTGTTTTATCGCCTATTGAGTATAAAAAGAATAAAGGATTGCCGCACCCAAAGGGCGGTTATGCCGATAAAGACGGGGCTTTATGGTCTGCCACAACCGTAATTCGTATTCTTAAAGACGAAACCTATACGGGTACGCTTTTACAGGGCAAACAAACTACCTTAAACTATAAAATTAAAGATAAGGTAAATAATCCGGAAAACGAATGGGAGCGTACAGAAAACTCACATCAAGCGATTATTTCAAAATCGGATTACGACCTTGTTCAGCGTATAATGAATTTAGATACTCGGAGCGCGCCGAATGAAAGCGGGGTTTATTTATTTTCGGGTATATTGATATGCGATTGTTGCGGAAATCGTATGACACGAAAAACCGTTACTCATAAGGATAATAAATATTTCTATTATTATTGCAGAACCGGAAAGAAAAACGGATGTAACAAGCCTGTAATGCTCAAAGAGGACGATTTGAGTAAAGGCATTTTAGACTGTGTTAAGGGGCATATCAACAACATTATTTCTCTCGAAGATATTCTTAAAAATATTGACGAGGAAACAATGAACAGTGAACTCATAAAAAAGTATAAAACGCAAATTGACGGTAATATGAAGGCTTTACAGGATATTACACGTTATAAAACGGCTCTTTATGAAAGCCTTGTCAACGGAAAAATCACGAATGAAGAATATAAGATTTATAAAAAGCAGTATTCGTCAGACGAAGAACGGTTACAGGGCGCGGTAGTTACGTTAGAACAGGAAATTGAGAATATCAAGGATAATCGGAGCGAACGCCTTAAATGGATTAACCATTTCAAGCGGTTTTCAAACCTCACCGAATTAGACAGGAGCGTTATTATTCAGCTTATAAAGTCTATTCGCGTTATCGGAAAAACAAGTCTTGACATTACTTTCAATTATGATGTCGAGCAAGAAAAATCAATAGTTATTCTTATGAATTCCGGAAAGGCGGTGGTTTAAGTGGCAAGGAAAAGCAGAAAAAATATAGTTGTTCCCGAAACTCCCGTATACAGCTTTACCCTGTACGAAACGGCAATGTATATCCGTCTTTCGGTTGAGGACAACAAAAATCGCGGCAATTCCATAGAATCACAGAAAAGCATATTAGAGAATCATATAGCCGTAAATCCCGATTTGAAATTATCGGGCGTGTATATTGATAACGGTTTGAGCGGTCAGTCCTTACAAGGGGTAACCTAACGATACCGCAAATAAAATCGAATTTTGTAAAACGGTAGTCGGGTAATAGAATTGAATCTAAATCGTAGCTCTAATAGGGTCTGACGGTTTTAGATTCTTTTTCGTGTATAGGTTGACAAAACGGTTATGACTCTGTATAATAGGAAGTGTAAAATTACTCCCATCCCATTATCCGCAATCCATCTTCGAGATACTTACCTAAAGCTCCACTTTTACCCGCAATATGCTCTGCCATACCATATTTTCCATCATGAAAACTGATATTTCGGTATTCAGAGATTCTGTCAGAGAGTTTTATACGGTTCAAATCATCAAGTGGTGCGTTTCTGCCTAAATACATTAGTGCCATCACATCTTTTGTCGTTTCAAGTGAGAGCCTGCCAAGGTACGAATTAAGTTCGTCGCTTGCATTTTGATAATCACGCACTCCCTCGTTTTCGATATTATCGACATAGGCACAATAATCCGCCAAACAAATCGTTTTAATTGTATCTATGCCGCTATCTGAGGGAATATTCTCGTTTATTGTTCTGTTGTGAATATTAATCACTTTTACGAGTTTTATTATATCGCAAACAGCCACAACAGTTTCGTGATTAGCTTTGTTCTTCTTCATCAGTAAATTCCTCATCAATCATGATATTGTCAATCTCAATAGCTTCATCTAAATTGAAAACTATTAATCTTTGCGTTTCTTCAAAAACTTGATATATTCCCTCAATCTCATATATCCGCTCACTTTTCCAGTTAGATATTTGCATTAATGTCAAGAAAAACGGCAAACGACTCACCAAACAACCACGTCGATTGTCTTTCCAAAAGTGTGGTGGAATTTCATAAGCATCTAATGTCTCCTCGGCGGCGGGGATAATGATTAATCGTTCGTTTGGTTCATCAAGCCTAAAAAACAAATGTGTTGGCTCTCCGAGCAAGCAAATAGTGGCTCTGTTGAAATAAATTCGCTTTCTCTTTGTGTTTATACTCATTATCGGGATGTTCGCTCTAACCATCATTGTCACCTTCCGACTTACGTGAACGAGTGCGTTTCTTTTCGGGATTCGGACGATAATTGCTCTTGATAATCTCATTGGACGATGGAACACGAGGTTCAATTTTACGTGTTTCTTCTTCACCTGTATTCGGATTAATAAACAGGAACATATCGTCTAAATTGACTTTCTTGCGTTCTTCAACTTCGCCGAAATCGAACCCAAAATTGTTGTCTTTAAATCGTGAGGGGAGAAGAATATCACGTTTGATTTTCCGTTTGCCGTCATCGGTGATAATTGTAGTATATTTGATTTCAACAGCCTCGTCAAGATTAAATACGAGTAATTGCTGTCCTTCCAATACTTGATTAATTGCCATTATGCGATAACGCCTGTCAATCGACCACCCCATAAAATGATATAGTAACGCACAGAAATACTGTGTTTTAACTTTACGAGGTTTATTTATCCCCTCTTTGAGTAACGCAACTCTCGCCGTGTCTTTGGTTGCACAGTCGGTCGGAATAATAATCAATCTTTCGTTTGGCGTATCCATTGATAAAAATACAGTCTGCGTTTGAAATAAACGAACACAAGCCGTGTTTAATGTGAAATTATCAACACCAATCGTGATTTTCTCTGTAAATGTCGGTGCAAGCAAATCACCGCTCACGAGTTGAGTATGATTAAGCTCATCAAGCTTTTTCAGCCCTCCACGACTTTTTCTGCCGCTCTCAGCCACAACTGTATCACCGTAATTATATTCGTTTTTCACGATTTCTTTAGATTTTGTCTCCGTCTTCGGTTGCTTTTTTTCGTGGTTGCCAGTCGACATATAAATCCTCCACTTCTCTTGCGAGTTCTTCTAATTTTGCCATAGATGTTTTAGGCACAACGCTGTTAAATTCTTTCACGGGAGTAGCTTTTTCTCCGACTTTCCAATCATCAAGCTTTCTTGCTAAAAGCAATCGCTTAAACATCATTCGCCTATTAGGAGTTTGGTCGAGAGCGTCAAGCCATTCTTGGGTTAATAAACGCTTATGATTCGCACAGTATTGGCTACAGCTTAAATTGAAAAACAATACCGACTCTCCGTTTTTCTCAAATATATCAGCGATAACTCTGTGCCGAAAATCCCATCGCCACCCCATTAAGTCATAAATCATTTTACTGACATATGACGGCATAGATTTATCGCAGAGCGGGATTGCATTTGGATTTCTTGATGTCGATTTCCTCAACGCAAGTAATAACTCGCTCGGATGCAATAACAATTCCACATGAGTAAAATCCATAAATTGAACACAATGCCTGTTGAACATAATCGTGTTTTTTGAAATTGATATACACGCATTGTCGTTTGAATTTAGCATTTCGGAAGATACGTTTTGGGGAATCCTGATAGGGTCTTCTTTCTCGTCAAGTATGAGTTTGGGAATATCGGGTTCTGCCGACTCAAACGCTCCGAGATAATACCCTGCCTCATACCAACCGAAGGCTATATTCAGCGGAATAAAGCCCGACAAAATCCCTTTTCTCACAACTTCAATTTCATATTTCAGATTGAAACAAGGGGAACGCCAATTCGCCTTCAGTAAAAGTATAGCACGTTCATGTTCAGCACGAGATATGATTGCCTCGTGGTGGTCTTGCTCATATATCATACGGCGTTCGCCTGTGTTTTTCACTTTTTGCTGTGTGAAAATATCCTTTGTAAAACCTTTTTGAACGGTGATATCGCCACAATAGCGTTCGTTACGCAGTATATTCCTAACAGTCTGTGTTGACCATTTGAGTTTATCAGCACCAGTTGGTACGCCAAGCCGCATCATGATTTCGGTAATTTCAACGACCGATATGCCCGATAAAAACAACTTGTAAATTAATTGAATGGCTTTCGCCCCCCTTGGTTCGACAATCATTTCATATTTCTGAACCTTGTCAAAACCGAGCAAACTGTATGTTGGACACATATATTTGCCATCGTTCTTTTTGCTTTCAATTCCGATTTTTACGTTTTCGGATTTCATCTCGCTGTCCATCTGTGCGACCATAGCGAATATAGGGATAATCAATCCCGCCCCGATATCAAGCGTACTTAAATTAATTGTATCGAAATAAATGCCGACAGGCGGTGTAAGTCGCATTAAATCTTGTGCCGAAGTGAGACAATCAACTGTATTACGAGCAAATCTCGAAACATCTTTGACAACAACTAAGTCAATTTTTCCATCTTTGCAATCATCGAGCAATCGGTTAAAACCATCACGCTTTTTCGTACTCGTCCCGCTTAAGCCCTCGTCTACGTATAGACCCACGAACTCCCATTTAGGGTTACTGTTGACAAGATTCATATAATATGACCGCTGACCTTCAAGGCTGTTTAACTGGTCTTCTGAATCAGTTGAAACTCTAATATAAATCGCAGTGCGGAGAATTTTATCTCGCCAGTTTTTTATTTGCAATCGTGGGTCAGGCTCCCATACTGTGCGATTTTTATGGTAGTTCACCGAATTATTGTTCACAGTCGATTCTCCTTCGGTGATTTTATTTATAAGTTTCTATAAAAAACCTATTGTATTACACTACTTTTGAAAAATATTTTTACAACCATTCTATTACATCTTGTCGAAGGCACAATCCCATAAATACCTCATACTGTGTTCACCGTTTGCCAAATTAGAATTTATGGCATAATGCTGATTCGGTCGTTGCGGGTCGTTTATCGGCACGTTGTAACCGAGCATACGCCCGTTCTCACCGAGAGAGAACCACACCGCCCCTGACGATACATTATCAGTGCGGTTCATTACGTTGAACCAACGCAAATCGGTGTAATAATACTTCTGCTCGGAAGTCACCGCAAGGGCACTGTTGAATGTGTAGCCTGTCATTCGTTCCTTACTGACACCGCTTTCAAGAAGATGAATAGCGTAACATTGCGAAATCGCACCGCCCATACTGTGACCGATAATCGTAAATTTTGTATTTGGACTTTTGATTAAATCGAAAAGTGTGTACGTTGTTATATCGCTTGCATGGAATTTTATATTTTTTTCATGGTCGGCGAATACCGCCGCCATTGTCTTATAACCCTCATGTTCGCCGTTAATGGGATTATTTTTACTGTTTGCGATTAAATCCATGAGCGTGTTATTCACATTTGTCGGGTCTGAAATGTCGGGCAACTCAAAATCTGTGCCGTTGAACGCAATTATAACATGAACACCGTCTGCGGTATCCTTAAATGCGACTTGATACTCTAAATTGCCAAGACGAGAGCCTGTTATATCGTGATAACCCAATTCGCTTAATTCGTCAAGTTTTCCCTCTTTATAATTAAGGTAGATTCGGGCGGCACTTAGCATATCGTCAAAATCAAAACCTTTATCTTTTATAACGCCGATATAATCAAGCAATGTTTCGTAGGAAATATCATCTTTGGAATATTTGCGGTTAAACTGCGGTACATAGTCCCACACCATATTGCGGATTCTCGATACCTCTACTCTTTCTTGATTTATTTCGTATTTGGGAGAGGGTGGTATGTCGTAGCCTTGCGGATACAGCATTGCATTATACACGGCAACCGAGGGAGCATCGCCTGTTTCGCCGACATCTTCATATTCTATATTAAGTTTTGAACTGCCTTTTATACTAACAGAAAAGTTAATCGGGTCAGTGTTATATTTAATGCTCGGACTGGTGTATATTAATTTATCATCAGCATAAATTTTGATAATCGTATTGCCAGAACAAACATAGCTTTGTGCCGATACAGCAAGTGTTCCTGAGAGCGTGTCATAGAGATTTATTCCCGAAAAGCTGACATTTCCACTTACTCCTTTGTCAAAAGTGTAACCTCCATACCCTGTACTGCTAACCGATATAAGGCAATCTTGAACATCTTGTGTTGTATCAAATTCACTCCGTCCGCCCGAATAGCCTGTGAAATAATAACCGCCGTCACCGTACCAATAACCATTGTCGGAAATATATCCTTTTTTTGTAGAAATCGCATAACCTCCCGAATATGGAACGTATGTGTTGCTCATACTTGTACTCATTAGTGATAACGGCTCAATGCTGTTATCCCCCCACGATTTTTGCAATCTGAATCCGACATCTCCCCAAGTAAACTCAACATCATCTAATTCGGGTCTGCCATCGGGATTATTAGGCGAAAATACACTTAACGCACCGATAGAAAAAGGGATTCTACCACTTGCGTTGCCGCTCATTTTCACGCCTTTGATGTCGTTGAGAAATGTTGCGGTAGAACTGTCTGAAAACTCTGTCCCCTTCACCAAATACATACTTGTATTGTAAATATTGACGTTTGAACCCAATGGCACATTCAAAACCGACCAATCGTTCCGTGACCAATCAGGCGTTACGTTTTCGATTTGAAACCAACCGACAGCACAAACCGTTTCGTCTGTTTTGAATTCGAATCGCCCCATACTGCTACTACCACCGCCAAAAATCGGAGGCAAGTCACTTTTGCCACCCACACTGCTCCAAGCTTTTTTGACTTGCTCTGTATCGGTCGATTTCAACCATGCACCGATTGACAGCGTGTATTTTGTCTGATACCCCTGCGTATCGGTAGACGTGTAAGTAAATGTTTGCAGAGGATATGCAGGGGCTTGGTTGTTTGCGATACCGTTGTCAAGAGTAATCGGATTGTCGTTGATTTCAGATGTAATCGTACCGAAAATTATCGGATTATCTTCTTTCTCGTCAGCACAACCGAATAAACCTATTGTTATGGCAAATATTGCGAGAATTGTGATTATTTTCTTAAACATACATAACTCCTGTTTTTTTGATTTGAAGAGAGGTTTTCTACATTTACTTAAACAAATTAAATCCGATTCTTATCGGTCTTTTTTCATGGGCGTGTGAATCGCCGCTTGTATAGTTATCGCCTGTTTTACCATTAAGCAACTCTCCGCTATAATTTGAACCCCACCCCCATATTTCACCATTTTCTTCAATTGCTAATATTGTTCTGTGGTGACTTGATAGAGCAACTATATTCTTTAACTCTTCGATTCTAAACAAAGGTTCTACAGCGTAGGTTGAGTCATAATCGCTTGCACTTTTTCCGTTGCCAAGCGAACCGTGCCAATTCTGACCCCATGCGTAAACATGACCACTAACAGTTACAGCAAACGCACAATTATCGTCTAAAGCAAGTTGAGTAACACCGTTTAATCCAATAATAAGCTGAGGTGTCGATACCGTTTCCGAACCAACACGTCCCCATGAATAAACTTGACCGTATTTGTTTATAGCGTAAACGGCGGGATTATTATAACCATCAAAATATATTTTTTTAATGTCAATAAGCGATTGAATTTTATACGGTGTAGTTTGACTACTTCTTTCAACTCTTCCATTCCCCACAATTCCGAGTTCATTATTTCCCCAAGCGTAAACATCACCGTTTGAACATAACGCAAATGACTGTGAACTATTTGAAACAATATCGACAATATTTGTCAAATTGGTTAGCTTTGTCGGGGTAAGTGTTTCTGCGGTTGTCCCTATTCCCAATTGTCCATAGTGATTTTCGCCCCAAGCGTAAACTTCGCCGTTTTCTGTTATCGCAAATACACAGTAATTCCCTACCACGATTTTTTCAATTGGTGGCAACTCTATTTGTGTCAGTTGCATTCCAAAAGCGAATGTTTCAGCACCGCTTGACCATACACTTCCGTCACTTTTTAATGTAACCTGCACTCCCATAGCACCGACTTGCTGTTTGATGTCGGAAAGTTCATCCAACACTTCAGGAGCCTCACGATTGCCGCCCCATCTGTAAATCACACCATTTTCGTCCAAAGCCTCGATTATTTGGAAAATCCAAGACAGCGACTTTATGTTTTCAACTCCCTGTACTTTGTGCGGAGTTAAAACATACTTACCGCCCTTAAACCCAATTTCTGCATAATCGTTGTTTCCCCATGCCCAAACACTGCCGTCATCTTTTAGTGCATTTATAGAGCTAACCCCCACAAGACGTGCCGATATATTTTCAGCAGTAGCGAATTTCTCATCGGGAATTTCTGCAAGTTCGGCAGGAATAGGTGTTTCTTCAGTTTCCGAAGGCACATTGTCGACATTATTTCTATTTTCCGTTGTAACTGAAGTTGTACTTGATTGTATTGGAGGAGGAGTCTCCTCGTCACTGCCGCAACCGAATAAGCCGATTGTGACCGCAAACATCATAGTTGTTGTAATAATTTTTTTAATCATAATAAAACCCACTTTCTTAGTGTTAATCATCATCAAAGGAAACTAAACATTTGTTTGATAAAGTTTCTCTTATTGTTTTAATCTGTCCGGTGTCAATAGGATTGCCTTCCAAACCCAACCCCGTAAGATTAATCAATCCATTTAATGGTGATATATCATTAATTTGATTGTAAGTTAAATCTAAACTATACAAATTTGTTAATTCACTAAGATGAGAAACATCTGTAATTTGATTGTGATTCAAATACGCCACTTCTAAATTGGTTAATCCGCTAAGCGGAGAAATATCTTTGATTTTATTATTCGCTAAACTTATTTCTTTCAAGTTATTTAACTCGGTTAGTGATGAAATATCGCTAATTTGATTTCCAGCCAAATAAAGAATTTCCAAATTAATTAATTCTCCGAGCGGTGAAATGTCGCTTAATTGTCCGTTATTGTTGATGTCTGCCAAGCATAAATACTCTAAATTAGTTAATTCACCAATTGGTGTAATGTCAGTAATTTGATTGACACTCACGTTTAATCTTCTTAAATCCGTTAATTCGCTGAGTGGCGAAACATCGGTAATACCCCCCATCAAGTGTAAATCAGTAACGTCATGTGGTATCTCGCCGCTTGCTATCATTTCTACTAAAGTTTCATCTGTTGCGTGAATTACTAAAGATTGCGGTTGTTCATCGCCACTACTACAGGCTGTCAAACTTAACGTAAAAATTGTTAATACAATAGCTATAATAGTTTTTCTAACCATAACAGAAACCTTTCTTTTTATAAACTGCTCTTTCCGTCAAGCAGTTCATCTACTTTTTTCTTTGCATCATTATTTCCACGTCTTGAGGATTCGGCGAGAAGATTTATTCCTTTTTCTCGATTCGCCTCGCAGCCGACACCTTCTAAATAAGCCATACCAAGATGATATAAACCAAAGTGATTATTCTCGTTTGCAGAGAGTTCAAAATACTTAAAAGCCTCTTGAACATTCTTCTCAACAACTCTGCCGTCACGATAAAATAACCCTATTTTGTATAGTGCGTTAGACTCTTTTTGTTTTGCGGCGGCTGAAAGCCATTTGAAAGCATCTTCATCGTTTTTCTCAACAGACTCGCCAAATTCATTCATAAGCCCAACATAGAGTTGTCCTTTTGCGTGACCTTGTTTTGCTGATTCCATAAAACAACGATATGCGGCATTAATGTCAAATTCGACAAGGTTGCCGTCATAATAACGCATTCCCAACAAATATTGTGCCTCCGCATCGCCCGATTCGGCTTTTTGCAGTATTTGTTCAAGTTCAGATTGTTCTGTTTGTTCAGCGTTTTTATTCTTTTGATAAGCCGAATAAACACCGTAACCCCCGACAATAAGAGCAATTCCTCCGCCAATGGCGGCGAGTGTACTTAAAATGATGTAAACGCTCCAGTCATCAATCACGTTAATGTTCCCATATGTTGTTACCCGCCCGTGCAAACTGCTAAAAATCGCCCTTGCAATCAGTCCTCCGATAATAAACAACAACCCTGCTCCTACAAGTTTCAGAGAGGTTATAGCATTATATGGGTCGTGTTGGTCGTTATTCATAAGTCGGTCTCCTCTGTTATTCTACTCGTTGCATGGTGATTGGAGTTGTACCATTGTAAATGAGGATATTATCGCTATCTACAACTTCAACCGTGAAACTGCGATTTTCACCAAAAAGAGCCCCTGTGATATCCAAAGTGTAATCGCTTCCATCTTTGTAAAATGCGTATACATCGTTGGGACTGTACCAATTGCAGTTTGTACCGTTAAATACGATGATTGAGTTCTTCTGTGCTTGCCCAAAAGTGTTGTCACCAACATTTTTCCATTTGCCTTCGATAGTGAATTCACTACTTCCGCAAGCAGTCACAAGCGAAATTAACGCTATAACAATAAGCGTTAAAGTGATACCTTTTGTAAGTGTTATTTTCTTCATTATTTTCCCCTATGTGTTTAGTTATTTTTAAATAAATTTAAATCATCAATATTGGAGTTTTGCAGTTTCTTTTTCTTTTGTCGTTCTGCCTCTTCACGCTTTTGCTCGTTTAATCGCTCATTAGCAACCGCTCGTGCTTTATCATAAAGTTCGTCAATGTAACTCTCCCAACTGCCATGCCTCCACACATCATGTGCAAACACAACGGTCATTGGGTTGTTGTCATCGGGAATTTTTAGGTTGACCTCACTATTCGTAATAGCTATTTTATCATCTTCATAGCTTGACCAGTGAAAGCCTTCACAACTGTCGTGACTTCCAAAATAAAGGGTCTTCGTCATATCGAGTGGGTAATGGGGGAATTCACAACATTGTGATTTAATCGAATCAAGTGAAAATTCGCAGGCTTTTATGCCGCAAAAGCGTCTTTATAATGAGTTTGTGATGTGATAGCCTTGTCGGGGCTGCGACTTCGCTTTCGGCGTGGGAATCGCATTATAGAGCCTCGTTGTCAAGATGACTGTGGAATAAATGCCTGCGAATAGTTACCCACTCGATATGACGAAAAGTCATTTTTATAGCGTATCGTATCCATGATTCTAACTTTAGCAATGGTGGTGAATACCACCACGTATTTATTTTCAAAAACCTATTGACAATCTCTACAAAGCGTGATATAATTGATAATACGGTGTAAGCCACGCGGGTTGACACAAGTAGTTTTGTAGGAGGTAGTAAGTGGACTTTGAAACTTTCGGTGCTTTCTTGAAAGCCAAACGCTTAGAGCATGAAATCACGTTACGCGGATTTGCGGGCTTGATGAAACTGTCGCCTATGTACATCAGTGATTTGGAACGAAACCGAAAAACCGCTCCGAGTGATGAACGCCTTGAACGTAACCGTCAATCATAACCGTACCTACACAAACATTCTGCAATATGGTACAATGAATCCAACAATGGTTGAAAAAGTAATGATTACTTATTCAACCGGAATGG
>Ga0082212_10004727_pt1 | contig 18777 bp, 9 predicted proteins | sample TergutNt197P3_FD_71548 | JGI IMG/M metagenome (GOLD analysis project Ga0082212, IMG submission 71548) | Neocapritermes taracua P3 segment gut microbial communities from Petit-Saut dam, French Guiana - Nt197 P3 | ecosystem: Host-associated > Arthropoda: Insects > Digestive system > Gut ...
ACGGAAAAAAACCCCTTGTTTGATGTAATGCTTGTTATGCAAAAGAATAATAACGATCTTCTGACGCCTGATAATTTTTATATTGAGCAAGTATCTGTTTCGACTGGCAGAGCAAAGGTAGCTTTGACGCTGGATGTAAGGGAATATACAGATTACTTTGACATTGAATTTGAATATGCGGAAGATATTTTTGACGAGGATATGATAGAGATGCTGACGCAGCATTATATGAATTTGCTGCACGCATGCGTGAACACGCCCCATTGCCGCATATCTGATTTAGCGATGATGACCCAAGAAGAACGGAATTCAGTGCTGTATCATTTTAACGCGCCTGTCGCCTTATCAAAGCAGCACGATTACCCGGTAATTCATTTTTTCCAGGAAAGCGTTGCGAAATCTGGTCAAAGTACTGCGATAGTCTGCGGTGATGAACACATCACTTATGCCGATTTAGATTTGAAAATCAATACTTTAGCACATGAAGTGCAAAAACACGGTATAGGCGCCAATCATGTCGTAGCGATTTTGCTGACAAATCAGGTGGAAATCATTTTAAGCGTTTTGGCAGTTATGAAAGCGGGTGCGGCTTTTTTTGTGATTGACAGCCGTCTGCCCAGTGCGAGGATTGAACGTCTCCTTTATGATGCGAATCCGACTGTGATATTAACTTGTGGTGCTTATATACCGCAACTTACCGGTTTGTTTTTAAAATTTATCCGAGTTGACGAGGTTTTAGTGAATATATGTCAAGAACCGGTCAATTCCTGCGCGACGTCTGAAGATGCCGCATATATTATCTATACTTCCGGCACAACTGGAATACCTAAGGGTATTATGGTATCCAACGGGCAGCTTACCAATCAGTTTTTGGCAAGCATGAAAGAGATACCTTATAATGCGCAAACACGTCATATATTTACAACAGAATATAGTTTTGATCCATTTATTCAGGTTATCGTATGTATATTGTGCTCAGGAGGATGCCTGCATTTAGTCTCCAAGGAGCTGATTACAGACACCAGAAATTTCTACCGGTATGTGGACAGACATAATATTAATTCAATGGATATGGTTCCATCTCTGCTGAGCAGTCATCTTGCCAGCAAAAAATTTGAACCAAAGCTACAATTAGACATTCTTACACTGGCGGGAGAGGTCTTTTCGGATACCCTCTATAAGCAAATAGAAGCTTGTTTTGACGTTAAAGCCCTTTTCAATATATATGGGCCGGCAGAGACGGTTATTAACACAACCCTATACCGGTGTAATGATGACGCGATCGGCTCATCCGTACCCATTGGCCGACCAATGCAAAACTATTGCGTCTATATCCTGGACAAGCATCTGCGGCCGCTGCCCGTGCATATAGAGGGTGAATTATACATATCGGGGATTTCTGTAGCGAGAGGTTACCTCAACCAGCCAGAACACACACAGGAAAAATTTGTGGAAAATCCCTTCTTACCGAGAATGAAGATGTACCGAACAGGGGATATTTGTAAATGGCTGCCAGATGGGAATATCATATTTGCAGGTCGCAACGATACCATGGTAAAGATCAGGGGAATGCGGATTGAAGTACAAGAGGTGCAAAAGGTGCTTCAGAATTATCCGGGCGTGAAGCTTGCGGAAGTTATACCGTATAAAGAGGACAAAGAAACCTATTTGTGCGCTTATATTGTTAAACGGTCTGATTTTGCCCAGGAAGCGTTATTAGATTATTTGCATAGTCAGTTGCCTGTTCATATGGTGCCGGCTTATTTCGTATATTTAGCAGAAATGCCGTACAATATAAATGGAAAACTTGATATCCGCAGTTTTCCTCATCCAAAAAAAGAAAAAATATCAGCAAAAGCGATTAGGAAACCGACCAATCATTTTGAGGAATTGCTATACCGGATTTGGGCGGAGATACTTGACGTTTCTATAGATTTCATTGACCCCGCCAAAAGCTTTTTTGAACAGGGAGGAAATTCTCTTTCAATTATTTTACTGCAAAAGGAACTTGAACAAGCGCTTTCCCATGAAATACCCATGCCAATTTTGTTTTCAAATTCCACCATACATGCACTTGATTTGTATTTACAAAACCGCGGCTTTGGCATGAGGGAAGCGGAAGTCTTTGATGAACTGAAATGTCTGATGTTACCAACCGAATGGATAGCTGCTACCCGGAATGTGCGGGACAGGAAAACATTCGAAATCACATACGACGTCCGGCAGACTGCGTTTTTACGGCTTGCGGCGCTTAAATATAATGTGGATATTAGAGATATGTTTTTACATTTTTATGGTTATTTGCTGGCTGATACAACTGGCCTCCGGGAGGTTACCATTCTAGTTATAGCCGCTCCGTTGAGTGAAGATGTTTATAGGCAAGTAATCATCCGCTTACCAGAAAATGGTCACAGCCAAATGAATCCTACAGTCGGCTGGGATGACAGCAATCCGGCAAATTGGCAGCCTTTTCAGCCTTCGATAAATTCTATGGGAAACAATGCGAAGAATTCGATTTACCCGTGCTACCGGATTAAATGCGATTCACAGCCAACATTAGACTATGAAAATTTATCTGCTTTGGTAATGACAGAAGATTTAGGAGAAGAATTGCGGTTTTATATTGATTATACCCCTTGCATAGACAAGGAAAAAGTACGTCAATTTACCTCCACGTTTTCGACGATGCTGGATTTGGCTATTGAAGAAGCAATGTCAGATTCAGACGAAGAGCAGACGGGTATGTACTAAATACAATTTTACAATTTAGGGGAGGTTAAACGATTGAACTGGAGAAATCATATTACGCAGCCAATCAAATTAGTGATATGGGATTTAGATGATACTATTTGGTCGGGAACTCTGGCAGAAAGTGACGATGTAAGGCTTTATTTTCATGTGAAGACGGCTTTGGAAGGATTGACCGGACGCGGTATTATCAATGCAATCTGTTCCAAAGACCATATGACTGTTGCAAAGAGAAAGTTACAGGACTACGGCCTGTGGGAGTATTTCATTTTATCAAATATCGACTTCACACCCAAAGGACCCCGCGTTGCTAAAATGCTCAATGATTTACAACTATGTGCCAGCAATGCGCTCATGATTGATGATAACGCTTTCGAACTTCTGGAAATACAGTATTTCAATAAACGTATCAATCTTTTACATGCCAGTTTTATGGATAATCTTTTGATGAATCCTTTTTTACAGGGCAGCCATGATGATAAATTCATTCGATACGGCCAGTATAAAGAGCCTGAAAAAATGGCTGAACCCCAAAAAAGCTTCGAAAGCAATGAAGAATTCCTTAAATCCATTCACATTCGTATTGCTTTTATTGATTGTAAACCGGAATATTTAGACCGTATATTTGAGCTGGTCAGCCGAACAAATCAATTGAATTATACGAAGAACCGTATGAGCAAAGAAGAAATAAAAGCGATGCTGTCAGATGACAATGTCACTGCAAAGTGCATCCAAGCGACGGATGATATTGGTGAGAAAGGGTTTGTCGGATTTTATGCAATAAAAAATAATATCTTGATACACTTTTTATTTTCATGCCGCGTTTTGAACATGGGGATTGAGCAAAAGGTTTATTCGTATTTGAATGACCCGGATTTGACAATTGTAGGAGAAGTGGCTGTGCCTTTGTCAAAGCGCACGCCATGTTATGATTATATACATATAACAGACCCGCACAATACTGCATCAAATGAATCTGCCACCTCCCTGCTTCCAAAAGATTATACTAAGAAAGCACCGCTGACCACTATTTATACTTTAGGCGCCTGCGATGTGTTTAATATGATTGGGAATCTTGCGGCTCCGTGCAACCGGATCATCGTAGAAAGCAATACTTACAAAGGGAATTATCGAAGCGTCAACGTTGGTGCCGAATACATACGAAGTTCTTATGATATGAACAGTGCGGAAAAAGAGTTTTGCAGGGCGCACTTCTATAATTACTCTTATGAGTTCATCTTTGAACCGCAAATATTCGATAAGGAATATGATTATGTGCTTCTCTCGTCCTATGATGACTTTCAATATAGAATATGGGTGAAGAATGATAATTCAAATATACGAGTGCTGCGCAGCCATGAACCCATATTCGGTGAAGACGCCGGTATCCTATCTCGAGATGAAGGCGAGGTCTGGCTTGCAAAACATTTTCAGCAGCCATATTTTATTGACGAAACAAGGCTGTATCAAAATTTGCAGTGGATAAGAGACAAGCTAAGCCCTAAAACAGTGCTTATCCTTCTTAACGGGCCGGAATTTAATTTCTACATGCTTTCTAACAATCCGGCGGAAAGGCATAATCCCGAGCTTCGTGACCGAATTATCCGGCTGAACAAAGCTATAAAGCAATTTGCTCTTGATAATAACCGGAATGTGCGGTTGGTTGATGTTAACCAATTTCTAACAAGAATAATACATTTTACGAATAATATTTTTCATTGGACTACTCAAAAATGCTTTGAAATTGCAAAAGAATGTATAAAAATCATGTCTCAGAACGATGTAAGAAAAGCATATGATTTCCTACATAAATTACCAATCAATAATCGAAAGATTGTAGTATTTGGAGTTAGTCAGTACGCTCAGATTTGCCTTTATTCACTGATAGCGAACGGCACTGACGTTCATGCCGTATGTTATCATCTGCCATATACCGGCGATGATTTTGTTGCAGAGACGGCGGAAATACTTAACGGGAATAAACAACTTTATTATATAGTTGTTATTGATGAAGAAAATTATGAATCAATTGAAGTTTTATTAAAGCATTATGGATATACCGGTTACGAGGATTATATTCGGCTACCTTCTTCTACATTATTAAAAACCCACACAATAGTAGTATAAGAAAAACTAATTTGCAAATATGCAAGCCGCCGGTTTCTAAGGAGATTGTCAATCATGATAACGATACTTGTTTGTTTTAAACCCATCCGCACAAGCTGCCTCTCCAATGAATCTGTAAATTCCAATGAAATGCGCTTGAACCCTTACGATATACCAACGATAAAAAACGCAATCCAAATCAAGAAGCAAATACAAGATTGCAGAGTTATTTGTTTAAGCATGGGTGTTGAGCAGACTGCAAAAATCTTAAACCGATGTCTTGCGATGGGAGCGGATCAAGCGTTTTTACTAAATGATCCAAGGTTTGCCGCTTCGGATACATATGCAACATCCTACATTCTGTCAGAGGCCATCAAAAAGATAGGGAATGTAGATATTATTGTCTGCGGTGCGAAATCATTGGATGGCGAAACAGGACAAGTGCCTGTGGGAATCGCCAGCAGACTGAAGATGGCATATATTCCTCATATACAGGAAATGGCGGAACTGAGTAAGCGCCATGTAATCGTCAATACAATTAATTCTGCCAGGCGGGAGAAAATCAGAGCGCAGTTACCATTGGTGGCGATTTTTGACCGCTTTGAACTCGCTGAACCAACGGTTAATCTTTTTTCGCTGAAACGGTCGCAGCATTTACAGCAAATTATTTGGGATGCAGATGACTTGCAGGTAGATTACGCCCAGATAGGGCAAGGCGGTTCAAAAACGCGGGTTATCAGTGTAAAGAGTGCCGCAAGAGCGGGCGAGGCAAAAATAATCGAAGGAACTGTAGATGTGAAAAGTATATATCTGCATAACATTTTAATTAGAGATTCTGCTGCTGCTTCTCTGTGAAACATCAACGATGAAATTTGGTGAGTGGTGATATTATATGATTAAAAATAAGGGTATTTGTGTTATTTGTGCCGAGGATCACAACGAAATAGGCGAGCATGTTTTACAACTTGTCACGAAAGCGCGAAAGCTTCACGATAATGGCGGGGGGGAAGTGTCGGCAGTTTGTGTTGGCCGTGATGCGGCAGAAGAGTTGGAGACACTGTTTTCATATGGTGCTCATAAAGTGGTTTCCTCTCAGGGCAAACCGCAAAACCGCCATGAATTCGCCGATATGGTTGTGCATATTCTTTCCATGTGCAATCCCGGGCTAAGCATGTTTCCTGCATCTGATTGGGGAGAAACGAGCGCGGCGGAGACGGCAGTTCGCCTGCATGCCGGCTTAACAGCGAATTGTATGGATGTAGTTATAGAAGGAGAAGAATATATCTTTACCAGAGCGGCTATTAACGGCACAGTGTTTGCCAAAATCACGGGTTATAATACGGATACTTCTATTTGTACTGTGCAAAGAAATGCATTTAGCAAGCAGAATATTCATGAGAGGAATAAGCGGAGCGGCCTGGCGCAAATCATTGATATAGATTATAAGCCGTCAATACCTGTTTTTGATATTTTAGAATCGAAACCGGTTCAGGCGTTAAGCCGTGTGGAAACGCTTGACCATGCAAAGCTGGTTTTCGGATTTGGCCGTGGCTTGGGAGATGGGGAAGGTCTGGATTTGCTCCGTAAGGTTGCTAATAAATATCAGGCGGAAATTGTAGGTACGCGAGCGGTTTATGAACATGGGCTTATTGAAAAAAGCCGTCAGGTTGGTCAGTCTGGAATCAGTATAGCTCCTTCCATATATATCGCTTTTGGTATTTCAGGTGCAAGTCAGCATATGGTCGGCGTGATGAATGCGCGGAGGATTATATCCGTTAATATAGATCCGGCCGCACCGATACTCGCGTTTTCAAACGAAGTGATTATTGAGGATTGCAAAACTGTACTTCAAAAATTGGACGCAATTAGTATCGAAAACTAACATAAAAAGGAGATAAAATATTTATGAAAGAAGAATTACTAAAGTTTTTAGGGCGCTTTTATCCTATAAGTGAAACAGACGTCGATACTAATATTTATGAATTGGGATATGTGAATTCCCTGTTCGGCCAACAGTTAATTATTTACCTGGAAAAGAAATTCGATATTGAAATAGAAATAGAAGATATAGATATCAACAATTTTTCTACAATTAACAATATTCTGGCTTTTGTCCAGAAAAAGAAAAACGGCTGATGGAGGCGTATGTGAAAACAAAAAAAGAAATAAAATGTGTTGTGTGGGATTTGGATAATACCATATGGGACGGAACGATTCTTGAAGATAAGTCTGTCCGGCCGTTTCAACATATAATTCATTGTATCAAAACACTTGATGAACGCGGCATTTTACATTCCGTTGCAAGCAGGAATCATTATGAGGATGCAATGCGGTATTTGAAGCAATTTGACTTGGATAAATATTTCTTATATCCGCAGATACATTGGGGTAATAAAAGCCAGTCCATCAACGAGATTATCAAGAAAATCAATATTAGCGCCGACACCGTAGCATTTATTGACGATCAACCCTTCGAATTGGACGAAGTTCGGAGCGTACACCCAGAGATATTATGCATCCCATCGAAAGATGCGTCAATGATATTAGAAAATGAACGTTTCATACCAAAGTATGTTACAGAAGATACTAGGATGCGCCGTAGCATGTACATGATGGATATTTTAAGGGACGAGGATGAGAAACAGTACACGGGTACCAGCGAGGCATTTCTTCAGAGCCTCCGCATGGAAATCACCATAGCGTTTGCACAAGCCGACGACCTTGAGCGATTGGTTGAGCTAACGGAGCGCACCAATCAATTGAATACGACCGGATATACATACAGCTATGAAGAATTGTCTGAATTCAGTAACTCACAGGATTATAGATTGTTAGTCGTAGGCTTGAAAGACAAATATGGCACCAGCGGAAAGATTGGATTGGCTTTACTGAAAATTGGCACGGAAAGTTGGATGGTAGAGCTTTTGATTATGTCGTGCCGGGTATTGGCGCGAGGTATCGGAACAATTTTAATCGATTTTATTCTTGAAAAGGCACGGCGTGAGAAGTGCGGTGTCTATGCAAAATTCAAAAAAACGCAGCGAAATAAAATGATGTATATGACATATATCATGGCAGGGTTTACATTAAAAGAACAAGCGGAAGATATTATGATTCTTGAACATCATATGCAAAACATACGCATGCTGCCATCTTATGCCGCTATAGAAGATAAGACGACGAATTTTTCTCGTCCGGCTGTAAGTTTGCTGATTTCACCGTGAAATTTTTGAGAACTTCGTTTGGTTTCTTTGCGATTCGCTTCTCTTTCAAAAAATTTCATTGCCTACGCTCCAAGAGTTTTGCGAGATCTTTGGCGGGCAGTCATTTACGGCACAATAACAATTACCTCGCAAAATATATTACATAAGAAATGGTCATAATGATGAATAATATCAAAACAATTGCTGTAATCGGAGCGGGCCTTATGGGACAAGGGGTAGCCCAGACCTTCGTGCAAAATCAATACAATGTATGCCTTTTTGACCGTACTCCGTCGATAACGCGCAGTGCAATTAAAGCAATTCAAAAAAAAATCCATATGGATTCGATATTTGGCAATAGCAGTCTAAAAGGGAATATCAAGGACATTACCGGCTGCGTTCAGCCAATGGAGACGCTGGCATCTTTATCTCAGGCGGATATCGTTATTGAAAATATAACAGAGGATTTTCAAGCCAAGAAGGCTCTTTATCAAAGCATGTCTGAGTTTATAAGCGAAAACTGCATTGTACTTGTAAACACGTCTTGTATCTCAATTACTGAGCTGGCTTCACACCTCGATAATCCGTGGAATGTAATCGGGGCTCATTTTATGAATCCTGTTCCGCTGATAGGGACTGTGGAATTGATTAGGGGATTTCACACGACGCAAGATACAATAAACATAACGATGTCTTTATTATCGTCAATTGGAAAAAGAAGTATCTTAGTCAACGATATGCCCGGTTTTGTTTCGAACCGTATTTCTCACCTTATGATGAACGAAGCGGCATTCATCGTGCAGGATCAAGTGGCTTCGACAGAAAATGTGGATGCTATTTTCAAGGAATGCTACGGCCATAAAATGGGGCCGCTGGAATTGGCGGATTTAATCGGTTTGGATACCGTGGTGTGTTCGCTTAAGGTTCTGTATGACAGTTACCAGGATTCAAAATTCAGATGCTGTCCATTGCTGATGAAAATGGTGAACGCCGGTTTGTTGGGCAGGAAAAGCGGGCAAGGCTTCTACACCTACTAAAATTATAGATAAGAGGAGAGCAAAAATGGATTTTACAATATTGCCGGAACAGGACGCGCTTCGCGAAGAAATAATACGCTTTGCACGCACGCATTTGAATCACGAGGAATCTTTCACTGTGTTTTCCAAAGAGATGTGGAGAAGCACCGCCGAATTCGGGCTGTTTGGACTCTGTGTTCCTGCGGAATACGGAGGCTTATGCGAATCGTATCTTACTGCGGCTCTTACAATGGAAGCATTGGGTTATGCATGTCATAATAATGGCTTTATATTTGCCGTGACAAATCATATGTGGGTGGGATTAAATCTTATCTTACTCTATGGATCCGCAGAGCAAAAGGCGCGTTATCTGCCTGAAATGATTGAAGGAAAACGTATAGGGGCAATGGCAATATCGGAAGCTGACGCCGGTTCCGACGCCAATGCCATGCTGACGACCGCTGTTCAAGATGGAGAAGAATATGTCATTAATGGCTCCAAAATTTTTATTTCTAACGGCACAAACGCTGACGTATTAATTGTTTTTGCAAACTGTGCGGACAATGGAAGAAAACAGGTTGCCGCATTAATAATTGACAAAGAAAATGACGGCGTCCATGTTGGTGCTAACATTAAAAAAATGGGTCTTGACAGCTGTCCGATGGCTGAAATCAGCTTTACAGGCTGCCGGATTTCAAAAAGAAATCTGCTTGCCACAGTAGAGGCAGGGGATAGTATCATGAAAAGCGCATTGGAATGGGAACGTTGTTATGAATTTGCAAGTCATGTGGGTACGATGCAAAGAATCATGGAAATGTGTCTGAAACATGTGCAGGAACGCAAGCAATTCGGGAAACCTTTATCGGAGTATCAAGCAATTACTCACAAGATATCCGATATGAAAGTAAGCATTGAGATGGCTCGCCGGATGATGTACGATATAGCATGGCGCAAGGACTTAAAAAAAAACGCCTATTTAGAGGCGTCTATTTTCAAGTTGTATACCAGTGAGGCCTACATCAAAACGTGCCGCGACGCTATGCAGATATTTGGCGCATACGGTTACACGAAAGAATACGGTCTGGAACGGGAAATGCGGGATGCATTAGCTTGCAGCATATATTCGGGTACAAATGAAATTCAGAGAAATACTATCTATACATTAGCCGCGCTGGGCTTATAGATTATTTATCGTTCAGTTGTAGGGGGTACGATATGGCACAAATCGGTAATGTCAAGGAAATACATGAAGTAAAGAACGTTTTGATGGAAATGACAGAAGAAGGATTGCTGCAATGCTGGGAATTACCGTATGAAAATATATTAACGCGCCGCGAAGCAGCCATTTTCTTTTTGACGCCTCAAACGGATTATGCACTCAGAGCATTAAGTGACCGGCTCAAATGCTATGAATATTCGCATATTGAAGAAAACACCAGCAAAGCTATGTCAAATATGTCACACAGGCTCATCTTTACACAGGAAGCTTGAAATTAAAATGACCATGATATCGTCCAAGCCGCAAGGAAGGGATTTTTTTCATATTTTTATATAAGGAATAATCATTATGTATGAAGTTAATAATATCGAATTAGACTGCGATACCAATTCAGGTGAACACGATCTTTCAAATGCGCAAAAAAGAATTTGGATTCAGCAAGAAATGAATCGCGGTTTAACAGCATACAATCTTCCCATGCTTATTACCTTTGATTTTGCAATTGATATAAGAGCGCTAGAAAATACATTAAACTATATAATTCACCGGCATGATGCCTTTAGGGTCATTATCAAAGAGAATAACGGCGTTGCAAAACAAATCATTAAGAATCGTTCTCCTGTAAAAATAATAATGACAGATTTAACATCGTATAATAATAACGGGATTTTGCAACAGTATATTGACGATAATAACAGCCGCGTATTTGATATGGCTAAGCAGATGTTTTTATTCAGGCTCTATAAACTCCGTGAAACAAACTATGTTCTTTACCTGTCGTTTCATCATATAATTTACGACGGCTGGAGTCAGAAAATATTCAATAGGGAATTTATGCTGATTTACAATGCGTTTGTTGAAAATAACTGTCCGCCGCAGCTCCCTGAAATTAGAAAGCAGTATTTAGAATGGGTATATGAGCAAAAGCAATGGCTTCTGACGAGCGAATGCGCTCAAATGGAGCAGTATTGGATTGAAGAAATAGATAAACCAATTCCCAAGCTGGAGTTGCCAGCTGATTTTGCGCGGTCAAAAGAGAAATCATACAAGGGGGATTATGTGCATTCAAGTGTAAAAGGTGCAGATGTTCTCAAGCAAATTGCCTTAAAGAACAATGTATCTATGCACGTTTTATTATTGACTCTATATTTTGTTCTTTTACACAAACTTTCTGGACAAGATGATATAATTGTTGGTATTCCCTATGCCGAACGCTCAGATAAAAAGATTGAAAATACGATAGGCGTTTTCATTAATTCGCTGCCTATTCGTATCAGTTTTGATAAGTTGGATGGATTTCATGATTTGTTGAATCATGTGAATGGAAAAAATTGGAAAGCACGGGAAAATGGAAAATATCCATTTGATTTGTTGATTGAAAAAGTAAATCCGGAAAGGGATATTGCATCAGAATCTATATACGCAACTCTTTTTCAGTATTATGACCTGTTTCCAATGGAAAATGGAAGTAGTTTATTTGATTTATGCCTGCTTTGCAGAACAAACGGAAATAATTTGGAATTGAGAATGAATTACTGCACTGACGTATTGAAAAAAGAGACTGTTGAACGTTATGCGCATTATTACGTGAATCTTATTAACTGTATCCTGGAATACGGAACTGAGGTTCGCTTATCCCAAATGGAATTTATGGATATTGATGAAAAAAGACAAGTGCTATGTGATTTCAACGATACCGCGACTTCATATGATAAACAAACAACGCTTAATCAGATGTTTGAAATCCAAGTTGAAAAAACGCCGAATTCTATTGCCGTGATTTATGACGACAATTCTTATACATATCGTCAGGTAAATGAAATGGCAAACCGACTGGCACATACTCTTCGTGAAAACGGAGTCATGAACGGCAGCATTGTCGCAATTATGATGGACCGGTGCGCGGAACTAATAGTCGGCGTTCTGGCAATACTAAAAGCAGGCGGCGCCTATATGCCAATTGATACCGCATATCCTGAAGAACGCATTGCTTATATTATCCGTGACAGTAAGACAAATTGGGTTGTAACACAAAAAAAACATTTCTATAAAATCAGCTTCGAAGTATTGATACTTTGCGCGGATAACGATTTTAACGATGCAGAACCTGACAATATGAATTGCGTCAATGATTCATCGAGCCTTGCTTATGTTATCTATACATCGGGAACAACCGGCACTCCCAAAGGTGTATTAGTAGAACACAGGTCAGTAATAAATCGTTTATTATGGATGAAGAATGCTTATTCCTTGGATACTGATCATATTTTTGTACAGAAAACGCCCTATACATTTGATGTTTCGGTTTATGAATTGTTTATTTGGTTTTTGGCCGGAGGGCAAATATGCATATTACGCCCGGGTGAAGAAAAAGATCCGCAGGCTATAATTGAAGCAATAGACCGATACAAAATAACAGCAATTCATTTTGTGCCATCGATGCTGTGTGTTTTTTTGCAATATGCAGAAACATTTAACGCAGGCAGTAAACTGCAATCGTTACAAGCTATTTTTTCCAGCGGGGAAGCTCTGCAAGTCCATCAGGTGGAATTGTGCCGGCGTATTTTCCGTGATTCCCCATTGCATCTATATAATCTATATGGCCCTACAGAAGCATCGATCGATGTAACGGCTTATGATTGTTTTGCATCGCAGAACGGACAGAATATTCCGATTGGGCAGCCTATTTCCAATGTTAGAATATACATTGCAGATAAGAATAATAATATTCTGCCGATTGGCGTTGTCGGCGAGCTGTGTATTGCGGGCGACGCATTGGCGAGGGGGTATCTGAATAAACCTGAGTTGACCCGCGAAAAGTTTGAAGTCCATCCGTTTAACCGCAAGCAAAATCCATTCCGCGATGAAAAAGCGATATATCGAACCGGTGATTTGGCGAGATGGCGAGATGATGGAAACATTGAATACCTTGGCAGAATGGATCATCAAGTAAAAATTCGCGGCTATAGAATTGAACTTGACGATATCCGCAGTAATTTATTAAAGCATGAAAAGATAAGCGAGGCTGTGGTTATCGTTAATTCCAATGAGCATATATGCGCATTTTTTGTCGCATGCCATAAACTTGCCCCGCAAGAACTGCAGACTTTTTTGTCCCTGCTCCTCCCGGAGTACATGATCCCTGTTCGCTATTCTCAAGTGGATCATATTCCGTTAAATCAGAATGGTAAAATTGACATCAAAACCCTGTCCATGATGCAAATAGAACAAAATCACAAAAAATGCACGACGGCTGTGAATGAGTTGCAGGATGATATCAGGGCGATTTGGGCAGAACTTCTATGTATAGACAAATATATAATTAATATAAACGACCGGTATTTTGATATTGGCGGCAATTCTATACTGCTGATTAAACTGCACAGATTGCTTATAATGAAGTTTGAAGTAGAGATAAGTATTCTGGATTTGTTCGCTTTCAATACGATTGAAAAGATTGAGCAATACATAATAGCGAAAAGAGAACATCATACTTTTGATTCCGAAGGTAGTACAGATATGTTTAGAAGCACAGAATATTCGGAGTATACAGCAAGCTCCGGCGCTCTAAACGGTTCAATTATTAATGGTGTTCCGGCAGGGGAAAAAGACAATGATATTGCCGTTATTGGAATGTGGGGGGAATTTGGTTCAGCGAAAAATCCAAAACAGTTTTGGGAGTCTTTGTGTGAAGGAAAAGATCTGAGCAGAGAGCTTCCCCGGCATCGAATCGAAGATATTGAGAAATTCCTGCATATTGTTGGAACAACAAACCGGGATATTGAGTTTAAACAGGCAAGTTATATTGATTTCATAGATCAGTTTGACTATTCTTTTTTTGGCATATCTCCCAAAGAAGCATGCTTAATGGATCCCAGCCAAAAAATATTTTTACAAACTGTTTGGAATGCGGTAGAGGACTCGGGTTACAGCGCGAAAAGCCTGGCAGGAAAAAATATCGGCATATACATAGGCTACACAGACGACATGCTTTACAAGCAACTAATCGAGCATATCGACCCCGAATCTATTTCAATTGCAATACCTGGAAATGTACGTTCAATGATGGGGGGGCGGATTGCATATTTACTGAATTTGCACGGTCCGAATATTGTGATTGATACAGCATGTTCTTCAGCCCTGGTAGCCGCGCATTCGGCGTACCGTGCCATACAGTGCGGTGATTGCGAAATGGCGATTGTCGGAAGTACAAAAATATTTTTGAATCCTTTACAAAAAAATGCCCGATTCCTTGATGGTGTCATGTCCGCAGATGAAAGAACCAAGTCTTATGATGCGCAGGCAGACGGTTTTGGATTAGGCGAGGGGACAGGCGCAATTATCCTTAAATCCCTCAGCAAAGCAATTGCAGATAAAGACAATATCTATGCCGTTATCAAAGGAAGCGCTATCACGCAGGACGGTACATCTATTGGTATAACCGCGCCTAACATGCAAGCACAGGAAGAAGTGCTGCGGCGCGCATGGCGGGAGGCGGGAATTTGTCCAGACGATATTGATTATGTGGAAGGTCACGGAACAGCAACAGCATTAGGAGACGCCGTTGAATTGCAAGCTCTTGGAAATATGCTGAAAGAACTCGGCGGAAATAAAAATTCTATATTAGGCTCTGTTAAATCAAATATCGGACATTTGGATCATGCGGCAGGGATAGCGGGTTTTATTAAGCTATTGCTTATGCTCAAAAACAAGCAAATTCCACCCACGGCACATTTCATGAATCCAAATGGTATTATTAATACAGAACAACTGCCAATTGAAATCAATAACGAATTATTAGATTGGAACTCTGGCAATGGAATAAGGACATGCTGCATCAGTTCGTTTGGAATAAGCGGTACAAATTGCCATATGGTTTTACAGGAGTATCATTCACCGTCTGAAAAAATTGAAAATATATCAGCTAATCTGTTTACACTGTCTGCCAAAACAAAAGAAGCATTGGGAAGTCTCGTGAAATCCTATATTATTTTTTTACAAAAAGAAACAGATTTATTAATTGACGAGATATGTTACACCGCTAATACGGGAAGAGAACAATATACATTTCGTATTGCCATACCATGTACGGAAAAAACAGATTTGTTATGCAGTATTGAAAATGTTTTTGCTTCAGGTTATATTGACAAAGTAAAGGCTGTAGAAGAGGGTATTAATAAAGAAACACAAGAAGACTGCGAAAAACTGGTTGTAAAATGGAAAAACGGGCATAGGCATGATTCAGGTTTATTACATAAAATTGGTGAATTATATTGCATGGGAGCCGATATTAAATGGGATGTATTTTATAATAACAAGTCGAAACGTGTTAGTCTCCCGGTATATCCGTTTGCAGGCACAAGATGTTGGTGTGAGACAATAGAGGCTTCAATTTGCCACGAGCTGGTTTGGGAGGAACAGGGATTTGACAGGCAGAACCGTGAAAATCACGCTATGGAAAATGTTGTTATTATAGGACCCGCGAGTAAATTTGTAAATCAGTTGTCACAACTCACAGCAGAACGAAAAAATATAATTGCATTAACCGAATTTGGGGAGCAATACAACGAAATCACGGGAGAGAAACGCAATGTTACTTTAAATGAACAAACATTGAGCGCACTTGAGGAAAATGTCAATTGGAAGCAGGTGACGCACGTTATTTATTGCCTGCCGTCAGTAACAAAGCAATCCGAATTGAACAATGCGTCCAATTCAATCAATAAAATTAATGAAATTAGCGATAAGCTTGAAAATGGTATATACAGCGTATTTAGACTCATGAAGAAAATGCTGAAGCAGTCCATAAGCAAATGTCAATTTATTTTAATTGGAAACAACACATATAACATTTCAAACAATGAAGCAGCTTTACATCCTGAAAATGCCGCTTCATATGGTATGGGCAGGGTAATTAACCTTGAATATCCTCATATCCTTTGCAGGTGTATTGATATATCTTTAGATACAGAGATACTTGATTTATATAATGAAATTTTTTTTGACAGTAATAATACGTTCATAACCGCATTACGCAGCAAAAAAAGATACACGCAAAAAATGTACGGTAAGAAAGTGAGTGAACTGCAATCCCGTGATGTTTCGATTAGGAAAAATGGGGTTTATGTTATTACCGGCGGCACTGGCGAGCTTGGGCTTAAGGTCTGTCAATTATTATTTGAGTATCAAGAAGCACATGTAATCCTGATTAGCCGAAATCAGTTCCCTCCCCGCGAACATTGGGCAAGCCTAACTCAAAATAATAATGCGAAAGTATCGCTGTATTGTGCCGATGTGTCAAATGAATTGGAGATGGCCGCTACAATGAGCGCGATTATCAAGGAATTTGGAAGGATTGATGGAATAGTTCATTGTGCCGGGATTCCCGGCGACGGATTTATCATCAATAAGCAGGAAGCTGCTTTCAGGGAAGTTCTGTCCCCGAAAGTAGAAGGGACATGGTTACTTCATGAACTGACGAAACAATACAAGCCAGGATTTTTTATTATGTTTTCATCAGTTACAGCGATTACAGGTGCTCCGGGGCAAAGCGATTACTGTGCGGCAAATAGTTATTTAAATGCCTTTGCAGAATATCGGAACCAGCTTGGTTTGCCAACCCTGTCAATCACTTGGACAAAGTGGAAAGATATTGGAATGGGTTCCAATTTTGAGGTTAATCAGGGCAATGAGTTGTTCCGTCCAATAAACCCGGAAACTGCGCTAAAAGTATTGGGACATATTTGGAATTCTAACACAGCAAATATTATTGTTGGGGAAACAAATCCACGGTTTTGTTCAGTCAAAGATGGAAGCGTTATGATTGGGCAAACGATAAACAATCCGCCAGAAATATCAGACGGATTTCCGTTTACTGTAGAATCGTTTGTTGATGAATCCATTTCTTTGAATGGCAGAGTTGGCGAATGCGGGTATATGTATTATGAAAAGCTGATTGCAACAATATGGAAAGAAGCGCTGGGCTATGATACATTCAACATACACGACAGCTTTTTTGATATAGGCGGAGATTCATTAAAATTAAGAAGTGTGTACAAGCATATTGAAGACCGGTTACCAGGCAGAACGACAATTGTCGATTTATTTACTTACTCTACAATATTTCAATTAGCACGGTTTGTTGATGACACTAACAAGGATAATATGAATATGGATATTGGTATTGATTCGGAAGACGATTTAACAACTGAGCTGCAGGATTTGGTTTCCGATCTGAAAAAAGGAACACACAGCATTGAAGAAATTATGGAAATATATAGTAATTTGTTATGAATGTTATAAAATGGTAAAAAGCAAACAAATTAGTATGAACTGCAAAATAAAATGAATAAAAAGGGGGTATTGTAATTGTCCAATCAATCGAAGGAACTATCTAATGCTAAGCATAAAAAAGAAAAACCGCCGCAGAATCTCTGGCAGAACGCCGCATATATGATATCGCTTGCATGGAAGCAGCGGCGCAGTGTACTCTGGTTCTGTCTGGCAATGGCAATGGCGGCAATCTTGCTTGGCCTCGCACAGCTTTTTATCGCGCCGTCGATTCTCAGCGCAATTGAAGCTGCCGTTCCTGCTGACAGACTCATTGCAATTATCGTCCTGTTCAGTCTAGCGCTGATGTTTCTCAATGCTGCCAATTCATATTTCTCTTCATGTTCGCAATTCGGGCGGATTGAAATCCGCCTTCACATTGGCGCAATGATCCAAAATAAGGCTCTGACAATGTCATATCCCAGCATTGAGGATCAGAATGCCCGTAAAAAGATGGATAAAGCATCGATGCTTGTCACCAGTAATAGTGCAGCAACAGAGGCAATCTGGACTACACTGACTGAACTGCTCAAAAGCGCGGCCGAATTTGTTATTTACCTCTCATTGCTCACCGCCCTGAATCCTTTGATGATTATTGCTGTTTTAGCTACCACCGCCGCCAGCTTTTTTGTTAGTAACCACCTGAATGGCTGGGGGTACCGGCATAGGGACGAAGAATCAGAATATTCTCGCCGTATGAACTATCTCAGTGAAAAATCAAGGGATTACACACTCGCAAAAGACATCCGAATTTTTGGGATGGGCGGCTGGATAACTGATGTATACAACAGTACGCTGCGCCTGTTTCGAAATTTCACCGTCCGCGGAGAGCGTATATATATCTGGGGCAATATTGTAGATGTAATTCTTACATTTATGAGAAACGGCATTGTCTATTTCTTCTTAATTGGAGCGGTGCTTCGCGGCGGAATGTCTGCGGCGCAGTTTGTGCTGTATTTTAATACGGTAAATGTCTTTACCGGCGGCATTGGCAGCATTCTGGGCGGTTTTGCAGCCTTGCGCAAGCAAGGCCTCGATATCTCCGCTATCCGGGAGTTTCTCGATTATCCCGAACCGTTTGAATTGGAGGGCGGTATTCCGCTGACCCCTGATGTGAATGCGCTTTATCAGATTGAGCTGCGGGACGTTTCTTTCT
>Ga0082212_10004728_pt1 | contig 18777 bp, 15 predicted proteins | sample TergutNt197P3_FD_71548 | JGI IMG/M metagenome (GOLD analysis project Ga0082212, IMG submission 71548) | Neocapritermes taracua P3 segment gut microbial communities from Petit-Saut dam, French Guiana - Nt197 P3 | ecosystem: Host-associated > Arthropoda: Insects > Digestive system > Gut ...
AAAAAGCCGATATAGTGCTGATTGCCGAACCCTCCCTGCTGACGGAAATTGAAAGCGGTGCGGATTATCTGCGCCAACTGGCTCAAGCCTCCTCCCTGCAATTACTGCCCTTAGGCAGTGCGCCCCCAACCCAAGCGGCTAAAGCCCATGTACGTGGAGTGGATATCTATCTGCCCCTGGCCGGTCTGATAGACATAGAAAAGGAAACTGCCCGCCTGGAAAAAGAGATAGCCGTCTGCGAAAATGAACTTAAGCGCCTTGTTGGAAAGCTTTCCAATGAGTCCTTCGTGGCTAAAGCCCCGCCGGAAGTGGTAGAGAAGGAACGGGCCAAGCAGGGGGAATTTGAGGAGAAGAAGCGGTCGCTTATGGGACATTTGGAAATGCTTAGGTAATGTAGAATGTAGAATTTTGAATGTAAAATTCAGAGCATAATACAGCTACACGACAAAGCATCACGGTTAATTACGAAGGCGGAAATCAAAATGTCCTATGAAGAAAAGATTTGGCAGGTATATCCGGAAAAAATAGCTGAAATTGCTGAATACTTGGTGCTAGATGAAAGTATGCGATTATTCTTTAACAATCTGTCAAAGGAAGAGATTATCGCGAAGTTGAATGAGCAGTCATTGAGGACATTTGGAGACAATGGCATCTTGACATATTATAATCACTCGCTAGATGACATTCATATCATTGATTTGGAATTTGACGATATTCTGGAAAAGTTTTTGGGCGTCAGCATCGACGGCTAGGGTTTTATGATCTGAAAAGGAGTTGTTATGCGTTGGAAAGAGGAAATGTCTTGGTGATTGGCAATTCAGGGGTTGGCAAATCAACATTGATCAATTCTGTTCTTGGTGAAGAAAGGGCAGAGACGGGTTGGGGTATAAAAGGAACGACAGAAGAACTATCTGTATTTGACGCTGAAATGATACCTTTCCGAATAATTGACTCCGTTGGTTTTGAACCTTCACCAATAAAAGCACGTAAAGCCATTGATGCCGTAAAAAAGTGGTTAAAAAATAGTGCGAGAGAAGGGCATAATGATACTCAAATAAATGTGATTTGGTTTTGTGTGGATGGAACAGCAGGAAAGCTGTTTTCAAAGACCATTGAAGACTTTTCAAAAGCAACATCAATTTTGAAGACAGTTCCGATTATTGTTGTTATTACCAAATCCTATTCTGTTCCAGATAGGGAACAAAATGTTGAAATGGTTACTAGCGCATTCTCTCAGCAAAAACGCTATTCAAATTGTTTGCGCGCAGTAATTCCAGTTGTTGCTTCAACATTTGTACTGAATGAAACTGCTTACGCCGCACCTGAAGGAATTACTGAGCTTATAGATGCTACAAATGAATTAATGCCTGAAGGAGTAAAAGCGGGTGAACAAGACATTGCTGTTTTCAAACTTAAACGCAGGAGAGTTATGGCTCACGGAATAACCGGAATATCAACCACAGCAGCAGTTGTTGTTGGTGCTGTTCCAATTCCGTTTACTGACGCCGCAATACTTGCGCCATTGGAAATAACCTTGGTCAATGCCCTTGCTCAAATCTATGGAATTAGTAAAAATGAGATGTCAAAGAAGTTCCTAAATTCTATTATTGAAGTTGGTACTGTTAGTATAGCTGCAAAATCGGCAATAAGCGCCTTGAAAGCAATACCCGGATTGAATTTGGCTGCAAGCGTTATCAATGCTATTATTGCCGGTAGTTTTGTCGCAGCTATAGGTGAAGGCACAATATATGCATTTGAGCAAGTATATTTAGGGAATAAAAGCGTTACCGATATTGATTGGGTTAAAAAGGTGATGGAGACAAAACTGTCTTCACAATTTATAGACATTGTAAAGACCATTACAGATAAAACTAATCAAAACACTGATAATAAAGCAATTGGTACTATTATAAAAAATACATTTAATAACCTATTTGATGAATCTGACAGCAAAAAAAAATAGCACTCAATTTATCGGTGATTCTATGAACTACCAAGCAGCATTGGCGGAAATGAAAACTCTTTGCTCCCCGGCCATCAAGCCGGGGTTGGAGCGTATAGAGGCCCTGCTGGCCGAATTGGGTCATCCTGAGCGGGAGTTGCGGGCCGTGCATGTGGCGGGGACTAACGGCAAGGGTTCGGTCTGCGCTATGCTGGATTCAATGCTGCTGGCGGCTGGGTGCTCTACGGGGCGCTTTAGCTCGCCGCATTTACATGATTATCGGGAACGCTGCCTGATCAACGGGGCAATGCTCAGCGAGGAGCGGACTGCCGCGATGCTTGCGCGTGTTACTACGGCTCTCGCAACGCTTATCAAACGGGACGAACCGCTGCCTACGGAATTCGAGGCTTCCACCGCCCTGGCTTTGTTGGCTATGGCCGAGGCCAAGGTGGAGTGGGCTGTGCTGGAAGTTGGGTTGGGGGGGCGTTATGACGCCACCAATGTGGTGAAAGCGCCTATTGCCGTGATCACCAATATCGGCCGCGATCATATGGAGTATTTGGGGGATACCATAGCCGAAATCGCCTGGGAAAAGGCCGGTATCATCAAGGAACGCGCCAGGGTGTTCACAGGGGCGGCGGATGAGGCGCTGAGGATAATAGAGCGCGAAGCCGCCGGTCAAGATGCTGCTATCTGTCATTTTGGGCAGGAATTGCATTATAAGCTGCTCGGTCATGATGCAAGTGGGCAGTATGTGGAGATAACAACACCGCTTGGAACATACAAAAACTTGCGCCTCTCGCTCTTAGGGGCGCATCAGGGAGCTAACGCGGCTTTAGCCGTAGCGGTAGCCGAGGCCGCAGGACTCAGTGAGGCAGCTATACGCGCCGGGCTGGCGGCGGCGGTACATGCGGCGCGGTTGGAGATAATAAGCGAGCAGCCGCTGATCGTGCTGGACGGCGCTCATAATGTACCGGCTATGGAGGTTTTATCCCAGGCTTTGCGGGATTATTGGCCCCATAAACGCTGCCTGGCTCTTATCGGTATGCTGGCCGATAAAGAACGCGAGCAAGCCTTAGCGCTGCTCGTGCCACACATATCCGGCGCGGTGATCAGTAGACCGCCGGTGCTGGCCCGCAGCGAGGATTGGATGAAAACGGCGGATTATTGCGCTGATTTGGGTTTGCCCGTTCCCCCGGAAAATATCATAGAAGATATCCCCGCCGCCTGCGCACGCGCCTTGGAATTATTGCAGGAATACGATATGCTGCTGGTCTGTGGCTCGCTTTATCTGGTAGCCGAGGCGCGGGAGTATTTGATGAAGAGTAGGGAACAACGCCTATATGCACAAAGCAGCCAGGGACGCCACCAATGCTGACAAAGTTTTTTTTCGTTTCAAATTGCTTGTTTTAAATTGACTAAGTTTGCCCGTAAAGTTATTAAGGCGGGCTTTGCCCGCGAGGTACTAACGTAATAAAAAATCTACAACTCTGGATATTCCTTTTGCAACAGTTGCAATTAAAATAAGTACAGTATCCTATACAGAATTTTGTACAGGATACTGTACTTATTTTGTTTTAGCTTGATCTTTTAGTATTTTCTATCTTCTTACTTCCCGCTTCCAGCCTCTGCTACGCTATACGGCATGGCAGGTCCGGCCTATGACATCCTCCTGCAAGCGGTCGGAAAGGTAAATGAAGAACGCGCTGTAACCGGCAACCCTCACCAGCAGTTCCTTGTAATTTTCCGGATGTTTTTGGGCGTCGCGCAACATTTTCTCATCGTTCACATTGAATTGCAAATGGAAAAATCCTTGGGCGACAGCTCCTTTGATGAAATCAGCCAATTTCCGCTGACCTTCCGGGGTCTGTACGCTGGAAGGGCTGAACTTCATATTGCAAATAGAACCGCCGCTCATGCCGATATGATCCAATTTAGAAACAGAGTTGATAACGGCGGTAGGCCCTTCAATATCCATATGATGAGCTGGGGAAATGCCGTCGGCAAAGGCTGTATAGGCTTTGCGTCCGTTGGGCAACGCGGAGATGACCTCGCCATACATCAGGTTGGCGGAAACAGAGCCAAATCCGGGATTATAGCGGCCGCCGTACAGCCCGGAATATTTGCCGAATTCGCGGGTGTAAACCTCTGTCAGATAGGTGGCTATTTCATCCGCGTAATCGTCGTCATTGCCATAATGGGGCGCATCCATCAGCTTGTGATGCAGCTCTTCATAGCCTTCGAAGTTCGCGTCCAAAGCCTCCATGATCTCGTTCATGGTTACGTCCTTATCCTCAAACACATGCTTTTTAATAGTTACCATGGAATCGACAATATCCGCGAATCCCACTGCGCGGGCGGTGGGCGGAGGATTGTACCAGGCGCCGCCATCACAACGATCCCGCGCGCGGGTAATGCAATCGTGTGTCAGCACGGAAAGGAAAGGCGTGGGCAGGTAATCCCGGAGAATGATTTCCGCTTTTTGGTTAGAGCTGCAGTATAAGCGGATGAGATACTCCATCTGGGTTTCATAGGCTTTTTTGAAATCCTCAAAACTGGTGAAGTTCCTGGCGTCTCCCGTATGCGGGCCGACCTGGCGGTTGCCATAAACCCAGAAACCGTCTCTTAGCACAAACTCCATAACGCCGGAGAAATTCATATAACCGCCATTGTGAGAACCTTTATCATTACCCTGAGATTGGGCTCCCGTGCATCCGCCTATGGAATAGCCATATGCGTCTTCCCGCGAAAGTCCTTTGTCCATTAAGGCGGCAATTACCACCTCGTCGTTGAACAAAGAAGGATGGCCCGTGCCCAGACTGGCCGCTTCAGCGGTGGCGAGATACAGCTCGTCCGGGGAGCCTTTCCATAAGCGCACCGAAAGGCTGGGCTGCTGGAAGCGGGTGTTGGCGAGTGCTTGCAGGCATTGGAAGGAAAGCTCATTGCAGCCATCTTTGCCATCCTTAGTTTGCCCACCGATAACGATTTGCTGCTGCGCCGGGAAACCGGAAATAGTTTCCGTATAGTTTTCCGACATGATGGAATGGGTCTCGGCAAAGCGCATGAAGAAGCAATCCAGTATTTCCTGGGCCCATTCCTTGGTGATAGCGCCGCTTTCGATATCTTTTTTATAGAAGGGATACACAAACTGATCGAAGCGGCCCACCGCGAAACAGCGTTGCTGCGATTCCATGGTGACGGACATATACACTATCCACACCGCTTGTACGGCTTCATGGAAATCCCGCGCCGGATAGCGGGGAACATGGGCGCAGATATCGGCGATTTTTAGCAGCTCTTTCTTCCTTTGCGGGTCGGCCTCCTGTGCGGCAAGCTCTTTGGCCAGCTCGCTATAGCGCTCCGAAAAACGGCACACGGCATCTATAGTGATGATCGTCGCCTTAAGGAAATTAATACCCTTCTCGTCTTTTTCTGCTTCCGCCTGGATCAGCCTGTGCTGGGCTCTGGTTTTTACATGTTCCAAGCCGTAAGTAAGCATTTCTTCATAGCCGGGGGAAACGTGGCCGCCGGGTCCGGAAAGCAATGAATCAATGGCGAAGAGGTAGGAAGAGGTTATGTAATCATTTTGGGGGTCCTTCAAGAACAAAGCTTTTTCATCATCTGTGAGGCTGTTAAAAATCAGCGCCCGGGTGGACGTGCTCTTGTACTTGGAATAGATATCGTTTATGGTTGCTTGGTCTTCTTTAGAGTATTCAAAGGGATCAACGCTTCTGGTGGGGAGTTTATCGTATTCCTTCAAGAAATCCTTGCCGGTGCATTCGAGATAAAATGGGGTAGCGTTGGTTTTCTTGCCCATCGTGCCGACGGTCAGCTGGCCATCTTCGATGTAAAGGGTTCTTTCGTCGTAGTACTTATAAAATGCTTTCGCGTTTGCGACGTTAAGAGCGTCCTTATCGTAGCCATCATTTTCGTACAGATATTCATAAAATACGGTTGCCCTTTCGATATCCACGCTTCTCGGGGTGTCTAAAACCAGGTTCCTCAAATAGGCTATACGTTGCGACTCGTTCGGTTTGATCGGCATAGATCTACCTCCTAATAAAATATTTATTTTCGAAATGTTGCCATTTCTACCAATCAGTAACCTTTACGCTTAAATCTGCATTACGTAACACTTCGGCATATTCCTGTAAATCAGCGGCTTTTAGGTTGTCCTTCCCCGTAAACTTATATTCAAGGCCCAATTGTTCGTATTTGCTCTCGCCCAAATTATGAAAAGGCAGTATCTCAATGTACGTGAGGGCCTCGATGGTTTTGAAAAAATCAGCCGCCTGTTCCATGTCGCTTAGGGTATAATTGACATCCGGAAGCAAGGGGATGCGTACAATAAGGCTGATTTCGTTTTCCCTTGCCGCCAAATAACTCCCGAGCCGCTGCAGATTATCCTTGATCCTTGTATTGCTGACGCCGGTTAGGGCCCGGTGCTTTTCATCATCAAAAGCTTTAAAATCCGTGAACACCGTGTCGCATAATATAGCGCAGCGCTTATAAATATCAAAGCTGGTAAAGGCCGTCGTTTCTATTGCGGTACCGATCCCTTCCGCTTTACATGCTTTAAGCAGGTTCTCCGCAAAATCAGCTTGCATAATGGGGTCGCCGCCGCCCAAGGTAACTCCGCCGCCGGATGATTCGAAATACGCCTTGTCTTTGCGGATTTTGCCCATCAACTCATCCAAACTGATTTCGTAGCCGGCTATCATCTTTGCTTTGCGGAAGCATTTTTGGGCGCAGGCACCACAATTTTGACATTTTGTGCGCTCTATGGCAAAACCGGCCTCCGGGGTTGCCTTTATACAATTTTGAGAACAAGCCTCTATGCAGCGTCCGCATTCAGTGCACTTTTGCTTAATGTATTGCACTTCGTTTTTCTGATAGATGCCTTCCGGGTTTGCGCACCACAAACATCTGAGGGGGCATCCTTTAAAAAATACCAGTGTTCTTATTCCGGGTCCGTCGTGCAAGGAGTATCTTTGAATGTTGAATATATTAGCTTTATCTTTCATAATTCGTTACACCCTTTCCTAAACCTTTTATTGTTAACATTTTTTTACCATGTTTTTATGATAAAGGATAAAGTCGCTTTAATGTCAATGCTTTTTTTAAAAAAATTTATCATTATTGTTATGGCTTTTCATATCATAATTTCTTTGAATGCCATAAAAAAGCATAAAGAGACTTTAATGTAGAGGGCAATTATCAGACAAAAAACCAATAGCGCCAGCTTTTAGAATGTTTTTGTCTAAAAACTGGCGCTATTGGTCAATTATATCCTTAAGTCATTGAAAAACATGCCCAAACTTAGCACGGAGACCCAGTGTTCGGATAGTCATGAGTACTGTTCAGAGCTATCTTGACACGACGCGGCTTTTCCAGATCCCGTGGCTTGCTGCGGGGTAGTTCATTGTAGTTTTTGCTTTACTTCACTAATTGCGGTCGTCGTACATGGAGCCTCTGACCGAGAAAATAATATCATCCATAGTAAACTTGGGCATTATCAATACGCTGTCACCCAGATATGCACCGTCGATTTCCAAATATTCCTCGAAATCGAATTCTATCTCTAAAACATTAGCTCGCACTGCGTAGTCCCCATTTTTCATGTTCACGTGGGTATACATTTTATAGCCAGAGGGCACAGCTATAGTGAATATGATCTCCGTCTTTTCCACGATCCTATAGATCACCAGATCTGTTTGTTCCCGATACTGATACAGGTCAGAATTGCTCTGTGTTCCGGATTCCCGGTACCCTTCCAAGACTTCCTTGATCAGCGGGTCGGTACTGCCTGCCCGGTCTTGCTCCAGGTAGGTGGGCAGCGGATCGTAGGGGATATCCGCGGTTTTATCATCTATAGTAAGCAAACCACGGGACTTTTCTTCCGTGATTGCGCCCAGTGTACTGTATTCCTGGCTGCTGTTCACATAAACCAGGCCTGATTGATAGCTGAAGGCCTCTTTGATACTGTTCCAGATGCTCGTCCGTGGGTCCGTAGACGGTCTTATACTGCTCGATTTCCAACGTGCATTTATAGATGCCCATGGGGTTCAAGTAATAGCCGGATTTAACGGGCCAATCGACACTTTCAAACTGCTTGTCCGTGGCGAAAATCACGTTTTTATAATATGCCTTACCGCTTTTGCGCTCCAGCGCGGCCTATTATATGTTTCCGCATTGCCCAGTGTATCAGTTTTCCGTTCGACCCGGCCAGAATTTATTATTCATTAGTCGTACAACATAGTGTTTAGGGACCATCATTATATATAACAATTTTTATTACCTCATTATTATCGTCAAAATAGAACTCAATCCAAGTCAAGCCATCAATAAATCCGCAATCAACATCAACAATTTTTTTGCATTTTTTGTATACTATGTCGATTTCTTCTCTGGTAGAGCCTACTCCGATTTTTTTCTTACCAAACCTATAATCGGAACTGTATACACGCACTGCGGTAACAAAACCTTCATCCAATGGGCTTTTTACATTCGTTTGCACGACAAATTCAATCCCGTCATATTGAACATTGATATAGTTGGTATCATCAACAGCATTAATATTTTTGGGAATTCCATATATTTCTTTTACAGATTCATAAAGATGGTTTTTTTGCAAACCAAAAACAGCAAAATAATCTTCAACATATAATTTGCTTGAAATGCTAATTAAAAAATATATGATACTAACAAGAACTAATATGCCAGTTATCCATGGATAGATTTTCATTAGAAGTCCCTGCCTTTCCGCTAAAGGTGCTAATAGGGGATAAGCACTTTTCGCAACAAATCATTACTTTATATTCTTCAAGTTATCCTAAGAGCATATTGCTACTATTTATATAAATGCGCTGTACTGGATTTTAGACATTTTAATTCTCAGGGCAGGTTATATATCCACCGCTTGAAAAGTAGTTGTTTAACTTGCCATCTTTATATTGTTGAGATCCCTTTGGTTTTCGTTTGTTCATGCCACGACTTTCCAAAATACTGTAGAATCCTTTTTGATCATTTGACAATCTCGGCACAAAATTATTTGATAAGCCAATACTAGTCAATAAATTGCCAAAACCAACATTGCCATCGTAAGCAATGACAGAGCTACTGCCAGTAATTCGTAACGAAAGTCCACTTGCTAAATTACCATCATCCATTTTTTCATATGTTGCAAGATGCCCAGCATTACATGAGAAAAGATAAACAGACCCATGAATGCTTACTTTGTCTAATTCTGAAATTGAGTGAATATCACCACCACTTTTATTTTTGCCATCAACGCTTATAGCATTTGTACTGCTTCCATCTTCAAAAATAAGTGCACGATCATGTCCATGAGTGAAAATATATACTCCATGTATTGCTTCATCTTCATAGGCAGCCATATTGTTCCATTCGGCAATAAATATATCAGCCTCGACGACACCATTTTTTTTATCTTGTGCGGATATATTGTTTATGTCAATTAAAACAATTGTCTCGCCAGCTTGTTCAAGTTGTTGTTTTTGCCAAGCAGCCTGCTTAGAAAAATCCGAATCCTTGCCAGAAGTGTAGTAGATAAAGTATGCTAACCCAAAAGGATCAATATATAAAACAGGATTATTATCACAATAAGCATACCAATTATTCTTGGACCGGATAACATCCTCCGCCGAAAACCGCCCCACCCCCGGCACATACTCCCTCGCCTGGGCGAAGTACGTTTGTGCTACGTTGTCGTATTGGTAGCCGGTAAACCCGAAGGGTTGCGCTTTGCCCTGGTTGCCGGTGAGGTCGTTGCCGAATTCGTCGTAGGCGTAACTCTCTACCGGTGTACCGTCCGCGGCGGTGAAACGTAGCGGGCTGCCTAGGTCGTCTTGCAGGTAGAAGCGGCTGCCTGCGTCGCCGCTTTCGGAGACTACGTTAGCGTCCCAGGCATAGTTTTTGCTGTAGCCGTCTTCGGTCAGTTGCAGCAGGTTGTGGTATTGCTTGGTCAGGTCGAGAACGTAGTTGATGTTCTTGGTGGGGTTAACGTCGTCGGTAATCTGCTTGCCCACTCTGAAGCCCAGGCCGTTGTACCCGTAGCCCGCCGCCTGCCCGGCGGCGTTGGATGACTTGGTCAGGCGGTTGAGGGGGCTGAATTCGTATGTGTGCTTGAGCTGGCCGTTTTCCAGTACTTGCGTCAGGTTGCCACGGGCATCGTAGGCGAAATCTTGGGTGTGTTTAGTGTTCTCCAGGCGTAGGAGCTGGTTGAGCGGGTTGTAGGCGTACTGCGTTCTCTCGCCTTTATCCTCCATAAAGCTGCGGTTGCCGAAAGCGTCGTAGCCGAAAGTTTTGAGCTGGCTGCCATCCCGGCTAACGGTTGTTAGCCGGGAGAGAGCGTCGTAGGCGTATTGGTATTTGCCGCTTTCTTCCTCCATACCGCGACGGTATTTCTCGATGCCTGTTTTGTTGAGCATGCTGTCGTAGCTGTAGATATATTTGTCCAGTATGCCTTCCCGGTCGCTGTGGACGAGTTCGGATAGCAAGCCCAGGTCGTTGTAGGAATACTGCGTTTTGATCCCGCTTGCGAATATCTTGTCACTCAGGCGGCTGTTTTCGTCATAAGCGTACTCTATGCGGTTTTCTCCGTCTATCAGGGTTTTCAAGCGCAGGGCTTCATCGTAACGGTATTCCACAACTTTGCCGTCCGGGTATTTTACGCCGGTTCGCTCGCCTGCGGGGCCGTATGTGTATTCGACCTCCTTGCCCTGATAATCCGTTACTTTCCTGGCACGGCCGATTTCGTCAACTTCCACTGTGGTGATGCCCAGCCAGTCTTTGATCTCGGTCAGCTGCTTCAAGGGGTTGTAGGAAAGCTTGACGCTTTTGCCGTCGGCATAGGTTACTTCCTCCAGCAGATTTGTTGTTCCGTAGGCGTATTTGGTGAGGTAGCCTTCTTTATCCAGCTTGCTTAAGAGGTTGCCCGCTTTATCATAGCTGTATTCTTCGGTATGGCCCAGCGCGTCAACTATCCGCTCGACCTGGCCTAATTGGTTGCGTTCATATTTTGTTACGCGCAGCTGGCTGTTCTGCCCGTTGATTTTCTGCGCTTCCTTAAGTTCGGCAAGCTGCTTTACTTCTGTTAGGTTGCCGAGTTTGTCATAGCTGTATTCCGATTTATTTCCCAGCGGGTCGGTGACCGCTATCAGGTTGCCGGTGGGGGAGTAGGAATACTTGGTTACGTGGCCGCACGCGTCGGTCATGGCGGTTACATTGCCCACGGCATCGTAGGTATAGCGTTTCTCCTGGCCCCGGTTGCTGGATATTTTGGTTATTTGATTCAGGCAATCATATTCATAATAGAGGGTATAGCCATCTTGAGAAGTTTGGGATACGACGTTACGGTTAGCGTCATAAGTATAGGTTACGCTTCTGCCGTCCGGATACAGTATTTTCCGGAGCAGGCCGCCCGGCAGATATTCGTATTTTGTGGCCCGTCCGGCGGAATCCCTTACTTCGGAGATTTGCCCCAGCAGGTTATAGGAATATTTCAGTTCTCTGCCGCTGGGGTCTGTTTCTGATATCCTCTGCCCGGCTTTATCGTAGCTGAATGTGCTCTCATGGCCCAGTGCGTCGATGGCTTTGGTTATCTGCCCCATTTTGTCGTATTCTGCGACGGTTTTCGCGCCGTCCGGCTCGGTTACTTCCACCACCCGGTCGAGGGCATCGTTGGAGAGTATGGTTAGATTGCCTTGGGGATCAGTGACGGAAACGCGGTTGCCGTTAGCGTCGTATTCGTAGCGGACTGTGGCGCCCAGGGCATTGGTCACTTTTTCCAGGCGGTTCAGCCGGTTATACCTAAATACCGTCTGCGCGCCGTTGGCGTCGGTTTGTTTGGAGACATTCCACATCAAGTCATATTCCAGCCGGGTTTCGTTGCCTTCCTGATCAATTAGGCGGATGGGTTTGCCCATTTCATTGTATTCTCTGGTAATAACGCCGCCGTCAAAATCGGTTATGTGGGTTACTTTGCCGGAAGCGTTATATTCGTAGCTGCGCTCATGCCCCTGGGCGGTGATCACTTTGGTGATATCGCCTTTGGCGTTGTACTCAAACGCGGTTTTGTTGCCGTTGCCGTCGCTGGCAGCGATGACACGGTTGAGTCCGTCGTACTCGTATTTGCTGATGCTGCCGGGTTCGCTTATGGTTACAATGTTGCCCCGGGCGTCGTACTCTATCTCTATTAGGCTGCCGTCCGGCTGGGTTATTTTGAGCGGACGTCCGCTTGTACTATACCCGATCTTGCTTTCCCGATCCAGAGCGTCTTGGATAGCGGTAGCGTTACCGCTGGCGTCATACTCGGTTTGCAGCTTTACTTCACCGCAGATACTTACACTTGTCGGCTTATTGAGGTCGTTGTACTCTGTTGTGACGGTTTCCTCCAGCGGGTTTATCGCCTGCGTCAGGTTTCCCCGCTCATCATACTCATAGCGCCGGATATTGCCGTTGCGGTCCTGATGCATGGTACGCAGGTTATCGTCGTTGTACTCGAAGCGCTCCTCGCTGCCCTCATACTCTATTTTCACCGTGCGGTGGTTGGAATCGCGCACGTATTTGATCGTATTGCCGTTTTGCTCCGTGGCGGTGGTGGCCAGAAATTCGTCCTCATAGAAAAAGCTAAGACAGCCGCCGTCGGCGAAACGCTGCTTGACGTTGCGTCCGTCTTTGTCATAGCTGTTGGCGATCACCGCAATACCGGCCGGGTTGATGATTCTGGCAAGGTTTTTGTGCTCGTCATACTTATAGCGGTAAAGCGCCCCGCCGGGTTGCTGCACCTCTGCCAGGCAGTCATCTTGGTAGCTAAAGCTGGCCTTGCGGTCCGTTTGGTCACCGACTTCGCTTAGCAGCCCCTCCGCCGTATAGGCAAACATCAGCTTGCCGCCGACGTTGCTTACCTCGGTCAGCAGGCCGTTCTCATAGGTCAAGGCGGTCATGTTTCCGTTGAGGTCGCTGATGCTTAAAAGCTGCCCCTCATCGTTGAAGTGGTAGCTGTGGTTTTCGGCGGTGGTGAGAATGAAACCCTCCTCATTTTTGACCAGCGTACTGAATGTTCCCGTTGGCGATTGGTAGGCGTATTTGCCGCTTTTCTCGTAGAATTCCGCGTGACCGTCCTCGAAGACGATTTTGGCATCATCTCCTCTGTCTTCCAGAAAAATGTTGAAGCTATGCGTCCACTTGGGCCCCAGCACGCCGCTGTTTTCATCCAGGGAATTGTAGAAGCGCTTGAATACCAGCGGAAAAGCACCGGGAATGCTGAGGTCTTCTTTGCTGTAAATAAAGTTTCCGGTAGACATATTTACCGGGTCGCCGCAGAAGGCGCAGGTCTTGACCTGCCCGGCCAAGGTCGCTGCGTAATCCATCATAAATGCCCGCGCGCTGGCTAGGTCTGTGACTACGCCGTCCCGTACCAGCTTTTCCATGAGGTTGAGCGCCACGATAGCCGGGTCGGCTGTCCAGCCGGAATGCCCCGACCACTCTGTTATCAGTGGCATATTTTCCAATAAACGCGCGGCACGGCGGTCGAATTCCTCGATTTCGTAGACATACTCGTCATAAGCCCGTTCGAACTCCCTCAACCTCTTGGCATTGTCCGCCATCTTACCGCGGGTTTGAGATATACCGGAGCTTAAACTGGAGGACTGCAACCCCCTGGCCGAGTTTTCCGCCCCGCGTAGTTGCTCATCCGTTTCGGTCATGCCGGCCTGCATCTGCTTGAGCTGCCGTTTGAAATCATCCCCGGCAGATTTGTCCAGCTTTATTATGTCGGTCATTTTTCTACTCCTTACAGTTTTGTGGCGACCTTGTTCCCTTGGGAAATCAATTTTCTCCCATCTGCGTGGATGGTCTTCAACCGCTTATTGAGCTCCTTCATGTTTTCGTAGAATACCCTCATGACATTTTTATGCGCCGAAAACTTTGCCATAAAAGTATCCTTCGCGTCTCCGCTCCAACCGGAAGCCGTAAGCGTGGCCACGGCATTGCAAGCCGACCTCATAGCCTTGTCGATCTCCCGGAACTTCTTATCGTTTAGTACTATGATTTCGCCTTTTAGCCGCTCTAAATCCAGGTAAATATCCGCCGCTGCCATTTTTGCCCCTCCCTCTGTGGGTCTAACTGCCTGCTTTTTGCGCCAGCATGTCATGATACCTGCGGTCTTCATTTCTGTAGCTGTCAAGGCGGCTTCGAAGCCGCGACAATTCGCCGGAGCGCTTTGACTGCAAATTATCCGCAAACCCGCTCCGCTGCTTTTTGATCGCGGAAAACCGTTGGGATACCTTATCCAGATTACCGGCATAAACAGCTCTGGATAAGGCTTGGCTGAGACTGGGGTGCTTCGACAGTATATGGTCGTCATTATCCCGCGCGCTATTCAGCCTTCGGTTTATTTCCGCGCCTAGAAGCGCAATATCCCGTTCACATTTGTTGATATCACCGCAACGGCAAGCCATATGTTTTCCCTCCTCACCCTTAAGACCGTATGTTTAGGAAATCCCGATCTCCCCGGCAAGCTTTTGGTCAACTTCCTCCATGAACTGCCTCGTTTGTTCAATATCCATGCTTAGCTGGTTTAAATCCGCAATGTTCTTCTCAAAATCATCAAGCAGCTTTTGGCTGCAAGCGTCAAAGGCGTCACCGGCGAAACCTTGCCATTCGCTAACCATCTCAGAATACTTATGGGCAAGCTCAGTTTTATGATCATTAAGCAAATCCTCGATCCTTCGTAACTCTGACGTGGCCTTTTGAAAATCCGCTGGAACGATCTTAATTTTATCCGCCAAGACTACACCTCCCAAATGATGATATGACATAAAAGCTATATCAAAATAATTTCTATTAGCTTTTGATGATTAAATAATTCTACAAAGCTATATGGTGTTCCTTTATGGCTAATAGATCAATATTGCAGTAATCAAAGCCGTTTTCACAACAATATCGACCTATTCCAATAATCAAATAGAGGCAAGATACGGCTATAACAAAGATGGTGACGGACTGAAGACTATAAAACTGCTGACATTGTATTCAATTGAAACGAGGCAACCGGTGGCGTTCACTAAACAATCGGGCAATATACCCTATGTGATCACCCTTGAGAAGCGTGAGGCTATAGAATCATATTATGAATCAATGAAACAACATGCTGACGGAACCCGGGTCTGGGTTTGGGATACTGATGCATTAAGAGACCGTATGTTTGTTCAGTTTGTGGCACTGTGTTACTATAAATATCTTAGCAAAGAGATCTGCAATATGAAGAGCACCCTTGGTAACCGAACAGGAGATCCTGAATACGATACAGCTAAGAATCTCGCATTGGAGAAAAAGTTGAAATGCTGGCTGAATGATTCATCGGTATACCTTGTCCTTCAGTGGTTTGACACTGTCGAGGGTGTCGAGATTTCGACAAAACTAACAAGAAAAAGATGGTCAACAGAAATAATGCTTCGTGACAAGATGTTCCTAGAAAAAATGAGAGTCTCCATGCCGTATTGATTTATGTGTATATTATCCGGCTTTCAGGATACTATTGTTTCTTCGTCTCAAGAGAATTTGATTGCATACTCACAGCTTGTAACACCTCGTATAATAGTATTTGCGGGGTGTTTTTTATTGGAACAACTGCGCCAAGAAGTCCCCGCTGACTCCGGCACATCATAAATCACACAATAGGAAACCGGAGTTTCCACAACTTGACCAAACACATACACCCGTGATGTAATTATTGGGAAACCAATACGGACATGTTCTTTTGCACCTTGTTTTGCTTTATGGCATATTCTTAAGGAGACTGTTCCCCGCCCCCGCGTGTTTGCTTCTAACACGATAGTTGTTTTCTTCCGATAAGGCCAGCCCTTTTGCAGGTAGGGTTCGTGCATATGGCCCGGAGGCTTATTCACATACGCGAGGTTGTTGCTGCCACGGGGTTCACGGGTGTATATGTGTTGGTTTCGTCAGCTTACTAGAAAGTGAGGTGATTACCATGAATTTGACCACTCTTTTTGTTGGTATTGACGTGGGTAAGACTACAAACGTTGTTCGCTTCATGGACGGCGGCGGCGATACCTTGTCGCTATTTTCGGCTCCCAACAACGCTGACGGTGCAGCCAAGTTACAGGAAAATTTGCGCTATACGCTACTGCACACCGACTACAGCAAAGTCACTATCGGCATGGAGGCCACTTCCATTTACGCTAACCATTTGGCCACCTACCTGCATAATGATGACTTCTTACATAAATGGCAGTGCAGCGTGTATGTTATTAATGCCAAGCTTATTAACAACTTCAAAAAGTCATACCCTGAGCTTCCTAAAGATGACAACATTGATACGCTCATCATCGCGGACTTTCTGCGCTTCGGTAGAATCCCAAAATCAACCTGCCTTGACGAAAAACATCTTGCCCTGCGTAATCTTACCCGCGCACGGTTTCAAGCAGCTCAGAATCTTAGTCGGGAGAAAACCCGTTTTCTCGAAACCCTGTTTCAAAAGTTTTCAACCCTTGACTCGGCAAAGGTTTTCTCCGATACTTTCGGCGCCACTGCCCTAGCAGTTGCTTGCGATTTCCTTACGGTTGACGATATTATTTACACACCCATTGAACAGTTGGCAGATTTTGTTAACCGCAAAGGCAAGGGCAAGTTTGCCGATCCGCAAGCTGTTGCTACCGCCCTCCAAGCTGCCGCCAGAAGTTCATACCGTGTGTCTAAGGCGGTCAATGACTCCCTAAACCAACTGCTGGCTATCCGCCTCATCGGTATACGCTCTATCGAACAACAAATTAAGTCCCTCGACAAAGCCATCGAATCCTACCTGGCCGCCTTTCAAAATGTGCTGATCAGCATCCCTGGCATTGGCCCGGTCTACAGCGCGGGTTTAATGGCGGAAATTGGCGATGTCAGGCGCTTTGCAGGACATCCCTCTCTTGCTAAATATGCGGGGCTTGCTTGGTCTAAACACCAGTCAGGAAATTTTGAAGCTACTAATACCAAAATGTATGTTTCAGGGAATAAGTACCTCAAGTATTATTTAATGGAGGCCGCGAACAAGGTGCGAATGCACGACGCCGAGTTCGCTCGCTATTACCAGATAAAATCCCGGGAAGTCCCGAAACATCAACATAAACGCGCTCTCGCTCTTACTGCAAGAAAATTGGTTAGGTTGGTTTATTCCCTGCTGTCAACCAATCGTCTTTATATGCCACCTTCTCAATAGTAGGCTCCGGTGGCAATTCTATTGTGCCCATAAATTGTCGTAAAATTCCGACGTTTTTAGAGGCGTTATTAAGGTGGTAGGCTTTTTGCGCTTTTTTTTAAAATATGCTCGATTATTATGCGATTTTTTTCATTTTACCTCTTGACATATTACCGATAGTCTGCTTAACCGCCATTTTATTGCGTTCCGCTACAACCTCATTAGACCGTTTGACAATATCTCCGGCAGGCGCAACATTTTTATGTTTCTGCGTTCCTTGATGTTTTATGGCGTCTAACTGCATTTTCAGGGCTTTAGCCCGCTCGCTCGGCAGTATTTCGGCGCGTTGGTTGAAATTGCTCTCCGCCATCATAAGCACTGCTTCATCATCGGTCAGACTGCGAACTACGCAGGGAACATTCAAGTATCCGGCCAGTTCGCTTGCCTGTTGACGCCTATGCCCCGCAACGATTTCAAAGCCGCCGTTTTCGCGTGGCCGCACAATGGCTGGCTGGTCTACTCCGCGCTCCTTAACGCTTGCGATAAGAGATTGCATTGCTTCATCGTTTCGTACTTGGAACGGATGATTTTTGAACGGGAATAATTCGCCATGTGATATATAGACGATTTGCTCCGTTTCGCCGGGGCGTGTGGCGTCCTTCGGTGGTGCTGGTGGTTCCGGTGCGGCGGGTGAGGGTGGTGCTTCTTCTTTTTGGCTGGCAATGCCGCCGCCCGCAGCTTCCGCCTGTTTCTCCTCCTTTGGACCTTTGGGCAGGCGCGGGGCGCGTTTGGCTTTTTGGGGTTTGTCCGCTTCCGGATTACGGAAGGGCGTGTCTTTGGGTGGATTGCTGCCGCGTTCTTTCTTGGTTGGGGGCTGTTTATCAGGCGCGGGGGTTTCCCATGGTGGCGTATCGTCCTCTAGGGTGTCAACGATATCCGGCACGGCAGGTGTGGTTGGGATTTCGGCTTTGTCTTCCGGTGTGACGGGCATATTGGTTTCTGCCATTTTGTTTGCCTCCTGTTTAGATTTTCGAGCAATAAAAAAGACCCTGCTTACCGCAAGGCCCATAACATTAATGGATTACCCTCTTTCAATCAGCTATCGAAGATTTTTTTAAGCAACCTGTCACTGCGTGTTTTCTTAGTCGAGGTATGATTGTCTTGCATTTTTTTCGCTGACTATGACAAGAAAATGAACATTGATTTTTCGATGTTTTTGACTATGAGCAAAGCATTTATTATTCAGCGGGTAATATATATAGTCATGCCGTTGCGATGTATTCACAACATATTGAACACTCAATCTTGCAAGCATCAAAAGCAATAATTCTCCTTATAAACAACATATATTAATTAATTGAATAAACTGTTATGAGGACACGCAACACGCCTACTATTTTGATCATTAGAACAAGTTGAATAGATGCATTAATAAAAAAACGAGAAACTATTGACATTATATAAATTATTTGATATATTTGTATTGTCGTAATGATGATTCCAGTGCCCAAACCCAAAATTCAAGCCAAGCCAACGCAATCAACAGATGGGTAGTTGATGCGAATCATATATCAAAATCAACATCAAAACAGGGAATTAAACATAACAT
>Ga0082212_10004729_pt1 | contig 18777 bp, 13 predicted proteins | sample TergutNt197P3_FD_71548 | JGI IMG/M metagenome (GOLD analysis project Ga0082212, IMG submission 71548) | Neocapritermes taracua P3 segment gut microbial communities from Petit-Saut dam, French Guiana - Nt197 P3 | ecosystem: Host-associated > Arthropoda: Insects > Digestive system > Gut ...
TTTCAGGGAAGAGGTGTTTATCATCCTGAACATTCCCATGTTTGCCGCCTATCTTTTTTCTGCCGTTCTGCTATTCCGCATTATCCGTTTTCTGACGCGACTTGGATTGCCGGAGAATTTCTCATCCGTCCATTATGCGGCGCCCGGACTGATCATCACGGTCATGCTGGTCTGGATGTTTTTCGTACCGATGGAAACGCTGGTGGAAATTGTCAAAAGCCGGCAGACGTCCATTCCGGGCGAGTATGCCGCCTATTCGCGTTTCTTCACGTCGAAGCCGCTCATACGGTTGGCTTTCCAGCTTTATTATTTCATCGTTATCATCGTGGCGCTTGCCGGCTATTACCGCAAGGCGCTGCGTATCGACGGCGGCGAGCGCAAACCTGCGCGGTGGGTACTCTTCCTGATTACCCTGCTGCTGATTTCGGCTTTTTCGTCGGCTGTCGGTTCGTTTTCGCCGCGCGCTACGGTATTCTCCTATCAGTGGCTGTTTTATTCTTCCTGCTGCTCTTCAAGTCTCTATGTGTTGCTGACCTATCATGTCATCCGAAGGAAATATTTGCTCTATGCAGTCTATCCTGAAAAGCGAAAACATACGATAACCGCAGGCGGATACCGGAAATATGCCGGTCAGATCACGCACGAACGGATAGAGGCCTATTTTCGCGAACAGCAACCCTATCTGAAGGCGGATTTCAGGATAAACGACCTGATGGAGGCGATGGACGTCAACCGCACGGTCGCATCGTCGTTCATCAACAAAACATACGGCGTCAATTTCAACCGGTATGTCAACCGCTGGCGCGTCGGCGAACTGAAACGCCTGCTGTCGCTACCCGGAAACGAGAAGGAGAGCGCGGCAAGCCTGTATCAGCAGGCCGGTTTCGGCGAACTGAAACAGTATTACAGGGCAACTGCAAAGGAAAAATCGAACAAAATTTTTAACAATTAACAAATGAATCGGGAAGTCATTCAGTCATTGGCATTTGCCATCCCTGCGCTGTGCGCGCTGGCGTGCATGGCGTTCGTGCTCATCGACGCTTTTCATCCCGACAAAAACCGGCAGGAAAGACGCCTGCGGCTATTTATAGCGCTAACTTTCGCCGTTGCCGCTCTTTACTGGACGGGGCTGATGCTTCAAGTTTCCTTCCCGCGTGCGTTTATTCACTGTCAACCTGCATTCATCTTCACATTGATGATGAACCAGGTGTTGATATACCGTTTCGTCCATACGGTAACGTCAGTCCGGTCGCGCGACCGGTTCAGCCTGCTGCATATTGCATTGCCTGTCGCGCTCACTGCGTTCATGGCGGTAAGCGACTCGATCATTCCTTTCGAAAGACGGATAGCGATACTTTACAACGCGGGCGACAGCGACCCGATCCGTTGGCATGAAGCAATCTACCGGATGTCGGGCGTGGTGTTTGTGCTTTACCACGCCTTTTATCCGGTGCTGGGACTGCTGCGAATCCGCCGATACAGGCACGTGATTGTGAATTACTCGGCCAATACGCAACGTTCATCGCTTAACTGGCTTCGCATCACGCAATTGCTGACCCTGCTCACCATTCCCGTCCCGTTAGCCGGACTGCTGCTGAAGATGGAAATATTCAGTAGCTTCCGGCTATCCATACCGGGCGTGCTGCCAACCTTCTTCGTCTATCCGATACTGTGCTATAACCTGCTTTCTGACAATTTCGAACGCATGAAGCACGACGACGAGCGCGCGCCCGTCAAATCACCGGTCATCGACCCGAAACGTTTCGATAAATACCTGAAAGACAAGCGCCCCTACATGAACTCCAAAATACATATTACAGATATGGCTACCGCCCTGTATACCAACAACAAATATGTCTCCACCTATATAAACAGTACTTACGGAATGAGTTTCAGCCGTTTCATCAACCGTTGCCGGCTGGAGGAACTTGAACGCCTGCGCCGGTCGCCCCAGATGGCCGGTCGCGGCAATATGGAACTTGTCCTGATGGCCGGATTCAGCAACTACCGCAGCTACCTGCGCGTCAAAAAAGAAGAAGACAGGGAAAACAGGCTATAACCATGCCTACTATTTGGTCCAAGTGTAAATCACCGCGTCGCCCGCTTCTACATAAATAGTTGGTGTATAGTCGCGTACCGGCACAAGAACGCCGTCTTTCAACACTTTTTTTACTTTCTCGTCGGTATATAAAGTCAGTTGCATCGAACGCTGAAAGTCGCGGTTTACGATGACCAAAAACTGACGGTTCCCTTTTTCCAGCACTGAAACGATGGCGCCGCCGTCGCTTGTTTCCAATACTTTGACAGGTTCAGGCAATTTGTCGATGTACCGTGTTCCGGTTGGCCGTTGTTTGCCGGTATGGCAAACCGAGACAAGACGGGCGCCCAGAAAAACGCCCGAAAGAGCTTGTATCTCCTTATTAATCTGTCGGATATAGTCGAATACTTCGGTGCGTTTGAAATCCAAACCTATCGGTCCGCGATGAAAATCGGCATCGCGTCCCTGCTCTGGCGTCCAGTAGGTAAAATACTGTAATCCTTGCGCTCCATACGCCAAGTTACTGTATATCTGCAATTTTATTTGAGCCGCGTTAGGTATTGGGTATGAAAAGTGCGCAGTGGCAAGCGAGAAAGCCCAGAACGGTTTTCCCGCTTTACGCGCGGCACCCGAAATTATTTCAAGCCCATGATACCAGTTATCCTTCAAAAACAATTCGCCGTCTTTACGGTAGATGGGATAACAGTCGAACGAAATAAAAGGAACCGGTACTGTGCTGATAAACGAGTCAACATGCTGTGTATAAGGTTCATGTGTGGCGCCCATGGGCAACAGATTGATGTAGCAGTAATGATTGTTGTCGACCGACTGAATCTTCCTCACCCATGCGCCGAGCTCCTCAAACGACCCGATATGGGGTTCGTCAATAATGTGATAACCTGCCAATGCGGGATGTTTCATCAGACGGCGGGCCGACTTCTCGGGCTCTGATTTCAATTCGGGAAAAACAGGTTGCAGTTTAACGCCTGCCTTTTGTGCGGCGTCTAATGCTTTTTCGGCCTCTTCAATGCTTGAGAACGGCGTAAGACTAATGTTGATGCCGGCTTCTTTCAACTCTTTATACCGTTCCACGCTCGTTTCCGATTCCGGAATGCTCCACCAGGCCAGTATCGGAAATTCTCCCGTCGGCTCCAACCGCCCTTGCGCAAAGCCGCGGATGGAAAACGTGGAAATGACAATTATAAAGAAAAATATTTTTCTCATATCCATTACTTTATATTTTCGAAAAAGTTCAGCGTGGCCGCATGATACGCATCGGGCGATTCCCAACACTCGTGCAGATAGGTTATGTTGGCGAGGTTGCAAATGTCTCTGAACTGATTCAGCTTGTCTATCACGGCAGTGCGGACTTTCGGATTCCCGTTGACCGTCTCGAACGCGCGCATGTCTTTGGCGCCAACGACTTTAACGATCTCAAAGAAAGAATAGGTAATTGGAAGTCTGGCTATTTTCACGCGCTGTAAGACGTCGGTTTTGGATGCAACAGCCGCTTCTGCCCTGTCGAACAACTGCTCGTATTTTTCAGCAAGTGCTGCGCTCAAAAAGCCCTTTTCAAAATGGTCGTAAGGACGCTGATAAATACCGAGCGGCAGACCGGATTTCTCGAGCTCGCTGTGTATCGTCTTGATATACTCATCGATAAAAGGCGCAGCCTCTTCGTAATAACCTGTCAGAAAATCGTTCATCTCAGCCTCAACATCCACATCGGGATTCCATAATATTTTTGCTATTAAATAGGCTCGCAGGTTCTCAAACTCGCCATTTAAAGTACAGGGGTTGCCTTCGGGGAAATGGGCGACCACACCGTTACGGACAAAAAACTGCACGTTCGGCTGCAGGGTGTGCAAGTTCGGGAAAGGCATCAGGAAATGAGCAAAATTGGTCACATAATCCCACAACAGGATATTGTTCGACAGCTTACCCCATGCCTTGAGGTCTTCTTCAAAGGGTCCCTTATCACCATGGTTCAGGTTGACGCTTGTATCTTCCGTTTCGATTGGTTTGTGACGCAGACATTCGATCGTACAAAGCATGATGTTGACGTTTGGCTCAATCTTGATTTTATTAACCGGCGCCTTGCGGCTGTACCAGTATGCCAGCGTGGAGATGATTTTGTCGGGGAATTTTTTGGCTACTTCGTTGACAAAAGGGATGATTGAACCGCTCGGACTTTGCGCGGCATCGTCGAGCGCCTTGCATTTGTCGCACAGGCAATGTTTGCCGTTATCGTTCTGGCTGACTGACCAATATAACGCATCAGGCTTCGCTTTGATACGCTTGCCAAGGTTGTCAATAACGATTTGCAACACATCGGGATTAGTCAGGCATAACTGCTCGGGCGACCGTTTGCCGTCTATTAACGAGAAGTATTCGGGATGGTCATTGAAGTATTCTTTGGGGGGTAAAAGATTGTCGAAAGTATGCACAAAAAGCCCCCATTCGGGCTCGTTGTACTGCGCCTTGTGCCAATCGGCGAAGAACTGGTCGCGGTTCACGACGTGGTAGAAGTCATTGCGGAAAGTATTGACGGGTATTTGCGTGTCGTTCAGCCCGTTTTCAACGATCACTTTGGCAAGCGACGGATATTTCAACACATCGGGCGCATAGCAACGGTAACCAAGGTAGCCCTCGAAGAATGAGTAAACGCCATACAGCGTTCCTTTGCGCGAACCGCCAAGTATATACAATTTACCGTCATTGGTTTGAATGGTAAAACCATCGCGCTGCAAGTCGCCGGTGGCGTTTGGTAAAGCGCGATTAGTTGCGCCAATAACGACTTCGTGCCGTTGCGGCCCTTTGGCATCGGTTACGATTTCGAGCTTAACGGCGGGACAACTCAAAGCGATCAGGCGCTGAAATTCATCCGCTGCCTTCCGTTCCGTTTCAGTAGCATTTTCAGGTATGACAAGCGAGTACTTGCCTGAACTCAGGTCTATACGCTGCTCGCATGAAGTGAGCAAAAAGGCTAAGATAGATACAATTGCAATAAAAATGTGTTTCATAATTTTTAAAATTTAAAAAAATAATATGTGACAAAAGTATTGCTTTTTTTTATGACAGCCAAATTTTTTGTGGTTTTTTGCCAAGATAGTTTTCATTACTAATAAAAGATAGTTTTCATTACTAATAAAAAGAGTGAATGACCACGCGCCGGTGTTAATAATGAATTGAGCGCCCTAAAAAATCATAGATGTTTCATTTCCGAAATTTTTTTTTGGCCATTTGCTTTCCCTATTGAAAATTTCATATACCTTTGCGGCTTCAAGTTGAAATAATTTGCTTATACATTAATATATATATATGGACGAAAAAGAAAGCAACACGAAAAACAAAGTAAAGTACCTGTATGGCGCAGCCGTTCAGGGAATACAGGAGTTTATTTTTCAGACGAATAAACTCAAGGAGATAGTAGGAGCAAGCGAGCTGGTGGAGAAGATTTGTACTTCGGCGCTTGAGGAATTGATAGAAGAAATCTGTCAACCTCAGAAGTTTGAGGAAGGAAAACATGGCGAGACAATCGTAAAGGCAGCCGGAAATATCAAGCATATTTTCCCTGAAAAGTCGCTTTGCGAAGCGGTTGTCAAAAACTTCCCCCGAAAGCTCATGAATATGGCGCCCGGGATAACGATTAGCCAGGCGGTGGTTACGCTTGCTGCAAATGAGGGCGACTATGAAGCTCAATCCAACAAATTAGAAACACTTTTGCGGGCGCAACGCAACAAGGCTTCGCGCTCGATGTCATTGGGATTGATGGCAGTCAGCAGAGCCCCTTCCACCGGATTGCCCGCTGTTGAGGTACAGGATGGCGAACTGATTGATGCAGCTTCCAGTGAGAAATTAAAACATAGCACCGCCAAAGATTTGATAGAAAAGTCTATTGGAACCATTGAGAAAGGGAAAAAAATTGCGTATAACATTGACGATATCACCGACACGAACAACTGGATTGCCGTGATCCATGCCGACGGGAACGGTATGGGGAATATTTTTCAAAATATCGGGCGGAAAAAAGAAAACATGAAAAAGGTCTCCCCTGCGGTAAGTAGGATAACTGAATATGCTGCGAAACAGGCATTTAATACAGTTAAGGAAAGTTTCAGTGGCAAGAAGGCAATTCCTGTTCGTCCCGTTGTGTTGGGAGGCGACGATGTGACTTTGATATGCAGGGCTGATTTTGCCTTGGCGTATGCGAAAGCCTTGTTGGAACAATTCGAAGCTGCATCTAAAGGGAAACAAATCGAAGTAGCATCTGAAAGGACAAAAATCGAAGCAGCATTTGAAGGGACACAAGCTGCATCTGAAGTGAAAAAATTGGGTCTGAAAAATTTAGGATTGGAGTTTAACAATGAGAATGAAAAAGATAATTCCTTAAAGGCAGATATTGAAAAAGGTCTTACCGCTTGCGCCGGCATCGTATTTGTAAAGGCATCCTATCCTTTTCATTATGCGGCACATTTAGCTGAAAGTCTTTGCGTTAGAGCCAAAAAGGCAGCAAAAGGACTAGAAGATCCAAATGGTAAAGAGGATGCCGAGAAGCTCCCTCCTTCCTGTTTGATGTTTTATAAGGTTCAGGATAGTTTCGTCGAAGACTTTGATGAAATCGTTAATCGGAAACTGACGCCTCAATCTTTTCTTACATTCGAAAATGGCCCTTACTATTGCGGAGAAAGAGCAACAGCAACAGCGTTCGGCAATCAATGCAGTAACACGGTTGAAAAATTAATGAAAGATGTTGAAAGCCTTCGTAACGACAAGGAGGCAAAAGGCTTAAAGGCCAATTTAAGACAATGGATTGACTTGGTAATCAATAATGTAGGATTTGCAGATCAAAAAATGAAAAGAATAAGAAACGTTTCATCATTTGCAAAAACTTTCGTGGGTGAAAGTTTTGAATCTTTAAGTAATAAAAATAACGCAGCTAACAATAAAAATCCCATTCGCATCCCTTTTTACGATATGCTGACGTTGAGTTCAATCAATGTAACAACAAAACAACCTAAATAATAGGAGGTTAAGAAATGAATATAAAATATAAAATCACATTTTATTCCGATTGGCATTGCGGTTCAGGCTTATCATCTGGCGCCGATATGGATTTGTTGGTAATCAAAGATCGGGATAAACTCCCCTTCGTACCCGGAAAAACAATCAAGGGACTGCTGCGGGAGGCTGTGGAAGAAATAAACGAATTATCGTCTGCAGGATTCGGAAAAGAGATAGAAAAGGTTTTTGGCCCGAACAATTTAACGGAAACGGCCAAACAGGTAAGCGCTTCCGGTTCGGAAGAACAGATAAATCAGACGAACGCTTCCAGTTCGGAAGAACAGATAAATCAGGCGAACACTTCCGATTCAACAACGAAAACCGAACAGGGACGCTGCTTTTTCACCAATGCAAGTATAGAAAAAAGTCTGGGGCAAGCAATCAAAGACGCGAAACTGCAATCTTACTTGTTTCGAACGATTGCTGCAACGGCATTAGATGAAAACGGAGTAGCCAAAGAACATAGTCTGAGGAAAATAGAAGCGACTATCCCCTGCGAACTGGAAGGTGAGATATTGGATGTCCCTGAAGATTATGTTCGAGATACTGACAGTAAGGAAGTCAAAATGGGGGAAATACTTAAAAACGGGCTGAAGTTCATCAAACGGCTCGGTCAGAACCGAAACAGGGGATTAGGCAGGTGTTCTTTTGAAATCATACCAAACAAAAAGGAGGCGATCAATGAAAACAATTAAATTCAAATGTAAACTGCTGACAGATGTCATATTAAATCAGCGGGCTGCGACCGAAGGCAATCAACAAAGCCTGGATTTTATTCCCGGCAGCAACTTTCTGGGAATAGCGGCGAGTAGTCTGTATTTAAACGATATTGATGACGTACAGAAAAAAAACTGCTGGGAAATTTTTCATAGCGGAAAAGTCCGTTTTGGAGATGCACATCCGTTCAATGTTAAAATAGACGAGAAAGATGATGCTGTCGAAAAAGCACACATACGTTCGTTACGTGTACCGGCATCCTTGTATAAACCTAAACTATCCAATAGAGAGGGATTATATATTCATCATGAAGTGACCGATCCCGAAAACACTGATTTTAAAAACTTCCAGCCCAAACAGTGCCGAACCGGATTCTATGTTTTCGAAAAAGCAAACACCGCAGAAAATGGTGAGGTAACGGGTTGTGGTTTTGAAGTCAAGGTAGAAAAGTCGTTTGCGATAAAATCCGCTTATGACAGGGAAAAACGCCGCTCAAAAGACCAGATGATGTATGGATATGAATCATTGTTGCCAGATAGTACATGGATTTTTGAAGTAACAATGGATGATGACATGCCGTATGAAGAGGAAATCAAAACAGCCCTGACAGGCAAGAGGCGCATCGGACGTTCGCGCACTGCGCAGTATGGACTGGTAGAGATTGAAGAGATGCCCGATGCAATCACGGACGTCGACACATTCGACATTTCGGAAAAAGATTTTGTGCTGGTTTATGCCGACGCCCGTTTGATTTTTTTAGATGATTACGGACTGCCGACTTTTCAGCCAAAAGCCGAAGATTTGGGCATTAAGGGTGGCATGATAGATTGGGAAAAATCGCAAATCCGCACGTTTCAATATGCCCCATGGAATTTCAAACGCCAGGCGCGGGATACCGACCGTTGCGGCATTGAGAAAGGAAGTGTTTTTTATGTCGCGCGCAAAAGTGAAACGGAAAAGATCGAATATTCGGGCAATGGTTTTGTCGGTAAATACCAGAATGAAGGCTTCGGGAAGGTCGTTGTCAACCCTTACTTTTTGAGTGCAAAAAGTGGCGTTGAAGCGAATGGACTGGCTGCCTATCAATTAATCTCAGAAAAGCAAAGGGAAAAAATGGATATAACAGCCGATGGAATGGATGCTTGTAGTTCGATGCGTGAAAAGAACCTAGTTGAGGCTAAAAAAGAAGACCCGCGCAACAGCGACCTTTTCAAGTTTCTCAAAGAAAGGGAAAAAGAAGACGGGCTTATCCAGGGGGTATACGCGCTGGTAAATAAATATGTAACTGATCACGGCGATAAATTCAAAGATGATATTTTCGCTTCGCAATGGGGAAATATCCGAAAAATAGCCATGCAGTATGATAAGAAAACAGATTTGGAAAAAGAACTGTTTACAAAAACTAAAACCAAAAATGACAAGATTGTTCCTGATGCCTACTTGACACATGGTGTGGCTGAGGGCAAGTGGAATGAAAGTAAACATCGTGAAAATTTTAAAGAATTCTTTGATTCCAAGTCGTTGACCGACGAGAATGTGCAATTGGTATTAATCAATCTGGCGGCTGAAATGGCTAAAATATGCAGTAAAAAATAAGGAGGACATAGAAAATGGAAAACGAAGACAAGAAAACAAGATATGCCTATCGCTTTTTAGCACGGGTTGTAATCGAAGCGACTACACCCATGTCAATCGGTTCGGGCGAAAAAGATATTAAGAGCGATCATCTGGTTGCCCGCGATGTGAACGGATTGCCATACATCCCCGGTACGGCCATTGCCGGCATAGTCCGTCATGCGATTGGAAAAGATAAAGCAGAAAAATTCTTCGGCTTTGACATGACCGAAGCAGAAAAAGAGAAAAGAAAAAACCAGGATGAAAAACGGGGCGGCAAAAAAGGACAGGAAGAGAGTTTGGGAGAGGGCTCAAAAGTAATTTTTTCATCTGCGCATCTTGTGATGGACAAGTCGGGTGACGTGGTAGTAGAGGGGCTTTTACCAAAAGATTTCAACAACGAATACTTAAAGAATTTCCGTCATTTACCGATACGCCAACACGTCCGTATTTCTGAAAAAGGCACAACAGCCGAAAAAGGCAAATTTGATGAAGAAGTCGTTTATAAAGGCGCACGGTTCTGTTTTGAGATCGAAATGCTTACTGAAAAAGACGAAACAACCTTTTTTGACGAAATACTTTCACTTTTGGCATCCGACACGTTAAGTATTGGTTCGGGGACCCGTTCGGGACATGGCGAATTCGTAATCGCAAAAAACAAGGTAGTTGACGGTGAAGGAAACGAGCAGGAAGAATGTCTGTGCAAGAAAAAGATACTTGATTTGAGCAAAGCGGACGAATTGCTTCTTTATATCAATAAAACATCTTCATTAAATGATCCGTTTTGGGCGAATGTAGCAGCGCGATTTAATCCCGTGGAAAAGCCAAACGGCTGGATTTCTTACGAACTCAATTTACAGCCCGAAGACTTTTTCCTGTTCGGTTCAGGCTTTGGAAATGAAAATGCAGACATGTCGCCTGTTACAGAGGTTTTTGTTGACTGGTCGGGCGAAGCACCCAAAATGACAACAGATTGTATCCTGATTCCCGGGAGTTCGGTGAAAGGAGCCTTGTCGCACAGAGTAGCGTATCACTATAATAAACTTACTGGTGTTTATGCTGATAAAATTGCTGAAATCCTGAAAAATGATGAAAACCTGAAAAAAGCGAATAATGGAGAACTTCCGTCAAAGGATGATATTATTAAGAAATTTAAAAATTATGTCGGAGAAAATAACAAAGCTGTAAGAGCCTTGTTTGGGTATGCTATCAGCGACAAGGAAGTACAGAGAGGGAATGTCATCATTTCCGACATGATTGAACATGAATTAATGGCCGATAAAAGGAAGGTTCTCAACCATGTCGCCATTGACCGCTTTACCGGTGGCGCCATTGATAGTGCGTTGTTTTCGGAAGAGGTTGTCTACGGGGAGAATGATACCTATACGTTGCCCATCAAAGTCTGCATGACCGATGAAGTGACAACAGACAAAACCATCCTTCCTTCTTTTGAAAATGCTTTGCGCGACCTTGCAACCGGAAGGCTTCCATTGGGTGGCGGCACAAACAGGGGACATGGTTGTTTCAATGGTACAATAAAAAAAGAAACAGTCGAATTAGATTTAAAATTAATAAAAACAATAGAACAGCAATCAAATGAACAGAACAAATAAAGAAGAAGATACCTCAAAATGTCAGAGAACTATCAATATACAGGACATTCCCAAAGTCTCTATACAGGACAATACCAAAGTCATTGAATATATTGGTTATCTTTGGTTGAGCAACAGTCAGACCCCGATTGAATATCATAATCCATCGGAAATAAGCACGTCTATGGAAAATATTGCCGACGACAGTAATCCGTTTATTGTCGAAGGTCAGTTGTACAGCAAGGATGCGAATAAATCGTACAGCATCAAATATGTGGATGGCAGACACATCGTTGTGGAATATGATTTGAATCGGATTCCCGGCGATTGGGAGAGCGACGAGAAAGATGATTTGAAAAAATTTATACCCAATCGTTTAAAGGCATCCAAAATTGTATTTCGACAATATTGGGAACTTCGGGTAGATGAGTTTTGCGGGAAGGATGATTCTTGCGAAGGGATGCAGGTTTACCAGCCTGCGGCGTTCGTATTTGTAGGATTTGAATATGAACAAAAAATTAAGGAGGTAAAACAATGATAAAAGCAGCATATAATTTTGTTCCGGTTTCGCCAAACCAGAAATATTATTCACCCGCCTGGGCCAATGAGGTATCGCATGACATCCCTTTTTCGGATGGCGTTTCCGGTGAGATAAACCTTACACTTACTGCAAATACTGCAATTTTTGTAAAAGGGCCTGACGGAAAGTTCGTCAATATGAACGAACAAATGTATTTTATTCCAGGAACGACCATCAAGGGGTGCGTGCGCTCGGTACTCGAAATTCTGAGTTTCGGACATTTGAACGAAGATCGCGTAAAAGATGAGGTTTTTTCGTTCCGCGACTTATCTGACATGCAAGGGTATATGGCAAAAATGCTTAATAATGTTCGTTGCGGTTGGCTATCAATTAATGGGGAAAGAGGCGTAATCTTTGATTGTGGAAAACCGGGATACATTCGCCATGATGATTTAAGTGGAATTAACCCATCATACACAAGCAATAAATTTAGAAATGCAACTAATGCGATTGAAAAATATAAAATTTGTGGCTCATCCTATATAACTGCCGATTTTAATTCGTTTACACTTCCCAATAAGAGGGCAGTGGATAATAGGAAATTTTATCAAAAGGCTACTAATGAAGGAAAAGAGGGGACGGTTGTATTTACGGGGTTTTTTGGAAGAAAAAAATCAGAATTTATATTCTTCACTTCCTCAGACTCTAAAGTGGTAAACGTACCAAGCGATGTTTTGAGTAATTTTAAAAAATTATATCCGGAATTTAGTGAGCTACCGAATAACCCTCCTATACCTAATGGTATTCCTGTTTTTTATACAGCAGAAGAGGGCAAGGCTAAAACTATGGGACTTAATTTATTACACAAATATTATGCGAAAAACTCCATACGTCAGGCCATTCCTGACAAACTAAAAGGGAACGATATGGACATGGCTGACGTGATGTTTGGTTCAATCAAACATAATTTAAAGGGAAGAGTTCAGTTTGGAAAGGCAATCATGACAGAAGGAGAACTATTACAAACTGGCGAAACGATCAATGCGGTTTTAGGATCTCCAAAAGCATCTTTTTATCCGACATATTTAAAGAGTGGCACTTGGGATTCAGATAATTTAATTATCTCAGGAAGGAAAAGATACCCGATAAAACCGAGATATGATGTCAGTCCGTTTATTTCAAACGACAATGAAAAAACGCAAACACAACTTTATCCCATAAAGGAAGATGCAAAATTTAAATGTAAGGTAAGATTTCACAACTTGAAAGAGGTGGAGTTGGGAGCATTACTATCGGCGATTACATTTCACGGACGCGAAGCAACATGTAAACATTCAATCGGCCAGGCAAAAGCATTGGGTTATGGTAGCGTTTCGGTAGAGATAAACAGTATTTCTACTGACAATGACAAAAATTCCAAGGAAGAGTATCTTGAAAAGTTCAAAACAGAAATGACCAAACGTGTGCCGAATTGGGAAAATAGTGAAGAGTTGAAAGAGTTATTTGCCATGGCTGAAGGCTTTACAGATGACAGTATTATTGATATTTTCACAAGTATGCTTTTGGGGATGAAAGAAAAAGTTGAAATCGACCCAATCGCAGATACTTGTAAATACAAATCGAAATCAACAACTACCCCAGAAGTAAATAGTGACCAGTTTCGTGAAGCGCGAATAGACGTTTCAAAAGGACGCGACAGTTTTCGGCCTTTTTCCAAAATTAAAGAAGACCCACGTGCAACATCCCCTACAGCCGTGACCCCTCCTGCCGGACAAAATCAGCCAAGGAGTAATCACGATAATAGGGGGAATTACAGCAACAGGAGCGGGTATCACGGAACCGGCGGACATGGTAACAGAGACAATCGTAACAACAGTGGCGGATATGAAAACAGAGACAATCGTCACAACAGTGGTGGATATGGTAACAGAGACAATCGTTTCAACAGTGGCGGATATGAAAACAGAGACAATCGTCACAACAGTGGTGGATATGGTAACAGAGACAATCAGATCGAAGCGAGTGTAGAACCGGAAATTCAACAATCAAGAGAAATTGCCCGTCCAGTCAGTCAAAAAGAAATATTGGCTGTTGTGACACTCTGCGACAACAGAGGAGGGATACAGGTAAAACTAAAGGACAGTAACGATGATAAATCCAAAACGCTCAGTTATGAACTACATCAAAGGACAAAAGTAAAACTCCTAAAAAAAGGTGATACAGTGTCTGTCAAGCAATCATCGAATGACAGAACGAAATTAATTTTTATTAAAAAGAAAGAACAATAATAATCAAACATTTACAAACAATTATCAAATGGCAAAAGTACACATTACATTAGTGGGCGGACAGCCGCCACCGGTTTACATCGGAATAGACGATTCAAAACCAGACAGCATAATATATATCTGTTCTGACACTTCAAAAAAGGAAGCAGAACGTATGAAAAGTGAATTTTTTAGTCTCGTTCCGTCTGAAATCATAGAAGCTCACCCTGTTGATTTTAACGAAATATTTTTATTGGCAGAGGAATTAGTTGAAAAATTTGACGCAGACGAACTGATAGTTAACGTAACAAGCGGGACGAAGCCGTGGTCTTTGATTTTTTTCAAAGTGTTTTCACGGCATCCCAATTGTAACATCATATTTATCGACCAAAACAATTATGTTTGGAGTTTTAGTGGGAAAAAGAAATATATGGTTGAATTCAATATGGATATACATTTAAAACTATATGGAAATTGCATCGAAAACAATTATAAAGAATTTTCAGCCTTTACAGAAGAAGATAAAGAGATTGCTGCTGAAATTGAGAATATCAGAAGATCGAATTATAAGGATTTTAACTCGTTGACAATATTAAGCACCACCCAGTCAAATATTCTGCATAATTATAATTTGGGAATATTTCGGGGTGATTCAAGTTTCCCATACATTGAGTGGGAAAAGCCGAAAAATAAAAATCAAGATGGGTCTGTTTTAATGGTTATGTATAGTAGAAATGGGGAAAAAGAATATGAACTGAAATCTCCGCATGTGGTAGACTTAGTTTTTAATTCTGGCTGGTTCGAACTAAAAATTGCAATAATTCTAAGCAAGTGGAAAAAATCGAAAGAAATTCGCATGAATTGTCGCTTCCCCTTTCGCCAAGGAATTGACAAAAATGAAGTTGACATTATTATTAACACCGGTAATAAATTATTATTTGTTGAATGTAAAACCCAAATATCTCAACCGACGGATATTGATAAATTTCATAGTGTGGTAAAAGGATACGGAGGAATGGGAAGTAAAGCGCTATTTGTAACCGATGCCACCATGAACGATATGGCAAAAAACAAATGCAATGAATATGACATTTTAACATTTTCATTAAAAGACAAGGATAATAGACCGGTAGATTTAAATCTACTATACGACATGCTTGACGCCGAAATATTAAAAATCAATAAAAGATAAACATCCATATCATGCTAATCAACCTCACCAACCACCCCTCGTCCGCATGGGGAGAAGAGCAGCGGAACGCCGCCATTCAACAGTTTGGCGCTATTGAGGATATGTGTTTTCCGAATATTCCTCCCGATAGCGATACGAAAGAAGTCGAAGCGCTTGCGGCGGCTAAATATGCGGAAATAAAGTTGAAAGAAGCTGAACTCGGCGAAAAACCGGTGATTCATGTGGCAGGCGAACAAGTGTACTGCTTTCTGTTGATACAACTGCTGCTGAAAGACGGTTTTCGTTGCATCACTTCGACTACGGAGCGCGACGAAAACAAGGTGTTTCATTTTAAAAGATTCAGAAGATACAAGTTGTTGTCGTTAAAAAAAACGATGAAGAAGAATAATATTCAGCTATGGGGTGTTGCAACGCTTGTTTCCATCACGGTGTTATCATTGGTTCTGGATTATGCGTTTAGGCGTTGTGAAGAAGTAAAGTGCCTGGATTTCGTGTGGATTTGTTTAATTTCAGCTTTTGTCCTGTCGTCGATATTGTTGATACTTTCATTAGTTTCCAACTATGCGTATATCAATCCGAAAGAAAAGAAAATGACCGTTCAGAAAAAACTAAAACTTTTAATTGAGAACTCCTTTTCGGGAAGTATTTTAGATATATCCTTTATTATTTATTTCATATTGAGCTGCGAATGGATACCGAACGCCCTGATGAATTATGCCCATGACGGACAGTTTTGGCATGAGCCTGTTATATACATTGGTTTTTTTGTGGTGGCAATCATTACAAAACCGTTTTATAGTGTGAATAACAGCGATGTCGCTGCGTCGGATAGAAAGGTTTTGGTGACCGGTATGTCCAGTCCAAGCTATTCAGGCGCTGATGGTTTTTCCAATTTAAGACCACTACTTTTACCCTTTGGTAAATATAAGAATATTGAAAAAGTAGTGATCCTGCTATCGACCTTGATAACCGATAAGGCAGACAAAATTTGCGCGGGCGTTGATGAAAGCCACGAACTGTATAGTTACTTCCGTGAATATAAAAAGGCAATCATCGATGAAGATAAAAATAAGAATTACACGAAGGTTGAAGTCAATAAGGATAACTACAATGACATTATTGAGGCTTTAAGCAAACTGATAAAAAGTTGCGTAAAACAACTATATCCCGATTATGGAGATTTTCGTGTTATTATTTCAAATTTTGTTGATTATAACAACTTTAAAAAATGTCAGGAGGAACTTCGCGATCAAATGTTATCGATCCAAAGGACGTATAAGGATGAGGAAATTCTCGTCAATATAACGTCGGGTACTTCCACCGTCGCAGGAGTAATGACGATAAATGCCATCAAAGGGAACAGAGGACTTGTTTATACAACACAGCCAATTGATAAATCAAAATTGGAAGAATTTAATCCCGATGTGTTGCTTTTCAATGAATATATTGATGTGCTTAACGACGAATTAAAAGATAAACAGTTAGATAAATAGGAATCATTGCTTCGTGCCATCGCCCGAAGCAATGACGGAGAAATTTTTATCCCGTCCGTGTGTGTAATATCAAAAATTTCATCTATTTTTGCAGTCAGTAATCAACAGAGAAAAAACAATGGAAGTTATCAATCATGCTTTAAACGAACTGATTCCCGTTGCCGATGAATTATTCGATATGGAAATTCCGATATTAGGAGAAGTATCCGCCGGATTTCCGTCGGAAGCGTTCAACTATATGGAAGAGGGTATTGATTTCAATAAATTGCTGGTAAACAAGAAAGAATCTACTTTTTGCCTGATAGCCGGAGGCGACAGCCAGAGCGGCGACGGGATTTTTAAAGGCGATTTGCTGGTAATCGACAAGCTGGCGGAGCCTTATGAAAATTCGATTCTCGTTTTTTCGATCGACGGCGAATTTACGTTGAAACGCCTCAAATACGGTGTCGGTTATATTGAACTGGTTTCGTCGAATCCCAATTTCCCTTCTACCGTCTTACGCGAGGGACAGGAGCTTCGACGTTGGGGAGTACTGAAATATGCCATAAAAAAGTTCTAACCATGTACGCATTAGTAGATTGTAATAATTTTTTTGTGAGTTGTCAAAGGGTATTCGACTCGTCGCTCGACGGCAAACCGGTGATTGTGCTGTCGAACAACGACGGATGCGCCATTGCCCGAAGCAACGAAGCAAAAGCGCTGGGCATAAAAATGGGCGCTAATTTCTTTGAGATTGAAGATGTCGTAAAAAAACACGACGTGCAGGTTTTTTCGACGAACTTCGTGCTGTATGCCGACATGTCGTTGCGTGTAAAAGGATTACTCACCCAATTTTGCCCCTTGATAGAAGACTATTCGATCGACGAGAATTTTCTTGATTTTAAGGGATTTGACCATATTGATTTGAGAGAACACTGTATCAAGATTGCCCAAACGGTAAAACAGGGAACGGGAATACCCGTCAGTGTTGGCGTAGCTCCCACAAAAACGCTGGCAAAGGTTGCCAATAAATACGCAAAAAAGTACTCCGGTTACAAAAGCGTGTGTTTGATTGATACAGAAGAAAAACGCTGTAAAGCGTTGAAAATTTTTGAAATTGGCGACGTGTGGGGCATCGGCAGACGACATACCAAACGACTGACCGCCTTGGGTGTCAATACTGCTTACGATTTTACGCAACTGTCGCATGCTTGGGTGCGGAAAAATATGACAGTTGTCGGCGAGCGTACGTGGAGCGAGTTGTGCGGTATGCCCTGTATTAGCATGGAATATGTGCCGCCCGTTAAACAATCGATCATGGTTTCGCGGTCGTTCGGTAAGATGATCGCTGATTATACCACGATCAGCGAAGCGGTTGCCACTTATACAAGCATGGCGGCTGCGAAATTGCGCAAACAAAAAACGTGCGCAAAGTCGTTGCTTGTTTTTGTGGATTCGAACCCTTTCCGCGAAGATTTGGAGCAATATAGTCAGCACATAATCATCCGTTTACCCGTCGCAAGCCAATCGACGCAGGAATTGATCAAGTTTGCGCGTGAAGGATTGGAGAAGATTTTCCGTCCAAAAATTCTCTATAAAAAAGCAGGCGTGATGCTCATGGATATTTATTCCGAAAAAATCGTTCAAGGCAATCTGTTTGATACCATTGACCGGAATAAACATCACAATTTAATGGTTGTCATGGACAAAGTAAACGATTATTACGGACGAAACACCTTGAAAATTGCGGCTATGGGCGACGGGAAAGCATGGAATATAAAGCAGGAACGGCTATCGCCCTGCTATACTACGAGGTTGTCGGATTTTCCAAAAACCAATTGAAATGTGTTTCTACAATTCATACAGTAAGAGGGCTTTGGACTTGGCTAACCGGTACGGACGGAAAACCGATATCATTGAAATCGTACAGGAAATTCTGGACGAGCAGTATAAAATTACGGCTTTCACGCATCCTGTTTGTCCTATAATTACTAAAAGCCCTGACATCCAGCTCGCCCGTTGGGGTCTGATACCGGCTTGGGTGAAAACCAGCGAGGATGCGGCGAAAATTAGAAAAATGAATTTGAACGCACGCTCGGAAACGGCTTTCGAACTGCCGTCGTTCCGCGTCCCAATCCTCAAAAGGCGTTGCCTGATTCCCAGTACAGGTTATTTTGAATTTCAGCATACAGGGAAAAATGTGACGCCACATTATATATTTGTACGCGAAGAAGCGATTTTTTCGCTTGGAGGGATCGTTGAGCTATTGCAAAATCCGTCTACACGCGAAACAGAACAATC
>Ga0082212_10004731_pt1 | contig 18774 bp, 11 predicted proteins | sample TergutNt197P3_FD_71548 | JGI IMG/M metagenome (GOLD analysis project Ga0082212, IMG submission 71548) | Neocapritermes taracua P3 segment gut microbial communities from Petit-Saut dam, French Guiana - Nt197 P3 | ecosystem: Host-associated > Arthropoda: Insects > Digestive system > Gut ...
AATTCATAGTCAATAATTTTTTAGGTTTTCCTGACATCAGGAAAACCTATTTCGCTTTCATTTTTTCGCGGTTTCGATGGCATCTCAACCGTTTTTTGAACATCGGGAAAATGGTTCGCGATTTCAAATCCGCTGTTTCGGCAAGCGAGCATGGCGCGGTCGATGACCTTTGAAAAATTTTCCCATTTTGCATAGCCAAGCACAGGCGCAAGCTCACGCGCCGGCTAATATTCGCTACCATCCGTGCGGATAATTTTTATATCCTCGAACCGTTTATTTTATTTTATTTTATATTCCGTTGCTTTTAATTCGCTCATTTTTTATTCCTCCACTTTTTTCGGTTTGCGTCCCGGCTTAATCGGCTGCCGAAACGGAAAAATGCTTGTTGGTGCTGCCGTCCCAAAGCCGCCGTTGGCGTCAGCTCCGACCCGCTATCGCCGGTCTATCTGTTGACGAAATCGCTCCAATAACATAACTTTGTACATCAGGTTTTCATGATCGGTCATTGTTCACACCTCGTCATAATACTCAATAGCCCAGTCCTTAATGGCCTCGAACTGCTTCGTGTATCTAGGGTTTATCTTAAGGCCGTCGAAACTTTCGCCATGAGAAAAATAATATCCGCTCAGCCCTTCAATTAGCGACTGTTCGTCAATATTGTCAAAATCGCCAAGCATGTCGTTGAACGTCTGATTGGCCGACGTGCACAGCACGTCGCCGAAGCGGACGTAGTCTATGCCGTCAAACGTGCTGACGAGGCAGTAGTTTACGTTGTCGTATTCCCCGTGCTCCTTTGCGTACACGTCGATGCGCTTTTCCCGCATGTACCCGCCGAACAGCTCTAAGAACTCAAGAGCGGACGTGTGCCGCAGGATTAAGTCTTTGCCGCCGACGACAGCCATGTGCCAAGCGCGCGTTGTCAAAAAATCGTTTCTCGTTTGCGATGTCATCAAAACCCACCTTCCAGTTTGATTTTATATGCCGCAGCTCTTTTTTTCAACAGTTTTTTGAGCCCACCGCTTTTCTGCCTACAGGCCAATGCCTGAACCTCTTTTGCCTACCCCTATGCTGGCTATCCTTGCCCTTAAGTCGTCGCCGTGCGGCTTTGCGCCGCCCGTGCGGCCTTTTAGCCTGTTAAGGGCTGTCGCCTGGCTGCACGTCGCCTTGCTGGGGGCGATGCGCTGCATGGCAGGCGGTTTGGCGGCGTTCTGCAGTTTCTGAAACCACGCTTCGGCTAGACAGCCGACTTTGTTCCCAATAGTTTCGCTGCATTCGCAAAAATCCGGGTCGCAGGGTACAAGCGTGATAACAGCTGATGCCCACTTTCTCTGTTTGCGGAGCTGAAAATGGTTTGTTTGCCGTATTCAAAGTGGAGGACGGTATTAATGATGTCCGGCCCAAGGTTGAAGAGTTTTCAAAAGTAGATTCGGAAAATATATTGTATACAATTTGGGAAAAAGAAGACGAGCATTAATGAAGCTTAGATTTCTTCCTTTCTTCCAGAAGCACGGAAACGACGTACAGCGCCAGCGCAGCCCATATAAACAAGAAAGTCACAAGCTTGTCAGGCGTGACGGTCTCACCCATCAGCAAGCCGCAGCAAAGGGACAGGGTGGGGGCGATGTACTGCATGAACCCAATCATGACATAGGGCAGTCTGACAACGCCAAAAGTGTACAGCATCATAGGCAGAGCCGTTATTATCCCTGCGCAGATGAACAAAACATGGTCAACAGGCGGGCTGGCGGCGAGAGCCGCCCCCATTGGGGAAATAAACAAAATTGCCGCAGTCAGAGGGAGCATCATGATGGTTTCTGCAGATATGCTCAGTACGCTTTCCACCTGCACGATTTTCTTCAGGGCGCCGTATATTGCGAACAAAAATGACAGCACCACTGATATCAACGGGAACTGCCCATACTGCAGTACGCTCACAGCCACGCCGGAAAACGCCAGCAGCATGGCGGCAAGCATTAGCGGAGTGAGCTTCTCCTTGAACACGACAACCCCCAATGCAAATACCACAAACGGCGCCATGTAGTAGCCAAGGCTCGTGTCAAGCACGTGACCGGTCTCAACGGCGTATATGAACACGCCCCAATCCCCAAACAGAAAAAGCATGGCAGGCGCTAAGAACTTCATTTTCTGCCGGTTGAGAAAAAGGGACTTCAGCTCAGGAAGCCGATGAGTGAAGGCCAGTATGCCCGCAGCGAACACCGCCGCCCAAATAATCCGCAAGCAAAGGGTCAGCATTGGGTTTATATGCGTCATCAAGCCTAGGTATAGGGGCTGCACACCCCATATGACGTAGCAGGACAGTGCTGACAGCACTCGCTTTTTTTCCATTGTGCACCGCCTTTTGTTATTTGCAAATGAATGAAGTCATTTGTCATGCCGTTATTCTATCACCTTTGAGCCTGTTTCACAAGAGGAGTTTTCACCAACTGCAAATGTTGAACATTTTTGCGGATATAGCCGTTGCAATTTAGCGGTTGATATGATATGCTCGCCGTGGGGCAGCGGCTATTATGCCGAGCAGGAGGGCGGCTATTTGGAAAGAAGCAGAATCACGTTTATTGATGCCGAGGTCGACTTTGGCAGCAAAAAAGTTAGGGACATCGGTGCAGTCAAATGGGACGGGCAGGAGTTCCATTCCGGCTCAACGCGGGCTTTTTCTGATTTTTTGCGTGGAAGCGCCTGCGTCTGCGGCCACAACATCTTCAAGCACGATCTGAAGCATCTCGAAAAAGAGCTAGCGGGCTGCGGCGTGAGGCATTATATCGACACGCTTTATTTGTCGCCGCTCATGTTCCCGAAAAAGCCTTACCACCGCTTGGTCAAAGACGACAAGCTTGCGGCGAGCGACCTGAACAACCCACTGAGCGACGCCAAGAAAGCCCGCGATTTGTTCTGCGACGAGATAGCGGCGCTTGAGCGCCTTCCACGGCAGCAGCAGCTCATTTACAGCAGCTTGCTTGGCAGACACGATGAATTCAAGGACTTTTTCAGGTATGCAGGCTGCGAAAAACCGACGCTGGGCGTGGCTGGGCTGATCAGGGAGTTTTTTGCCGGCAGGATATGCGAAAACGCACCGATTGAAAAGCTGGTGGAAAAATGCCCTGTGGAACTTGCATACGCGCTAAGCCAGATAACGGTCATCAACCATGATTCGGCAACACCACCGTGGGTGCTAAAGAACTATCCGAGGACAGAGACCGCCCTGCATTTTTTAAGGGGCCGGAGTTGCCGATCCTGCAGATATTGCAGGGAGTTATTGGACGAGGACCGGGCGCTCATGCGTTTTTTCCACTACAAAGAATTCAAAGAATACGAAGGTGCACCGCTTCAGAAGTCTGCCGTGGCGGCGGCTGTTGGCGGCAAATCGGTGCTTGCCGTATTTCCCACAGGCGGCGGCAAGTCGATAACGTTCCAGCTGCCGGCCCTAATGGCCGGCGCATGCGAAAAGGGCTTGACGGTGGTGATCTCGCCCCTGCAGTCGCTGATGAAAGACCAGACGGACAACCTTGAAAACCAGCACAACATAACGGAGGCGGTTACAATCAACGGCTCCCTGGATCCGCTTGAGCGCGCCAAGGCGTTCGACAGGGTGGAGAGCGGCGCCGCCAGCATACTGTACATATCGCCGGAATCGCTCCGCAGCAGGTCGATCGAAAGCCTGTTGCTGAAAAGGAACGTGGTCAGGTTCGTAGTCGACGAGGCCCACTGCTTCTCGTCATGGGGACATGATTTCCGTGTGGACTACCTGTACATCGGCGATTTCATAAAAAACTTGCAGGAAAAGAAGGCTAGGCCTCAGAACATCCCAGTGTCGTGCTTTACAGCCACGGCGAAGCAGAGGGTGATAGCAGACATAAGGGGGTATTTTAAAGAAAAGCTGTCGCTTGAACTCGAAGTATTCAGAGCCGGCACGGCGCGGCCAAACTTGAGCTACCATATTTTCAAGGAAGAAAGCAGCGACGGCAAATACATGAAGCTGCGCATGCTGCTTGAATACAGCAGTTGCCCGTCCATCGTGTACGTTTCCCGCATAAGGCATGCGGAGCTGCTTGCGGCAAAGCTGACAGAGGACGGCTGCCCGGCAAAGCCTTACCACGGCCAGATGGACAAGCGGCTGCGCGTAGCGAACCAAGACGAGTTCATGAGCGGGGCAGTGAAGACTATAGTTGCAACGACGGCATTTGGGATGGGGGTCGACAAAAGGGACGTGGGCATGGTCGTTCACTACGACATATCGGATTCCCTCGAGAACTACGTGCAGGAAGCGGGGCGGGCAGGGCGCGATGAGAAAATCAAAGCAGACTGCTTCGTGCTGTTCAACGACGACGATTTGAACAAGCACTTTAATCTGCTGAACCAGACCCGGATATCAAGGAACGAGATTCAGCAGGTATGGATGGCAGTGAAAGAATTGACGAAAATCAGGGCGGCGGTGTCCCAGTCAGCACTGGAAATCGCAAGGAAGTCCGGCTGGGACGATTCTGTGCACGACATTGAAACACGGATCAAGACAGCGGTAAGCGCACTGGAACAGTCGGGTTTTGTGAAGCGCGGCCAAAACATGCCGAGGATATTTGCAGACAGCATCTTGGTGAACAACATGGAAGAAGCCCGGGCGAGGATTGACAGGTCCGCAAGGTTTGATAACGCTTCGCGCCAGCAGGCTGTCCGCATCATCAAGAGCCTCATCTCGGCCAAGAGCAAAGCCCGGGGCGACGAGGAGGAGGGCGAGGCCCGAGTCGACTACATATCTGACAGGCTCGGGATAGTCAAGGAGGACGTGATTAGGGTCATTGGGCTCCTCCGGGAGGAAAGGATTCTTGCAGACGCAAAAGACCTGACCTGCTTCATAAAAAAAGGCGAAAAAACCAACCGCTCGAAAGCCATTCTTTCCATGCATATGAACATCGAGAACTTCCTTTTCGAGTATCTTGACGATAGCGAGCGCACATACAGCATAAAGGAAATGAACGAAGCCCTGCACGAGAGGTTTCCGGGCACTTCCATTAAACAGCTCAAAACCGTGCTCAACTACTTTGCCATTAAGCGCATGTTCAAACGGATGCAGGGGGACGACAACAACTACGTGACGCTGAGGCCGTACTTTTCGCTTGCGGAAATCAGGTCAAAAAGCGGCAAGAGGCACAGAGTTGCTGCATTTGTCATAGATTACCTGTATGCAAAAATCCTTGGCAAACAGAAGCAAGAAGAAATTGCCGTCAATTTTTCCGTGCTTGAGCTTAAAGATGAGTTCGATCACAACCTGCTCGGCGAAAAAGCCAGGGCAGAGGAAATTGAGGACGCTCTGTACTACCTGCTCAAAATCGACGCCATAAAAATCGAGGGCGGGTTTTTGGTGATCTACAACGCAATGCGGATTGAGCGGCTGAAAAAGGACAACAAGGCGCAGTACAGCAAGGCTCACTATGGGCAGCTAGAAGAGTACTATAAAAACAGGAGGCAGCAGATACATATTGTGGGCGAGTACGCAAACCGCATGCTTGAAGACCAGCGCAGCGGGGAGTCGTTTGTGGACGATTACTTTTCCATGGATAACGACGAGTTCTTAAACAAACACTTCAAGGGCAGGCGCGGCGAGATCAACCTGAACGCCACACTAGGGAAGTACAAGGAGCTGTTTGGCGAGCTGTCGGCAGCCCAGCGCGGCATCGTCAGGGATCAGGACTCCAGCTGCATCGTAGTGGCGGCCGGGCCAGGCAGCGGCAAGACGAAGCTGCTGACCCACAAGCTGGCGTCGATTTTCATGTTGGAGGACGTAAAGCACGAGCAGATGCTCATGCTCACTTTTTCACGGGCTGCTGCGACGGAGTTCAAAAAACGCTTGATGGCACTGATCGGTAACGCAGCCAATTTTATCAAAATTTCGACATTTCATTCATATTGCTTCGATCTTCTGGGCAGAGTCGGCGATCTTGAGAAGTCCGACGGCATCATTGAGCAGACGGTTGAAAAAATCGATGCTGGGGAGGTGGACCAAGCAAGGCTGACCAAAACCGTGCTTGTCATCGACGAGGCGCAGGACATGAGCCGGGCTGAGTATTCCTTCATAAAAACGCTGATGGGGAAAAACGAAGGTATGCGGGTGGTTGCAGTCGGCGACGACGACCAGAACATCTTTGAATTCAGGGGTTCGAGCTCCGCTTACTTTGAATCGCTGCTGAACGAGCCGGGCGCGAAGAAGTACGAGCTCACCACAAACTACCGCAGCAATTCAAACATAGTGGAGTTTGCCAATCAGTTTGTGGAAAACATGCAGCACAGGATGAAGGCTAAGCCGCTTGAGCCAAAGAAAAAGAAGGCGGGGAGCATCAGCGTCTGCAAGCTGGCTTCTGACAACATAGCCGTGCCGGCAGTGAATGCGCTGATGGAGGCAAAGCCGGCCGGCACGTCCTGCATCGTGGTGAGGACGAACGACGAAGCGTTGAGCATCGTCGGCCTTTTGCTAAAAAACGGCATACCTGCCCAAAAAATCCAGTCGAACAGCAGTTTTAATCTGTGCAACCTAGCGGAGCTAAGGGATTTCATGTCGCATTTGGGCGCAGGCGCGGGCAACTATGTGGCAACCGACGAAGATTGGAAAAAGGCGAAGGTTTCCCTGAGCAGGAAGTACGAAGCCAGTGCGGATCTGCCCGGTGTGCTCAAACTTGTCAGGGATTTTGAGGAAACAAACAGCAAAACAAAATACAACAGCGATTTTGTGCAGTTCGTCCGCGAGTCAAAGCTTGAGGACTTCATATCGGCGCATGCCGGCACTGTGCTTGTCTCCACTATCCACCAAACCAAGGGCAGGGAGTTCGACAATGTTTTCCTGGCGCTCAGCCGCTTCCCGAGATGGGACGAGGCGAGGAAAAGGGAGCTTTTCGTGGCAATTACCCGTGCAAAGCAAAACCTGCACATCTTGTGCAACGGCAGCTATTTTGACGAAATCGACGTCGAAAAATTGATGAGGACCCGTGACAGCAGAAACTACCCGCTTCCGTCAGAAATCAGCGTGGAGCTGTCTCACGAAGACGTGTTCCTCAGCTATTTCGCACTGCGGAGAAAAGAAGTAGACTCTCTGATGAGCGGGATGGAGCTGCCAGTTAACGATACAGGCTGCTCTTTTGGCGGAAAGCCGGTCTTGAAGTTTTCAAAAAAATTCCTGAGCAGGGTTGAGGCGTTGAAAGCGAAAGGCTATTCCCCCTCAAAAGCGACTGTCCGGCACGTCCTTTACTGGCAGGGCAAAGGCCAAATGGGCGAGGTCAAGATTTTTCTGCCGGACATTGAGTTTTCGAAATGATCACGTCGCTATGAAGGTTTTTATTTGAACAAAGCCGATTCTGCCTGCCCGAGCATGTAAATGAACGGCAGTGCGGGTATGCGGAAAATGGGGACTGCCGTTTCATGCCTGCTTTTCCCGTAATCAGCAAGACTCTTGGTGATTAAAAACGAGTGGGAAACCTCGGTGCCGTTTTCTCTGGAAAGGGCAACGATGGCGTCTGATTCCGCAATGCTTGAGTCGTTCCTGTATTTGACCTCGCAGAGGATTTTTTCTTTTGGCAGTTCAATTACGACGTCAACCTCCTTCTTGTTGTTGTTCGCGTTGCGGAAGTAGCCGACGTTCGCAAGAGAGGATTTTTGGTAGAACGACATGATGTGTTTGTACACAAGGGTTTCTATGACAATTCCCATCTCCGCGTCGTCTGACAACACGTCCTCAATCATCAAAACAGCGTTTCTGACGGCGGCATCGGCAACGTAGACTTTGGGCTTTCCCTTAAGAGAAGCTTGGCGCCCAACGCCGAGCGGCTGCGACTGGAAAATCAGGTTGGACATCTCAAGAAAGCGCAGATAGTCTTCAATGGTTATGGCACTGATGCTTTCAAGGGCGTTAGCTGCGGCTTGCTTGTTGAAAATATTCGATGAGTTCATGCACAGGTACAGGAAAAGCTTTTCCATAGATAGCGGGTTTCTGACGTTGAAAAGGGTTAGGACGTCGCGTTTTATCACTTTGTCGACAACGTCATCACGGAGCAGTTTCTGGGCATAGGCATCGTCACCAGCGAGTGCAAGCTCTGGGAACCCTCCGACAGAAAGGTAACGGTTGAAGTGCCGTTGCAAAGGGGCGAAACGGTTCATCAAGTCGGCCAGCTCCCCTTTTTGCATGGCGTGAAGCTTCGTAATGCCAAGCCCTTGAGGAATGTCCGGCCTGTCGGGGACAGCAAGAAGCCCACAGTATTCAAAGAAGGACATCGTTTGGACTTTTAGTACGTTCCATCGTCCGGTGCCGCTGTCTGCGGCGCCTTTTTCCAGAACAGGGCTAGCCGATCCGGTTGCGGCAAGCCGCACGTCGCTGCGTGTGTCATAGACGACTTTCATCCACAGTTCCCAGTCGGAGGAATACTGTATCTCGTCAAAAAACAGGAACCGTTCACCGACAGTCGGGTAGAGGGATTCGTATATCCCAAGCACTTCGTCCATATTGACAAGCTTCATGCTTGGGTTGTCAAAGGAAACATAAAGGATGTTTTTTGGATTGACGCCCTCATCAATGAGTTTGTCAATCATCTGGTACAGGACTGTCGTTTTGCCTACTCGCCTAGCGCCGGAAAGGACGGCAAAACGCCGGATACTGCTGTGCAGGAATTGCATAATAGCAAGTGTTTTTTGATTGCAGCAGAAACCAATTGATATACAGCCGCCGCTGGTGTAATATAATTACAGGAAGGAACAGCATTGGAGGCGACAAAATGTACGAACTGGTTCAAATAGGCGAAAACACGCATTACGTCAACAGCCCGGCGAAGATGGGCGTTTACTGCCTGCCCGGAGGCAGGGCAATTCTAATCGACAGCGGCAACGACAAGGAGGCCGGGAAGAAAATCATCAAGATACTGAACGATAAGGGATGGGCGTTGGAATCTGTGATCTGCACCCATTCAAACGCGGATCACGTGGGGGGGAACAAGCTGCTTGCAGACAGGACAGGCTGCAAGATATACGCCACAAAGCTGGAAAGCGCGTTCTGTGAGTTCCCGATCCTTGAGCCTTCGTTCCTTTACGGAGGGTTCCCGGCAAAGAAGCTGCGCAACAAGTTCCTGATGGCAGAGCCGAGCATAGCGCATGACATTTCTTGCTTAGAAATGCCGCAGGGCATGGAGGCTTTTCCGCTCAAGGGGCATTACTTCGACATGGTGGGAGTAAAAACCCCGGACGACGTGTATTTTTTGGCAGACTGCGTTTTCAGCGAAAGCATCATCGAAAAATACCACATCTTCTTCGTCTACGACGTTGCTGAATACCTGAAGACGCTGGATACGATCAAGGCGCTAAGAGGGAAGCGCTTTGTGCCTGCCCATGCCGAGCCAACGGACGACATAGCGGCTTTGGCAAACCTCAACAGGGAAAAGATATTCGAAATTATCGATAGCATCAAGTCGATCTGCCGCGCCCCAATAAGCTTCGACGCGATGCTAAAGGAGCTGTTTGACAAATACAGCCTCACGATGGACTTCAACCAGTACGTGCTTGTGGGAAGCACTGTCCGGTCGTACCTGAGCTACATGCTGGACAATCAGATGATAGGGGCGGATTTCCAAAACAACACTTTACTTTGGCACTGTCCGGAACAATGAGGGGGAAAATGCCGTCTCATACTTATGCATAGATGAAAGGAGCGGAAAAGATGAAAATGAAAAAATGCTTGCTGATTGCCACAGCAGCGGCTGTAATTATGTCAATGGCGGCTTGCGCCGGCGGCAGCAACGGATATGCGCCAGCAGGCGGTTCTGACTTGTTCGATCTTTATGATTCGAGGGGCGACTCTGGGTCCGGCTTGTTTTCAGGGACAAAACTTGAATCCGAAAGAGATTTTGCGGCATCGACCTACACTGACGAGAGTTTGAATTATGCGGAAGGACAGGGTTTAGCTAAACCAAAGGAACTGGGTACCGCCGATGCGGCAGTGGTAGACTATGGGCAAAGCGCGGATGCGCTGAACGAAAAACTCATTTACACAGCGGAAGTGTCTGTTGAGAGCTTGGACTTTGACGAAACAGTGAACAGTTTTCTTGAAATTGCCAAAGTATACAAGGCTTTTTTTGAATCCTCTTATGTGAGCGGAATGATCAACTCAGATGTCAAAGCCAGGCAGCCCAGATACGCCAACTATACGGTTCGTGTGCCAAAGGGGCATTTTCAGGATATGCTTGACAGGTTTTACGAGATCGGCAACGTGCTCTACGCAAGGTCCCACGCCGAAAACATAACAACGCAGTTCTTTGACACAGAGTCAAGGCTGAGCACTTACAGGATTGAAGAATCAAGGCTGCTTGCAATGCTCGAAAAAGCGGACACTGTCGACGACATGATCAAGATTGAAAGCAGGCTGTCAGACGTGCGCTACCAGATTGAGAGCTTGACCACCACTTTGAGGAACTGGCAAAGCCAAGTGGACTACAGCACGATAGAGATCAGCATAAAGGAGGTTACCAAGATTTCTGAGTCTGCGCCTCTCAGGCAGACCTACGGACAGGAGTTGCGGTCCGGCGCTGCGGCGTCTTTTGGCGCTGTTGGGGATTTCTTCAAGCTGCTGCTCAAATACATAGTCATGGCTACCCCGCTGCTGTTGATTGCGGCAGTTGTCCTGGTTGCTGTACTCTGGAGAAGGAAACGGAAACGAAAGGCTTGAACACATTTTTGCCAAAACCTTTTGATATTTCCACTTTGCTGTGTTAATATGTTTACTAGGTACTGTGTCAAATATCATTAGGGGTGATGAAATGAAGAGAATACTGGCTATTGTGATTGTGTTGCTGCTACTGTTGCTGCCTACGGCAGGGTGTTCCCAAGATTCGGGCAGAGCCTCGCCGATTGATTCGATAAAGACGTATAAGGACATACCAGGCGTCGACGAAAAAGACATAGAATTGATTGAAGCGCTTAAAACTGAAAGGGGCGGGTTCACCTACGGCACACTCTTGTCAACCGAGGCGTTTACGTTGCCCGACGGTTCAGTGGATGGGTTCATCGTTAGGTTCTGCGATTTTTTGTCGGGGCTTTTTGGTGTGGAATTCACTTTGGAATTTTTTGAGTGGGACGAATTGATAGGCAAATTGGAATCCCATTCCATTGATTTCACAGGCGAATTGACGGCGACAGAAGAAAGGATGCGGGTCTATGACATGACGCTGCCCATAGCAGAAAGGCTGCTTCGGATTTTCACGCGCACCGGCTCGGAAATACAGGACGAGACTGACATAAACGGAATGAAAATCGGTTTTTTGGAAGGTTCGATTACGGCTGACACTATAAGAAGGTCCTACCCTGTGGAATTTACGCAATTTGACATCAGCGAATACCCGGTAGCAATCAGTATGATCGAGAGCGGCGAAATAGATGCGTTCATCGACGAAGCCGTAGCAGACCCAGTCTTTGACGAATACAGTTTTATCAATTCCAGGATATTCTTCTCAAGAGTGCACCAATCTGTATCGATGACAACAGCGAACCACGATTTGGCACCTGTCATATCGGTCATGAACAAATTCATCGACGCCGGAGGGGTCGACAAGCTCTACGAATTCTACAAAGAGGCTGACATCGAATACACCAAATACAAACTGCACAAATCCCTTGACGCTGAGGAAAAAGAATACTTGGACGGGTTGGCAAACAGCGGGGCAAGCGTTTCGGTATTGTTTGAACAGGACAACTATCCAGTGAGTTTCTATAATGAAAACGAAGGTGAATTTGAAGGGATAGCCGTGGACGTCCTGACTGAAATCAGCAAGCTGACAGGCATCAAATTCGAGGCGGCGCAAACAAAAGGCGAAGTATGGGCCGACATGTTTGAAAGAGTCAAAACCGGCGAGGTGCCGATGGCGGCGCAGATGCTTCACTCAAAAGCAAGGGAAGACATGTTCCTGTGGAGCGCAGCGCCGTATTCGAAAACCAGCTACATCATAATGTCGAAATCCGACTATCCGAATTTGGCATGCTACCAGATCATTAGGGCGAGCGTCGGGGTGCTTAAAAAATCGGGCCTTGAAGACACGTACAGGGAGCTGTTCCCGGAAAACGACAACCTAGTCCTTTACGACACGCTTACCGAATGTTTGGATGCGCTGGAGAGGGGAGACGTGGATATTCTGATGGCGTCTGAGCACACGCTGCTGACCCAGATCAATTACCGCGAAAAACCGGGGTTCAAGATCAACATCGAACTGGACGCTCCAATGGATTCGTTTTTCGGGTTTTACAAAGGTGCCGGAGTTTTGTGCTCGATAATAGACAAGGCGCAGCAATACGTGGAGACAGATGCGATCGTAGCAGGCTGGACAGGCCGGGTGTTCGACTACTCGAAGAAGATAGCCGAAGACCGCGCACGGTTAATGATGGTTTTCATTGCCGTGCTGCTGCTGATGCTGCTTGCGACTGGTTTTTTGTTCCTGAGAAACAACAGGCTTGGCAAAAAACTTGAGGAAATGGCTCACAACGACGCCCTTACCGGCATTTTCAACAGGCGGTTTTTCATGGAGCTCAGCGCGATTCAGATAGCAAGGTCGCTCAGGACAGGCATTGACAGTTTCGTCATCATTTTCGACTTAGATCATTTTAAAGCGGTTAACGACACTTACGGCCACATTGCAGGCGACGAGGTGCTCAGGGAGGTTTCGCGGAGGGTGAAGAACTGCATCCGCCCATACGACGTTTTCGGCCGGTACGGAGGAGAAGAGTTCATAATTCTGATGACGGACATGAAAGGGGTCAACAAGAGCAATGTAACAAGCGCTGTGGAGAGGATCCGCTTGGAAGTGAGCAACGGGCCCGTAAAATTCGAAAGCTGCGAGATACCGATCTCGGCCAGTTTTGGAATTGCTTACGCTGCCCCAAAAAACAATTTGGAGATGGCAGTCAGGCATGCCGACGAGGCTCTTTACGGGGCTAAGGAAGAAGGCCGCAACAGGGTTGTTTTCTTCGACGAGAGGGAACTGAACAGTCAGGAGGCATAATGATGAAGAAGACAATCAAAGCAAACCACGACCTGTGTACAGGCTGCAACAGGTGCGTGAGGGAGTGCCCGATGGAGCTGGCCAACGTGACGTATCAGGACGCTGCAGGAGACATAAAAGTCAAGGTCGACCATGAAAAGTGCATCGCTTGCGGGCACTGCGTTTCCGCATGCAAACACGACGCAAGGCACTACGAGGACGACACGGAGATGTTCTTCGCTGACCTTTTAAAAGGAGAGACCGTTTCCTTGATGGCTGCCCCTTCTGTGCGGACAAACATGCCGGAATACAGAAGGCTGTTCACGCACCTAAAATCCCTCGGCGTCAAAAAAATATACGACGTGTCTTTGGGGGCAGACATCTGCACTTGGGCGCACATCAGGTACATGGAGAAAAACCATCCTGTGCGTATGATAACCACGCCGTGCCCGGCCATAGTCTCCTACTGCAAAACTTACAGGCAGGATTTGCTTGAGCACCTGTTCCCGGTGCATGGCCCTATGGCTTGCACCGCTGTCTACATGAGGGAATACGAAGGGGTAAGCGGCAAGATTGCGGCTTTGTCGCCGTGCATTGCCAAGGCAAATGAATTTGAGGACACGGGGCTTGCCCAGTACAACGTTACATTCGCGAAACTGCTCGGGTACTTAGAGCGGAACGGCATAGAGCTTCCTGCCGAAGAAACCGGGTTTGACCATTGCGAAAGCGGCCTTGGCGCATTGTTTCCGATGCCGGGCGGACTAAAGGAGAACATAGAATTTTTTACCGGCAAAAAATACCGCGTGTCCCATGCAGGAGGCTCCGGCATCTATTCGAAACTGAACACATATGCCCAAACTCCCAGAGAACTGCTTCCTGACGTCTTTGACGTGCTGAACTGCGCAGAAGGCTGCAACGAGGGCCCGGGCTGCTTGCATGGCAGGAGCGTGTTTGAAATTGGCGCAGGAATGGATAAAAGCAGGAAAGCTGCGATTGAAAGCCGCAGCAGGGAATACTATGAGCTTTTGTACAAAGAATTCGACGACATGCTTGATACCGCGCATTTTGCCAAGAGGTACGAGCCGGATGCCGCAGCATTCCCAAGAATAACCGACAGCGACATTGAGGAAGCCTTTGTGTTGTTGGGAAAAAGCGACTACGCTATGCAGAATGTCGACTGCGGCGCCTGCGGTTCCGAAACGTGCCGCAACATGGCCAGAAAAATTGCCCAGAAAGTCAACATTCCCGAGAATTGCATAGTTAAGTCCAAGAACGACGCGAGGGACATGTTGGAACGGTTTGAAACTGTCTGGAACAATGTTGAAAGCGGAATTGCCATAATTGACGCAAAAACCCGAGAAACCCTTGACGTCAACCCGGTTGCAGCCCGCATGTTTGGAAGCCCAAAGGAAGAAATCATAGGGAAGAGGTGCAATGCAACGTTCTGCATGGACGAGAGCTGTTCGGTTTCCGAAGAAAGCCTGGTAATTGAGCACTCTGAACGGCTATTCGTAAATTCGGCCAAAGAGACGATCCCGGTGGTCAAATCAGTTTCGACGATTCATTACGGCGGCCGGCTGGCGCTGCTTGAGAGCTTTGCGGACATATCTTCGCTGAAGGAGGCCGAAGAGAAGCTCCATTTGATGAAAGTCGTCGAGCAGGCGAACCATGCCAAGAGCAGCTTCCTTTCAAACATGAGCCACGAAATGCGAACCCCGATGAATGCTATTATTGGAATGACGCAGATAGCGGCAAATTCAGGCGATATCGAAAAGCTGAAGTACTGCTTGTCCATGATCGAAAGCTCGTCCACGCATTTGCTCGGGCTGATAAACGACATATTGGACATGTCCAAAATAGAAGCGGGGAAGTTCGACCTTGAGCATGTTTCAATAAACATAGAGAAAATGCTGATAAAAGTATGCAACCTTTTCATTGAAAAGATTGAGATGAAAAGCATTCATTTCAATATTATTCTGGCGCCAAACATGAGGATGAACTATACCGGCGACGAACTTAGGCTCACCCAAGTTGTAACAAACTTGATGTCGAACGCCCTGAAATTCACGCCGGAAGGCGGGGAAATCGAATTGATGGTGCATGAGCTGCAAAGAAGCGACGATTACGGCGTCCTCCGTTTTACCATAAGGGATACAGGGATCGGGATGACGAAAGAGCAGACTTCGAGGCTGTTCAATGTTTTTGAACAGGCTGACAGCAGCACGTCAAGAAAATTTGGGGGGACCGGCCTAGGGCTTTCTATTTCGAAGAGCATTGTCGAGAAGATGAAAGGCAGAATATGGGTCGAATCGGAGGAAGGCAAGGGTTCCACGTTTATTTTTGAAGTTGTGCTCGACCGTCAGAAACACCAAAACGGGGCGGTTATCATCGGGAGCATACACCCTGGTGACATTAAGATGCTGATCGTGGACGGGGACAGCGAAACACGGAGGTACTTCAAGGCGGTAGCAGGCAGTTTTGGCGTGAACACGGATGAAGCCGAGAATTCGGAAAGGGCGCTGTCACTCGTTAAACTGGCAAAGGCGGCGCAGAAGCCATACGACATCGTGTTCGCCGATTACAGCCCGCCCAATATGGACGGCCTCGCGCTGGCTGAAAGCATAAACGGCGAAATCGACAAAAACACGTCCCTAGTCATTATGACGTCATTTTTGAAATGGAACAGAATTGAAAAAGACGCGCTGAACCTTGGAATCAGCCGGTTTGTGTCAAAGCCTTTGTTCCCGTCAGCAATCCTCGACACGATCAACGAGGCTGTTGGCGCCAATTCGCGAATACTTGACGCGAAACCTCCATGCACAGCATGCAGGCATGATTTTTCGGGCATATCGCTGCTGTTTGCCGAGGACGTTGAAATCAACAGGGAAATATTCATGTCGCTGCTCGAAGATACGGGCGCAGACATCGACATAGCTGAGAACGGCTTGCTGGCACTGGAAAAATTCAGGGAAAACCCGGACAAGTACGACATGATCATCATGGACGTGCAGATGCCTGTCATGGACGGCCTTGAAGCGACGAGGGCGATCAGAAGCCTTGGCTTTGAGAAGGCGACCCGTGTCCCGATCGTGGCCATGACCGCCAACGTGTTCAAGGAAGACGTTGACAAATGCATCGAGAGCGGCATGAACGACCACTTGGCAAAACCGATTGACATTGAAGCGGTCTGCAGAAAAGTACTGCTCTTCAGCAGAAAGAGCTAAATGCGCACCCTCATTTGCCGACGTTGGTGTACCCTTCCATCATTCTTTGTTTTGCTTCTTCAATATGGCCTTTCAGCAATTCAATGGACAAAGCTTCTTCCCGGTTTTCGATGGCGTTTATCAGTTGAGTGTGTTCGTCAAAGGCATAGGGAACCAAGTTCTTTGCAACTTTGTTTGAACAGAACATATACATTTCACGAACCATGTAATAAGTTGATTTCAGATGCTGGTTACTGAACAAATCGATAAATACGCCATGCAGCTTGATGTCTGTTTTCATATACTGCACAATGTCCCTTTTTTCGAGGTACTCTTGCTGAAGTTTGACGTATTCGCGCATTCTGCCGATGTGGATGTCTTCGATACGGTTAAATACTTTTTGCAGCACATAAGGCTCGATGCATTCGCGGACTTGGAAAGCTTGAATCATGTCGCTGATATCCATTGAAGCCACAAAGTATCCTACATTCTCTATCTGTCTGAGCATGCCTTCTCTCTTGAGGCGCAAAAAAGCTTCTCTGACAGGCGTATAGCTTATGCCGATTTCTTTTGCAAATTGACGGGTGCTCAGGTAAGTGCCGCTTTCAAGAGCTGCCACCTTTTCCCTCAGTGCCGTATATGCTTGATCCCCTAAAGTGCTTTGTTTATTAACCATCATTGTCAACATTTCCTCCTGTTTATGGTATTAACCAAATTATATCAAAATTTCCTTCAGCTTTCTACCTTTTTAATGGCATTTTAATCACAATTTTTTTCTTGCCTAATATAATCAAAAATACAAAATACTGTTGACATATGCGGGATATACGATATACTGATATATGCATAACTGATATATCGGTTTTAGTCAACATAGTATTCAGGAATAACAAGGAGGCTTTGCCATGGCGTGTTTCATCTGCGGAGCGACGCTCAAGCAATACAGCAAGGAAGTGGTTTTGAGTTGTCCGGTGAGGGCGTCAAGCATTCCAAATCTTCTGAATATGCCTGAAGAGTACATCAACAATATCGTTGCAGTCAGGGCAAACAAGGTTCTCATGCAGGATGAGATGGTCTTTGACAGCGACGAGATACGAGTCTTTACTTCTGTCATGGGAGGTTGAGATATTAAAAAATTAAATGTCCAAAGGAGGAAAAAATATGGTACATGTAAGGACAAAGATTGAGAGGACAGACCCGCAGTTAGTTGAGGCGTTTAAAAAACACGCCACTGCAACCATTCATGAAGCGTCGGGAAGGAAGGGGTACATTTCGTACCGTATAAAGCCCATCAGCAAAGGCATGAAAGTGTGTGGGACAGCAATGACGGTTGATTGTCCGGCGGGCGACAACATGATGCTGCACAAGGCCCTCGAACGGGCACAGCCTGGCGACGTTATCGTTGCAACTGTAGCGGGGGCTGAAGACTATGGGTATTGGGGCGACCTAATGGCAGCAAGCGCCATGTCGCGAAAGATTGCTGGCCTTTGCATCGAAGGCTGCGTCCGGGATTCTGAGGAAATCATCGAAAAAGGGTTCCCGATTTTCTCAACCGGGCTCTGCATCAGGGGCACCGGCAAAGGGACTTTAGGGCTGATCAATTATCCTTTGTTCTTTGGCGGCCAGCGCATCGAACCCGGTGACATCATTGTCGGCGATGACGACGGGCTTGTCGTCGTCGCGCGGGAATCGGCAGCCGAGGTGCTGGAAAAGACAGAAGCGCGGGTTGCCGCAGAAGTCGAAAAGGAAAAGGTCCTTTCAACGGGCATATCCAGTGTTGAATACAATAAATTGGGTCCAAAATTCGAGGCAGCCGGACTGCAGGAGGAATAGTGATGAGATTTGCTTATGACGATTTGTTCGCGGCAGCTGCTGAAATACTGGAAACGTGCGGTGAAAGTGGAGAAAATGCTGCGATAGCCGCAAAAAACATGTGCCGTGCAGACGCGCGAGGCATCACAACCCATGGGACTTACCTTTTAACCCCCATATGGAAGCGGGTCAAAGCCGGGCAGATTTCGTTGCCGACTAAGGCGTTCCTCGAAATTGACAACGGGGCGGTCGCTGTCGTCGACGGGGCTGACGGGCTTGGCGCGGTAGCAGGGGATATGGCGGTTAAAGTTGGAATGGACAAAGCAAAAGCGTACGGGGTTTCGGCTGTCCTTGTAAAAAACACAAACAACATCGGATGGCTCGCATGTTACACGGAAGAAGCCGCAAAGAACGGAATGATAGCACTCATGAGTTGCAACGCGGCTGCCGCAATGGCGCCATGGGGCGCCGCAGAGGCATTTTTGGGTACCAACCCTCTTGCTGTAGCATCATACACAGGAAAGGAACCGCTGTTTTCAGCTGACATGGCGCTGTCAATAGTCGCCCGTGGGAAAATCAGGAAGGCTGCAAGGGACGGGACAGAAATCCCAAACAACTGGGCCACCGACGTGGACGGCAATTTCACTACCGACCCAAATGCCGCATTAAAAGGTGCGCTTCTGCCGATGGGCGAGGCGAAGGGTTCTGCCATTGCCATTGCAATCGACATCATTTCAGGCATATTAGCC
>Ga0082212_10004732_pt1 | contig 18770 bp, 11 predicted proteins | sample TergutNt197P3_FD_71548 | JGI IMG/M metagenome (GOLD analysis project Ga0082212, IMG submission 71548) | Neocapritermes taracua P3 segment gut microbial communities from Petit-Saut dam, French Guiana - Nt197 P3 | ecosystem: Host-associated > Arthropoda: Insects > Digestive system > Gut ...
TTACGGAGCGGATAAAACCGTCATCAAGGCGCTCGGGTTGAGCGGAGGCATCTTCGGCGCTTCTCCCTCATCCGTCGACGTCAAAGATGGAAAGGTCATCCGCATCAGGCCGCTGCACTGGGACAAAGATTATGATTTTCAATCTTTGAATCCGTGGAAGATCGAACGAAACGGCAAGAAGTTCGAGCCGCTGCTCAAATCGACGCCGGCTCCCTGGAGCCTCGCCTACAAGAAGAGGACGTACTCGCCGAACAGGGTCATGTACCCTCTCAAACGCGTCGACTGGGATCCGAACGGGGACAGGAACACGCAAAACCGCGGCAAGAGCAAATATGTTCGCATTTCCTGGGATGAAGCGACAGACATCATCGCAGGCGAGATCAAACGCGTCCACAAAGAATACGGGCCGATGGGGATACTTGTCCAGGGCGACGGGCACGGCGAATGCAAGATGATACACGCGCCGCACGGCTGCAGCACGCTTCTTCTGGACAAGATGGGCGGCTTTACACAGCAGGTCAGGAACCCCGACAGTTGGGAAGGCTGGTACTGGGGTTCGAAGCATGTATGGGGCAAAGGGTTCATCGGCATGATGGCGCCGGCCGAGAATACCGTCAAGGACATTTGCGAGAACTGCGACTCTGTCCTTGTCTGGGGCGGCGATCCCGAAACGACCCATTGGGGCTTCCGCGGTCAGCTCGCGAGCCGCCTGTTGTACTTCTGGACGCAGATCGGTATCGAGCAGGTTTATATATGCCCCGATCTGAACTACTCGGCAGCTATCCATGCCGATAAATGGATACCCATTCTGCCTAACACGGACGCGGCGCTGCAACTGGCTGTAATGTATGTCTGGATCACCGAGGATACGTATGACAAAGAGTACGTCGCGACCCACGCGGTCGGAATGGACAAAATGGAAGACTATGTACTCGGTAAAACGGACGGCATTCCAAAGACTCCGAAGTGGGCCTCCGCAAAGTGCGGCGTCCCGCCCTGGACTATAAAAGCGCTTGCAAGGGACTGGGCGCAGAAAACCGTATCAATCGGTCATTACTTCGCCGGAGGCATGGCGCGCGGTCCATACTCGCACGAGCCCGCCCGCCTTGAGTGCGTCCTTTTAGGAATGCAAGGCCTTGGAAAACCCGGAGTGCATCAGGCGCAGATCGCCTACACAGGAATGCCGAAGAACATCATCGGCGCCGGGGCGGACCATATGGGCGCTTTTGGAAGGCTTGAAGGGACGGCGGCGGCCGAGCGCGTCCTGAAACCGCACCGCGGGACTCCAACCGCCTGGGGCAAGCAGATGATACCGAAGACGCTTGTCGAAGAAGCGATCAGGGAAGGGACGGTCGACTTCTGGGGTACCGGCGGTCATGAGGAGCCGACATCAAACCAGTATGTGAAATACACATATCCCATCCCGAAGGAAGACGGCGGCACTGAGATACATATGATGTGGACTGATACGCCCTGCCGTCAGACCTGCTGGAATAACGGTAACGAGATCGCCCTCACATCGCGCGATTCAAAAATCGAGTTTATTCTGGCGCAGCACCCGTGGCTTGAAAACGACTGTCTCTTCGCGGATATCATACTGCCGACGAACACGACTCTCGAAGTCAACGACATTTCTCCTTGCCTGCGCGACGGCGACAGTTTTCAGAGCGTGATCTACATGAAGAAGGCCGTTGAGCCCATAGGCGAGTCAAAGAGCGACTTTGAAGCCGTAGTGGAAATCGCGAAAAAACTCGGCATGGAGAAAGAAGTCACCGAGGGCTACTCTGTAGATGAGCTGATTAAGTTCACGTATGAAGGCATGAGGTTCGACGAGATAGTTTCCTGGGAAGATTTTGAGAAGAACGACTACATGGTGATCCCGGTCTCCGATAAATGGGAGGAGTACCCGGCAGGGCTTTACGAGTTCTACAAGGACCCGGTCAAGAACCCGCTGCCGACCCCCACAGGCAAACTTGAGTTCTATTCAGAGAGCCTTGAAGAAGCTTTCCCCGACGACAAAGAGCGCCCGCCTTATCCGCAATGGATAGAGAAGGGTATCACGCATGACGAGCGTATTTCCAGCAGAAGGGCCAACCTGTTCCCGCTTCTGGTCCTCTCCAACCACGGCAGATGGAGGACTCACGCGCAGGCCGACGATATACCGTGGAGCAAGGAAGCCAGGACCGGCAAGGTCAAGGGTTTTGACGGATATCATTATGAGCCGTGCTGGATCAATCCGGGCGACGCGGCGGCGAGAGGGATAAAGGACGGCGACATCGTCCGCGTGTATAACGAACGCGGAAGCGTGCTGTGCGGCGCGCTTGTGTTTGAACGGGTCATGCCCGGCGCGGTCTCCATCGACCACGGCGCGCGTACCGACTATATCATTCCCGGTAAACTTGACCGCGGCGGGGCCATCAACACGATCACCCCTGAAGGCCTGACGTCAAAACATGCCGCCGGTCAGGCGACGACAGCGTTCCTGGTCGAGGTCGAACGGGTCGGCATGGATGAGATGGACAAATGGAGAAGAGAGTATCCGGACGCCTTTGAGCGCGAATACGACCCGGCTTCCGGGCTGAAGTTCAGCGCCTGGGTCGATAAGCCCTGAATGCGAATGCGGAAAGGAATTATTAGTATTATGGGAAAGAAAGTATTCGTTATCGATCTGTCCATCTGCAACGGCTGCTACACCTGCCAGTTCATGTGCAAGGACGAGCATGCCGGGAACGACTGGACGCCGATCGCAAAACCGCAGCCCGAGGTTGGCCAGTTCTGGGTGAAGCTTGTGGAGGAAGTTCACGGCACGGTACCCAAGGTCAAAGTGTCCTACAGGCCCCACCTGTGTATGCATTGCGACAACGCCCCGTGTATGGAGGCTTGTAAAGTCAGCGGCGCCAAGTACAAGAGGGACGATGGCCTGGTCATAATAGATCCGGAGAAATGCACCGGTTGCCGCAACTGCGTGGACGCCTGCCCGTATGGCGCGATCTACTTCAACGAGGATTTGAACATCGCCCAAAAATGCACAGGCTGCGCCCACCTTCTTGACAATGGCTGGTCCGAGCCGAGGTGCGCGGACGCGTGTCCGACGCTGGCCCTCCGCTTGATGGACGAGGCCGACGCGGCTGAGCTAATCGCGAACGCGGAAGTTTGGAAACCCGAACTCGGCACCCGCCCCCGCGTCTATTACCTCAATGTTCCGAAGAAGTTCATCGCAGGCACTGTTTATGATCCGGTCGAAGAGGAAGTTTACATCGGCGCGAAATGCGTCCTCACGGGCGGCGGTGAGACTTACGAGGTTATGACAAACAATTACGGGGATTTCTGGTTCAAGGGTCTGCCGGACGGGAAATTCAGCCTGAAGATCGAAGCGGGCGGAAAGTCAAAGGTCTTCGACGATCTCGATACGGCGGCCGCCGATATCAATCTGGGAGACATCGCTATATAACGCATAATGCATAATGTATAATGCATAATTAAAATGGCGGGGAGTACGCATTAATTGCGGCTCCCCGTCATTTAATATATGAGTATATTGCACTGATACTCATGTAATCCTTGCTAACTATGACCATTCCTTACAAGTGCCGATCCTGCGATATCGGATTTTAGATACTGTGTTCGCTTCTGCCGATGATATCGTCCTGGATTTGGTGGGACAACTGAACAAAGAAAGCGCTGAAACCGCCGACGCGAACAATAATATCCGCATGGGCGCCCGGGTTGATCTTAGCGTCTTTCAGATCCTCTGCGTTGACCAAGTTATACTGTATATGTGTTCCGCCCGCGCCAAGGAAAGCGTTTGTGTATGCCACAAGCTTTTCCACATCCGCATCGGTTCTCACCATACTCATCGGCAGCTTCTGATTCAGCGCGGTGACATACGAGTGTTTACCGAAATCCGCTTTTAAAACAGAGTTAAGCACTGCTGTAGGCCCGTTGACGTCCATTCCGCGCATAGGCGACGCCGAACCGTCGTTTAGCGGCTCATGCGCCAATCTGCCGTTAGGCAGCGCGCCGACGCCAAGGCCGGCCGCGTAATGCCATGAGAGGCCTTCCCTCAAAGACTTAAATGCGGGATAAGGCCTGTGATCCCAACCGGTAACAGACGCTGCGGACATTTCTCCGATTTTGGCGGCAAGCTCGTCGGCTTCGTCCATAGCGTTGCCGAATTTGGGCGCATTAAGGCACATTTGCCTTATTTCCCGCCCTCTATCACCGTCGAAATTGCTGTTCAGGGCGTCGATCAATTCCGGCATAGTCAACTTTCTTTCGTCAAACACCAGCTTTTTCACCGCCATGAGTGAGTCCGCTACGTCAATAACAGCGCGGTCTGTTATGCCATACTCGCAGTGTACGTCCGGAACCATTGTGTCGCGCCCGGCGTCCATGCACTGCCTGATCGACATTGCTGAAAGGAACGGGAGCCTGAAATACTTATATTGTATATCGCGGGCGATGTCCGCCAGCCAAAGGACTCTCCGCATGACGAAGTTGTGCTGGACGACATAGGCGTTATACAACTCGTCGAAACTCTCAAATTCCTTAGGGTCGCCGGTTTCCGGGCCAAGTTGCTTACCGGTTATCGCGACTCCGTTATGCAGCGCCAGATGCAGCATAGCCGCGCCGTTGAATCCGGCGGCGCCGCCTTTGTATTCCGATCGCTGAGGGAGCGCAGGCCACACGCAGCCCCGCCCGACCCAGGTGCGCGCCTCTTCCAAAGATATGCCGTCCCTGACAAAGCTATTCACAATAATCTCGTCATTTTCAAACAATGGTATCCCGCCGCCGGTTTGTTTGTTGACTTCTATCGCTTTTTTCATGATCCAATGAGGCGTTGAATGATTCCAGTTGATCACTACCGTGGGTGAAGACTGATGGAGTAATCCTACGGCATGGAGAAACAGGTAACTGAGTTCATTGGCGCCCTCATAACCTTCCGGCGTGATACCCCCAAGGTTAAGGCTGTTTATACCGTATGTTATCTGATGCGTCTGTTTGTGCAGCGCGCCGGCTACCATAAGCTGGGTACCCCAGCGGCCAACGACTTCCGCCAGTATGTTAAGCGCTTGATCCAATGTGATCAGGCCTGTCCCGATATCATTTATGAAGAACGGATAAAGGTACTGATCCCCCCTACCCCAGTGAGGCTGGTTAAACATAGGATGTTCAAGCGCTTTTAAGATCCCGACAAATACCATTGACTGCAGCGCCTCGCGAAAGTTCCGCGCTGGGTTTTCCGGAACGCGGCCGCATACCTCCGCAATATCTGAAAGCTCCGCTTTTCGCGCGGCGTCCGCTTCCGTCTCAGCCATCTTTTTTGCCAGCGACGCGTATCTGCGCGCGTGACCGATGCAGGCATTGCATACGATAATAACGGATTTCCAGAAGAGGAGCTTATCCGGCTCCTGCTGCTGGTTTAGCATAAAATCGTCTATATGTGCCTGAGCCTCTTCGATGTAGTGCTTCAAGCCCTTATTCAGGATTTTCTCAAAGTCGAAGGTGTTCGAGCAGTTGCCGAAGTTGCCGCTTGTCAGGTCAGGGTCTTTGAGCCGCGCGGTAAGCGCGTCCTGAGGCCAGCTTCCGAGAATTTCTTCCCACGCTTTGCTAACGCAGTCCACCGGGTTTTGCCCTTTGAATGTTTTAACCGCGTCTCTGAGGATCTCCAGGTCCTCAGTGTCGCCGGTCGCCTTATTATGCATGGTGACCTGGAGCACTCCGTCGTCATTCCACAGCCCGTCAATATAGTCTCCGCAGACGTCTATACCTGTATAATTTCCGACGATCGTCGGTCCTATACGGCCAACGATATAGTCATAATCCAGAATAGCGATCTCCACGTTCTCAGATATATGCTGAACCAGTTTCGCCCGGCGGATCTGGACGTCCTCGCCTATTGTCCGGCGCCACGACTCAGTCGCGTATTTCTGCCTGTCGGTGTGCAGGGTATATGGAGCTTTCCTTATATCATTCTTCCAACGGATACGTCTCTCGTCAAGTACCGTTCTGTCTATCTTCTCAAGTATGCTTTCATTGATTTCAACTGCAGGAAACAAAGCTATTCACTCCTCGTATATCGGCTATTTTCTGTACCGCGCGGAACTATACGTCCAGGGCTGCGTGGTAGCCCTGATAAATAGCATTAGTCATATCTTTTACCGAGGCGCAGTCCCCTATTTGGTATACGCGAGGCGCGGCGTCACGCAAAGCTGCCGCTTCTTCTTTGCGGGCCCGCTGCCCGGCCGCCAGTATGATAGTGTCTGCGGCGATCAACACTTCATCGCCTTCCGGGGTCCTGCAATACAACCCTGACTTATCTATTTTCACTCCCGCGTGACCGGACTTTATTTCGACCCTACCGGTCATTTCTTCCAGCAGGGCGCCGCGATACCATTCATTCGCGTCTGTGACAAGCTCGCCGCGCATTTCAGCGATCACTACCGTTTTACCGCAGTCCGCCATGTGTAGCGCCGCCTCGCATCCGGCTATACCGCCGCCAAGCACCACGACACGCCGGCCTATTTCCGCCCGGCGCTCGTAAATATCCTGCACCGGAATTACGTTCTCTCCTTCAATGCCCGGCAACGGCGGTACAAGCGGTTCAGACCCGATAGCGCAGATAAGCACATCCGCGTTCTCTCTTTCGACATACTCAGCCGTGACGGGCGTACTCAAGCGAATATCAACGTTTTCCTTTCGTAAAAGTCGCTCCATTGTCTTTGGATAACGGAACATTGCCGCCTTGAACGGCACTCCCTCTTCGCATTTTGTAATACCGCCGAGGCGGTCTGTTTTTTCACATAATATGGTCTCATGCCCGCGCTGCGCGGAAATCAGCGCAGCTTCAAGCCCTCCCGGTCCGCCGCCGGCGATAATAACCTTGCGGGGCCGGGGCGCCGGTTGGATTTCAAAGCCCTCTATTTCACGTCCTATCTGCGGATTAAGGGCGCATCGGCGCGTTTCGTTTATCCCTCGTTCCGCGTTGCACGTAAAGCAGCGCAAACATGATATTATTTCTTCGTCGCGGTTTTCAAGGACTTTACGCGGCAGATACGGATCCGCCAGAAGCGAACGCGCCATATACAGGACGTCCGCTTGTCCGGTTGCAATAAGCTCCTCCATTTTCGCAGGGTCGCCAAGCGTTCCCACCGCCGCGACAGGAACCCTGACGTGTTTCTTTATTTCCGCGGCAAGCCAGGCGTTCGTTCCATGAGGGGTGAACGCTGAGGGGTGCGATACAGTGAAGCGAATGTGATGAGAGCCTGCCGAAACATGGAGCAGGTCGATATAGGGCTCTACTGCTTTCGCAATCTCTATCCCGGTATCGAGGCCGTATCCGCCGTCAATCGACTCGACGCCGCTCATGCGAAATTCAATCGGGAAGCCTTTCCCTACCGCGGCGCGTACGCTCTCGATGACTTCGAGAGCGAATCTGCAGCGCTTCTCATGGTTTCCTCCATATGCGTCAGTGCGTTTGTTATGGCGCGGCGATAGGAACTGATTGATCAGCCAGCCGTGTCCGCCGTGAATCATCAGCATTTCAAAGCCGGCGCGTTTGGCAAACCCTGCGACCCGTCCGTACGAGTCGACTATCTCTTTGATTTGCGATTGGGATAGTTCGATAACTTCTGGTTCGTCCGCGGCCTGTACCGCGCTCGGCCCGAACTTGGTTGTGTTTTGTTTGAACGCGGCGTATCTCCCTCCGTGGGAGAGTTCCAGGCTTGGAATCGCGCCGTGGCGGCTGATCGCGTCGGCGGTATAGTGAAAGCCGCCCATTACGCCCGCCGTGCCTGCGTTGAAGTGAAACAGCGGGGAATTGTCAGTTTCCGGGTGGACAACAACTTCGCCGACTGTAACTACGGCGGCGCAACCTTTAGCCTTCAGCTCGTAGAAAGCTGTGCTCCTGCGCCCGATACCGCCTTCCGGCGTGACGTCTGTACCTCCTGTCGGCGCGCTTGCCATACGATTGCGTAAAGTAACGTTCCCTATCTGTATTGGGCTGCACAAATGCGGAAACTTCCGAATCATGTATCAGTTCCTCCTGTTTTCGTTCATAATTTATGTCGTCTTTTCGTATTGTAAACCGTATAGTAACTGTAGAGTCAATAGCAAAATATGGATTGCCTCATCAGAGTACATCCGCGGCGCCCTGCGTACTGTTTCTTTCAACGAGAACGCGTATACATGCCAGATACCCGTCCTCATCCGACCTGGTCCTCCCGACGTCGCTTAGTATCATACGGTATATATTTCCGGACAGAGTATATGAATTCCGGCCGATTTCATCCAGTAGTTGATATATGTATGGAAGGGATTCTTCCGTGGGCTTCCGGTAGTACATAACGGCATACATACCTCCGGGGATGGTTGTGATCATATCTTTAGCGTACGCTAAAGTCTTCTCGGTAAACATTTCCTCTGTGACAAAAAGGCCTGAGCAGACTGTCTGCCCTTCTTTGTTTTCCAGATTACCCGGAGAAAACATCTGCCCGACCCTGTTTATTCCGGACTTTAAGCTGTACTTGCGGATAAACTCAATAACCGCGAGTTCACTGTCATGAAAACTGCTCGCCACGCAGTCATATTTCAACACTTTCAGTTCTTCATACCGCGTAAACAAAGTAATGTTTTGCGGCGAGTCATTCGCAAGTTTCATGCTCGCGATTTTTTGATCAAGGTATTGCTTGACCATCATATCCGATTTGATACGTTCACTGATTCCGGCGCTGTAGCTTTCCAGAAGCTCAATATACTCTTTGCCCTGCTGTTTATCCAACTGATGCTTGATTTCTTTGAGCGATAATCCGAGGCCCTTGAGGTAAATTATCAAGCGAAGTTTTTCAAACTGGTCCCACGTATAGTATCTGTATCCGCTTTCAGAAGACTTTGTTTTTGGAATAAGAAGCCCTTCTCTTTCATAGTAACGAAGCGCCTGGACTGACAGCCCGAACATTTTGGAAATTTCCCCTATTTTGTACAGTTCTTCCTTAATCACGCCTAACCTCCCCAAATTGTAGCAGGTTGCACAAAAATCATTACAAATTTTCATTCAATATATCGATAAATTACTGCTGGACTCTATACTTACTATACATTATACAATAATCATTGCAGAAATCAATATAAGTGACCGGATTTGTAGGAGGAGTAAAAATGACAAGTCGAAAAAGAAAGGCAGCGGTCCTTGCGCTGGTAATGGTACTCGCGATCCTCGCGGGATGCAGCGCTTCTTCCGATCCAAACCAGCCCGGCGAAGCGGCAGGCGTCCACATCAAGGATATTGTCAGCGAACCTGTAAAAATCGCGTTTATAACAACGACCTTCGGCGGTTTGTTATCAATTTCTGAAATGGCCGCTGATGAAGTCAAGTCCGCGTATCCGAACCTCACGATCAATTTCTTTAACGGAGAATTCAATCCGAGCGTACAAAACGCGGCCATCAATGAGTGTATCACCCAAAAGTATGACGCGATAATACTCGAGGCGCTTGATCCGACAGCGCTGATAAACGCCGTAAGGGAGGCGGAAGAAAACGGCATTGCTGTAATAACGCTCAACGATACTGTTGATACGGTTCACAGCCTTTGGTACAAAAACAGTGGTTTCAGCGCCGGAATGAGCGCTGCTGAAGGTCTGGTCAACGCAATGGGCGGCAGGGGCAACGTAATGATTTATGACGTCCCGCAGGAAGTTGTCATGGTCGCGAATTTCAGTGAAGGGTTCAAAGCGTATATCGCGGATTTCCCGGATGTTCAAATAGTTGAACATCAGTACTCGCAGTTCAACACCTATACACAGGAAGGCGCGTTTACCGCAGTGAGCGACATGCTGACAAAGCACAGCGATGTTCAGGGTATCTTTTGCACTCAGGACGATCTCGCGCTTGGCGCGGTGCAAGCGGTCAGCGCGGCCGGCAGGGAAAATGAAGGCATAAAGATATGGGGGCTTGACCTTCAGCCGTGCGGTATCGAGGCCATACGCAACGGGACTATGGCGGGCACTTGTTTTTCTGAGCGTTTTACTACGTACTTCACGATATTTACTCACGCGCTCAGTTTGATACAAACCGGCACAACTGCCGTCAATGCCGGATATGACGCCACCCCTGTAATATACACTTCCTATAAAATCGTCGATGCTGAAAATCTTGAAAGTATGGCGCCTCTTGCACGCTGGCCCTGATAAACGTAACTGATTTCGACTTTGCCGGCTATTTTGTTATGGGGTTCTGAGATAATTGGAACCCCATAATCAAAAATGGCGGGTCATTGCTTACCGCTAATAGGCATGAGCGGAGGATTTTATGAACAATCAGAATACGCGCAGGATCGTTACGATCGCCCTTCTCATTGTAATGACAGCTTTTTTCGCGCTGACGACTGAATTTTTCCTTTCATACCGTAATTTGAGCCAGCTTCTCCTGGAAGCCGCTTATATCGGGATAGTCGCGCTGGGAACAAGCTTCGTAATTGTCGGCGGCGGCGTCGATCTTTCCGGCGGCGGAATGATGTGTTTTCTGGGAGTGGTAGTGGCAAGATCAGCTATGCTTCACAACTTACCCGGTTTTGTTATTCTGATTATCGCTCTTATTTGCGGAGCGCTGTGCGGGCTCCTGAACGCTGTCATTGTACTTAAGCTGCGCCTTACCGAGTTCGTTACTACCCTTGCGACCGGCTCAGTATTCAACGGGCTCGCGTTACTGACAATTTTCCGTCAGGGCGATAAGATAGTAGCGACAACTATCGCAAATCGCAGTTTTCTGGCGCTCGGAAGGCCCATAAACGGTATCTACTATGTATCGATCGCATGGGTTGTTCTCACGATCATTATGCAGTTCATCCTTAAGAAAACCAAATTCGGTTTATATACCGTAGCAATGGGCTCCAATCCCGGGTCTGCCGCAATGTCCGGTATGAACTGCGACAGGCTGAAAATGATTACTTTCATGATAGGCGGCGCTTTTGCCGGTCTTTCCGCCGCCTTTCTTGTGGCTTATCAGACCGGTACGACCCTGCAAACCGGGTTCGGAATGGCCTTTAAGGCTGTCGCGGCATGTGTCGTCGGCGGTCTTGTGCTTGGCGGCGGGAAAGGCGATCCCGTAGCGTCGTTTCTGGGCGCGCTGGTCTTTACGCTCATTACAAACGGGCTTTACAAATGGGGATTGTCAACCGCGGGGATGAATATTATGCAGGGCGTCATCATACTCGTCGCCCTAACTTTTGACGCTGTCCTGAATATTGTGTCAGAAAAGCGGCTCACAGCTAATGAGCAACTTTAAGGGGAATGGTCATGAGTATGGAACAAAAAACAGTACTTCAGGCAAAAGGCATATGCAAACAGTTCAATGGTATTCCTGTCCTGAAAAGTGTTGACCTCAGTATAAAGAGCGGCGAGGTTCACGCGCTTATCGGAGAAAACGGCGCGGGAAAATCAACCATCATCAAAATAATCACAGGCGTCTATTCAAAAGACGCCGGGGAGATCATCATTGAAGATGAGCCTGTCTTAATACATACCAGAAAAGACGCGATAAACTGCGGTATTTCAGTCATATATCAGGAGTTGAGCCTGATACCGGCGCTGACCGTCGCGGAAAATATTTTCTTGGGTCATGAGATCACGAGATACGGTACTCTATGCCAGCGCAAGATGAACATAGAAGTCGGCAGATTAATCGAAAAGTACGGGTTCGATATCAAGCCGGGAGTAAGGGTGGAAAGGCTCAGCATGGCCAAACGGCAGCTGGTCGAAATACTGAAGGCTCTGTCCGCGGACGCGAAAGTTATAATAATGGATGAACCGACTTCCGCCCTTTCCGCAACGGAAACCGAAATATTATTCAACACAATCGACGCCCTGAAAAAGAAGGGAACCGCGATTTTATATGTCTCTCACCGTCTCGATGAAATATACCGCATCGCGGACAGGGTAACGGTAATGCGCGACGGAGTTAATGAAGGCGTTCTGGAAAAAAACGAAATAAACGCCGGCGTGGTCGTCAAAATGATGATCGGTCATGAGGTTTTGCAAGATGAAAGCTACTTATCTCCGGCAATCGACGAGGGAATGTGCCTTGAAGTAAAAAATCTCGCGTATAAGAATGTCTTAAAGGACGTCAGTTTCAGGGCATATGGCGGAGAAATACTCGGAATAAGCGGACTGGCAGGCTCAGGAAGAACGGAACTGATCAAATGCATCTACGGTCTCTACAGGCAAAGCGGCGGTGAGTTACTGCTGAATGGCAAGCCTGTGTCGAAGTCCGTGAAGAAGAATATTCATATCGGTTTCGGGTTTGTTCCGGAAGACAGGCTCATCGAGGGTTTCGCCCCGGTTTTGTCTGTCGCTAAAAATTTGCTGATTGCCAGCTACGATATTTACTCCAGGCTGAGCGTTGTGCTGCGAAGAAAGGAAAACGCCTGCGCCGAACAAATGATAAAAGACTTTGACATCCGTCCAAAGCTTAAGCATTTACCGGTCAGCAATCTCTCAGGAGGCAATCAGCAAAAAGTAGTACTGGGCAGGTGGCTTTCGCGAAAACCGAAAGTATTGCTTCTTGACGAACCTACCGCGGGCGTTGACGTCGGCGTCAAGGAAGAGCTTTACGGGTATGTAAGGGCTCTTGCAGGCCGGGGCGCAATAGTGATAGTCGTCAGTTCAGATCTGGATGAGGTCAGGCGTTTGTGCGACAGGGTACTGGTTATATATAACGGTCGTATGTTCGAGGAATTCAGTCATAACAATGCCTCTCAAGCCGCTATACTGACAGCGTCCTCGGGCGTTCATACAGAAGAAGGGAGAGCCCTGTGAAAAGACATGTTATCAAAGTTTTGGGGAATGAATGGTCGCACAAAGCTCTCATTTTGCTGATATTCGTGATTATTATGGGCATATTTGAGCCAAGGTTTTTCCTGCCCGGCAATATCAGGAGCATACTTCTTGCAATATCAATATACGGAATAATGTCCTGCGGAATGCTTGTAGTCATAATCACAGGCGGGATCGACTTGTGCATAGGGTCGACCGCAGCGCTGGGCGCGTGTGTATTGACCATGACATACGTGAATAACGGGCAGACAAACGGCTTCTTTTTCATTGGGCTTATAAGCGCTGTCCTGATTTGCCTGCTTCTCGGCCTTTTTCACGGCATACTGGTTGCTTATCTGAAGCTCCCTCCTTTTGTCGTAACATTAGCGACTCAGTACTTGATTTTTGGAATCGTCGCTACCATAACAGGCGGCAACTACATTACTCCCCGCCCGGGCGGCGCGTACTACTGGATATCAAACGCGCGCCTGTTCGATATACCTATGCCCATAGTATGGTTTGCCCTTTTCGCGGCAGTCTTCGCGTTTATCTTAAGTTACACATCGTTTGGAAAAAGGTGCTACTTCGCGGGTGGCAACAGGTTCGCCGCCGAAATCGTCGGTATCAATACAAAACGCTTCACGTTGATTTCTTATATGATCGCAAGCCTTATGGCGTGTATCGGCGGCATTGTCCTGGTCTCTTTGAACATGCAGGTCTTTGCCACGACTGCCAGCGGATACGAGGGTAAAGTGCTCACTGCTATGGTTGTCGGCGGAATAAGCCTTATGGGAGGCAAAGGCGGGATACCGGGAGTGATATTCGGCGCCCTTTTTGTCGGAATAGTGAATAATGCCCTTATATTGCTCAATGTCCCCTCCGAGTTCCAAACATTGGTACAAGGAGTGATCATCATTGCGGCTATCGCGTTTAACATGCTTGCGCATAGTCAGAGTACAAAAACGATAAACAGGATTTCCGGAGGAATGGTACGCAGGCACGAGTAGCATAAAGTATTGAAAGGCGATCCTTATGAATTATGCAACAACGGACGGGAGCGGCGCTTTTACCGGCGCGACGCCCGAATCTCAGGGAATCCCCAGCAGAGCGATTACCGGAGTGATCGACGGTATAAAGGACGCGGGACTTGACATACATAGCCTGCATGTGTTCCGGAACGGTTATCTGGTCGCAGGCGGCTGCGCAAAACCATATGGTAAAAAAAAGCTCCGGAGAATATACTCGTCGGCCAAGTCAGTATCGTCGCTGGCAGTTTTATTCGCGCTGCAGGAAGGGCTGTTGAAACTTGACGACCCGATAATCAGGTACTTTCCCGGAATGCTGCCTGATAAGGTAAGTGATAACCTCGCCGCGCTCACTGTATTCGATATGTTAATAATGGCGACCGGAATGGAAGTCGACGGGTTAGAAAAATATCTTCTGTCAAAAGGCGAAATCGAACTGGCAGGAAGCTTTTTTTCATATGAAGTCAAAAACAAACCGGGAACTGTGTTTTTTTACAACAATGCAGTTCCCGAAATACTCGGAATGCTTATTGAGAAGGTGACCGGGCAAACGTATGTTGAGTATTTGACGCCGCGCGTCTTTAGCCCGCTCAACGCGTACTTTTCCGTTCAAAAAACAGATCAGGGGTGGCTTGATGGGTCTACCACGGTCAGCACTGTACTCGACCTCGCGAAGTTTACGTTGCTTTATTTGCAGGGAGGCATGTGGGAAGGCCGGCAACTGCTGGATAAGGGTCTGATAAAACAAGCTGTCACTAAGCAAATCTCAACTGAGGGCGTAACCGGGATAGATCATATGTTCCATAAAAAGGACGAATGCGGATACGGGATGCAGATATGGATGAACCGGTTCGGCGGGTTCAGGCTTGTCGGCGCTTTCGGGCAGACAGGCATGGCGATACCCGAAAAAAATCTTGCGGTAGTATATACCGGCATGGAGACCGGGGATATCGATAAACTGATATACGAGAATATTTACCTGAACCTGGACACGGAAACAGCAGATGAAACAGAATCCGCCGCTATAGATCGGGACAGTATGGAGAAAAGATTTCTGAACTGGAGTTCAGCGCCGGAAAATACAGCAGTTGAATCAGAGTATGCCGCGATATATAATGGAAGGCGGTTCTCTGTAGAAAACAATACATACGGAATAACAGGTATCACGTTCTGTTTTCAAAGCAAAAAGCTTATCATTGAGCAAGGTAGTGTTGTAACGACACTCACATATGGCACGGGCGGAGAGTTCGCGGAGAATTCCAAAGGCATTAATACGCCCTATAACGCGCAAGTCGTCTATGGTGTGGAGACTGATACCATATATGTCAGCGCGGGGTGGATAAAAAATACTTTTCTGTTTGAAGTCCGCCATGCGGCAGATATGATTACCGACTACTTTGAGGCGACGTTCAATGATAATGAAGCCTTGCTGTTCTGCGAGAACACACTTGACAGATCGCGCGTTTTTCACGGTTTCGGGGACGTACCGGAGTTCGCCGACGAAGTTGAGTGTTTTGATATCGAAAAATACACAACCCGGAGAACTTCAAAATGCAAAATGAATGACCCGCTGTTATAATACCAAGGAGGCGATCATTTGCGAAAAGCAGAACTGGTTCTATTCAGCGACTCCATATTCGACTCGGTAAGCGACGAACCCTTTTCCGGCGGGATCGTGATTTCCGGCGGGATAATAGAGTACATCGGTTCAAAAGCGTCCGCAGCGAACTACATCGGACCTTACACAGTTGTAAAGGACTTCGGAGAAAAATTGGTTTTTCCTGGTTTTTGCGACAGTCACGCTCATCTGGACGGGTTGATGAAAAAGTATTGCGCGGTCGTCGCAAAGGATCTCGGACGCTATGGTTCTGAGGAGGAATGCGCAAGAGCGGTCCGTGATTTCGCGGACAAGCACCCCGAACTAAAGCGAATCAACGGGCATGGCTGGATACTGACTAACTGGGGTCCGGAACCTGTTCCCCCCTCAAAAGCATCTCTCGACAAATACTTTCCGGACATTCCCGTATATCTTCTGGGCGCGGACGGGCACACCAACTGGCTAAACTCAAAAGCTATCGAGGAGTGCGACCTTGCCGGGAGATTAAGGGACAATCCTCAATATCCGGAGGAAAACGCGCCAAAGGACGATAACGGCAGCTTTACCGGATTCATTCGGGAGTTGCTCGCATTGGATGTTCACAATTTCGCGCTTGCCGTACCTCCTGACGAGTGGGCAAGATTCTACGCAACATATATGAAGGTCCTGAACTCTATGGGTTTGACGGCTGTTTCCGACGTCACGCTTCTCACTCATGATAACTTCATCCGGCATTACTGGCCGCTGAAAGCCATGGAGGAAAGAGACGCGCTGACTGTCAGATGCTATCTGTCCATAATGCCGCGCGGCGAACCGCCGTACACCGCTGAACAGATCGGCGAACTCGACGCCTACAGGGAGCTGTTCAGCTCAGACAAACTAAAGATAGCCGGAATAAAGACCGGAATAGACGGCATACCCTTCACTTACACGGCAGCATTGCTTGAGCCATACTCGGACAACCCGTCGGCGACGGGCGTCTATACGTATCCGCCTGACGTGCCAAAGATATGGATAAAAGAAGCCAACAGGCTCGGTTACTCAGTAAGAGTCCACTGCTGCGGGGACGCCGCGGTAAGGATCGCGCTTGATAGTTTTGAAGAATCAAACAGGATAAATGACAACGGCAACATCAGAAATACCGTCGAGCATCTGGATTGCTTATCTGATTCCGACATACCTCGCTTTGCCGGGCTTGGCGTTGTCGCGTCCATGCAGCCGGCTCATCTTATAATGGTAAACGGCATATTAGCGGAACGCTATGGCGACAGGATCAAAAATGAGTGGTGCTTCCGTAAATTGCTAAACGCAAACGCGACTATCGCGATCGGGACTGACAGCCCGGTTGTTGAGATCGATCCATACCTGACGATATATAAAGCATTGACGAGGAAAGATACAGACGGAACGCAATTCGGTCCGTTGACTTTGGATCAGGCGCTGACGCTGCCTGAGGTCATGAAAGGGTATACCATAAACGGGGCTTATGTTAACAACATGGAACACAAGGTCGGTACGCTGGAAGCCGGTAAATACGCGGATATCGCGGTGTCTGACAGAAATCTCTTCGATATCCCGGCGGAAGAACTAAAGGACTGTCGCACGGTATGTACAATATTTAACGGTAAAATCGTGTATGAAGAATGCTGATATATGAAGTAACACAGGGGGAGGATAACATTGAGCGGGAACGCGGTGTATACAATATCAAAAATCGATGATACAAGCTGGGGTATCGAATATAATACCATACGCGCGTTACTGTTTACAGGGTCGGACAGAGCGCTTTTGGTTGACAGCGGCGACGGCAGCGGCGATATAAAAGGAGCAGTAGAAAGCCTCACAAGCCTGCCGGTAATTCTTGTGAACACCCACGCCGATTATGACCATATCGGCGGAAACGCGCAGTTTGACAGGGCGTATATGCACCCGTCCGAGTTTGCGCGATATCGTCAGGAAACAGCGGGCTTATTCAAGAATGTTAACTGCGATTTTGCTGTTTCTCCGCTTTGGGAGGGCGACATAATCGACATTGGAAGCCGCAGGTTTGAATGCATTCTTATTCCCGGACACTCGCCGGGTAGTATTGCTTTGCTGGATGAGGAGAACGGGATACTGCTTGGCGGCGATACAGTGATAGACGACAAAATAGCATTGTGTCACGAATGGCGCGACATAGACGCGTACATTTTGAGTCTTGAGAAGCTGCTCGGAATGCGCAGCCGTTTTGACACAATTTATCCCCCTCACGGCACATTCCCTCTGGATGCTGACATTCTTGAAGAACTGATCAGCGGCGCGAAGCGTTTGAAGAATGGCGAGATCGAAGGGGTTGAAACCGATTTTATTGAGAATGCCAGGCTGTTTGACGCAGGCGTCGCCAAATTTCTGTGCAAATAATCAGGACGAGGGTTACGTTTAATTAATAATTGAAAAATGACGGGGTGTCCGCAATTTGCGCGTCTCCCCGTCATTTTTGTACATTGGATATCTCTATGATGAAATTGATCCGGGCGCTAGACCGGTATGCCGAACAGGAGCAGCGCAAAGAGGCCGGAGAAGAGTACGGAAAGGATCATACGCTCCAGCCATATTATCATCATATGCCAGAACTTGACCGGAAGGTTCGTCCCCAGAATGCTGGGAACAAAACTTCCGAGGAATATAACGGATGAAATCGGGACCGCGGCCATCATGTAGCGGATGTGCAGCGACCAGTTGCCGGCGCTGACGATCAGCGACGGGATAGTCACTTCGAGCAGCGAGATCGCCGCCCCCGTCGACGCCGCCACAACCTCGCTCGCGGGCATCTGCACCAGCCACATCAGCGGCCGGAAAATGTAACCGATCCATTCAAAAACAGGCGTGTAGAAGTAAAGCAGCATACCTACTGATGAAGAAAATCCGGCGCCCATAACTATGCTTGCCAGTATGGCTACAGTGCCCTTAAGGATGTGCCCGACGCCCTTGACGGGATTTTTCGCCGCGACAGCTACGTCCAGGCCTTCATTGAGCGCGCTTCTGAGCAGCTTTCCCTTATACCTCTTTTCAGGGTTCGGTACAGCGCCGGGGGCGTATTCGTCTTTTATCCTTGAGAGCGGGAAAAGGCGCGCCCCGATAAGCGAGATGAGAATAGTTATGAGAAAAACCGACCAGAAGTACGCGTTCCAGTAATCCTCCATGATTCTCGCGTTCTTTGCCAGCACCATCATAAAAGCAATGGAAGACGTGGCAAACGAGGTGGCTATTACGATAGCTTCCCTTTCCGTCATGTTGCCGTTCTCATACTGGTCATTGAGCGCGAGGTGGGCGACTGAAAAGTTCCCGAGATTCGCGGTTAT